>Ga0268261_10000947_pt1 | contig 19400 bp, 15 predicted proteins | sample TergutNc150P1_FD_190353 | JGI IMG/M metagenome (GOLD analysis project Ga0268261, IMG submission 190353) | Nasutitermes corniger P1 segment gut microbial community from laboratory colony in Florida, USA - Nc150 P1 (SPAdes) (version 2) | ecosystem: Host-associated > Arthropoda: Insects >...
CATTTTTTCATATGTTTGCTTTTTTACTCCTATTAATTGCTTAAAATCTTCATTTTTTAGTTTCATCGCTTTTTCATATCTAGTCATTTTTCATCCCTTGACCATTTTACTCTTTTTTATATTTTTTATAAATAGTTTCCGAGGAGGTCTAATATATCAAAAGAAGATTTTATAGCTGCATACGAAAAAGCTGTTGGAAACATTCCTATAGATGAAATAGATAGATTAGTTATTTGGGCTAGAACTGTTGATACAAGCAAATTAGATGCAAATGATATACAAAATAGAAGAGAAGCAGGATTTTGGAGACACCAATACTCACTACAAGGAATAGAAGCCCTATACTCAAACGATATAGAACAGCTATGGGCTGCTTTTCCGGGTGCTGGTGCAATGATAAACGGTCGTGTATACTCCCCGGAATGGATAATAAACAACATGGAACAAGCTATTGTAGAAGAACGAATACCTGTACCAGATATTTTAGACGTAATGCAATTCACTTCACATTTCTATGAATTAGAAGATACAAACCGAATGGCACTCTCTGCTTTTAGACGGGGTGTATTAAGACTGCGATTAATCGAAATGGAAGAAAACAATATAGAGTATATTCCATATGAAGACATACTTTTAGATATTTCATACAATTAAAATAATAGAGAGTATTACCAATATTTCATTATCGGTAATACTCTCTTTTTATTTATTTTTATATTTTTTAATTCTTCTCTCCATATCAAGTTAAAAAGACTTGGAAAGAACAACTTTCTCAAACTTGTGTTGTTCTTATATCATTTTCATTTTTAATGGTTTTGAACTATATACTTGTTTAAATGTTCTTTATATTCTTCTTTATATTTTTCTACATTTGGTGATTTTACTACATCATTACACATAAAAGACGGCAGTCCTGTCATACCTAAAAATTGATGTGCTTTATGCATATGGAACAATACACCATCTATTCCTTTACCTTCAAAAAATTGTGTAGGGTCAGTAAATGCTCTAATAGGTGCATTCCATGTTGTGCTAAACATATATTTTTTACCTTGACACAAGCCACCTGTACCATAATTTAAATCAGGCTCTGTACTATGCCTACCATCACTTTTATATAATTTACCACTATACATAAATACATCATCCATCCATTTTTTAGTTATCCATGGATGTGTCATCCACCACCCCGGAAATTGATGAATTAAAATATCAGCTTCTAAGATTTTTTGACTTTCTTGCTCTAAATCATAGCCTTTATCTACAAAAGTTTGAGTAATATTAAATCCATATGAGGATAAAAAGTCTTTTGCAACACTTTGCATATAGTCATTTAGTTTACCATGTGATTTGGCCAATTCTTTACTACTATTTATTAGTAATATTGTTTTCATAATAACCTCTATTATTTTTTTATTTTTTACAAAACCTACGATAAGACAAAAGTAAAAAGTCTACAAAAATATAACGCATTATTTCAATGATTTATATATCCTACCAAGCGCTTCTTCCAAAACACTTCTACTAGTCCCTATATTCATACGCATAAACCCTTTTCCCTGTTTTTTTCCAAAAATAGTACCGCTATGTAGCCATACCTTGCCATCATGTAAAATTTTATTCTCCAACTCTTTTTGTTCTATATCAAGATACGAAAAATCTAGCCATATCAAGAAAGTTGCTTCTATAGGTGGTATTGTAACATTTGGAATTTTTGTTTTAAAAAATTGTATTGTTATTTCTATATTTTGCTTTAGGTATTTTACAAGCTCTTTGTGCCATTTGCTACCATAATTATAAGCAGCTATACAACCATGTATACCCATAGTAGAAAGCTGGTGATAACCTGTTTTATATATTTCAAGTTCAAATTTTTTTCGCAATTTCTCATTTGCAATAAATGTATTTGAAACCTGTAACCCAGATAAGTTAAAAGTTTTCGTTGGAGCTGTAACAATTAGAGAAAAATTTTTAAAACTTTCTTCTACATCTGAAAAAACAATATGTTTTTTTTCTGTAAAAACAAAATCGCAATGTATTTCATCAGAAACAACTATACAATCATATTTTTTACAAATATTACCCATTTGTAGAAGTTCTTCTTTTGTAAATGAACGCATAACAGGATTGTGAGGAGAACATAGTAAAAAAAGTTTTACATTATTATATTTTATTTTGTTTTCAAAATCTACAAAATCTATTGTATATTTACCATATTTGTATATTAAGTTATTTTCTATTACTATTCTGTTATTTTTTATTACTGTATCGAAAAATGGATAGTATACAGGCATTTGTACTAAAATAGAATCGCCCTCATTTGTATATGCTTTTATTGCCATCGCAAGAGCGTATACAACTCCCGGAGTTTTTACAAGCCACTCTTTTTTAGGTTCGTAACCAAAATTTTTGCTAAACCAATTATAAATAGATAAGAAATAATCTTCTTTCGTCTCAGTATATCCGTAAATACCATGTTCAGCAGTTCTTATTATAGATTCTATTATTTCATTTGGTGTTTTAAAATCCATATCAGCAACCCACATAGGTATTACATCCTCTGGCTTTTTTTTCTCTAACATAAAATCATATTTTAAAGAATATGTACCTTTTCTATTTATATTTTCATTAAAATTGTACATTTTTTTGTCCTTTCTTTTGTAATAATGAAAGCCGTGGGGCTTTGCCCCACTTTTTTTAACTTTTAAATAAATGTTATTTCTATTCATCCTCGTTGTCTAATGCTGGTATGAAAGAAATTTCATTTTGTGTATTTGAATTATTTTCATTAGGAGGTATAACAGGTTCTATTACTCCCGTAGGTATTCCACTAGGTGGGGCTGGTAAAACTGGAGTATCTGTAGGTGGTATAATTGTAGGAGGAGTAACTTGTGGTGGTGCAGTTGCTGGAGGATTTACAACAGGTAAATTTGTAGCCGGGTTAGTGCCTACTGGGGGTTGTGGCATAGATGGTAATGGCTGCATTTCGTATTCAAATGGTAACATTGGTGGAGCACTTACAAAAATAGTTGCTGTAGTTTGCTGAAATCCATCCATTTGTAATAATACATTTCTAAGACCTCTTTGTATATCTGTAATAACAGGAGTAACTCCTACAAATGAACCGTCTATAAGAACATTTGCCCCAGATGGTATACTTCTTATTTCTACTCTTGTTGCAGGTTCTGGTGCTACATTTGCATTTCCAAAAACATTTGTATTATTGTTTCCGTTATTATTTCCATTTCCATTCACATTTTCAGTAGTTGGTGGAGAATATGGTATCAAATTTACGTATAAAAATTGGTTATGCTCTGTAAAATCTACTACTTCATCAAAAGTAACATATCCTTCTCTAGATATGACAACTCTAGTAGGTCCAAATTCTAAATCTATAGGATTTTCTACATTTACTGTTACACCATTTACAGTTGTAGTAGGATTTTCTACATTTATAACAATGTTTAAATATCCACTCACAATTTCGATATCTAATGTATCTATTTCATGAGTACCGCCATTTGTTACAAAAATATCACGAACATTTAAATCTATGTTACTACCATGTATTATAACAGTATGATGCCCTTCGCTCACATTTACAATTTGGTCTGCTGGACTTATATTTTGCCCAACACGAATAGAACTTTCTCTAGATATTTCCACAAAACCGTTTAAAATATTTGCATTATTTGTTACAACAACTGTACCAAATCCTCGTTCTATTTCTATATTCCATACAGTATTATCTATACCTCGCATTGTTATCATAGTAAGAGGACTAATATCTGATATATTTTGCCTATTGCCATTGTTCATTACTAATGTATCAGTGTTAAAGAAGTACATATTTCCTCCATATATAATCGCACTGGAGGATAAATCTACTGTAACACCTGTAATAAATCTACGTTCCCAAACACTATTTTCCTGCATACTTAATTGAATAATATTATTATTTGATGTATTAAACTCTACATTTACTATATCACCTATATTAATTTCCGACAAAACAACAATTTGACCAAATCTACCACGTAACTCCGAATCGAATGTAACAAACAGATGACTGTTTTCTCTACTGGTAACATTATGAATTTGAAAAACACGACTGTTTTCATCTACATTTATAACCATACCTACAAATCTAGAAGTGTTTATTTCCGGTACATTTTCATTATCTGCATTTGTTGGAGGTACATTAAATATAGGTTCATTTGATGGAGGTCTTATTGGACTATTACCTGTAAAAAGGTTAAAAGTTGTTAGAGCAACAACGAAAACTATTATAATACCTACAATAGCTGCAGCAATATAAAAAACCATGTACTCACTTTTTATACCAAATATTCTTTTTTCATCTTTTATATATTTTTCATCAGCAAAAATAAAATCATCATCTTCAAATGTTACAGGAGGTTTTTTTCGTGGTCTTCTATTACTCATAATTAATCCTTTCTAATGAATTTGATGAAAAAAATAAATTGTAAATTTTCATTTTTTCATTAATCCAAAAGACTTATAGCAATTTTTGAATCTTTTTCTGAAAGGCTTTTTAAATAAGAAGCTCTTTCTTTTATTAATTTTACTTTTTCCGCATAATTTTCTAAAATATCGTCTATCATATTGTTTAACAACTTTATATCTATATCTTTTGTGCTAACATAAGTTTTTTGATGTGCATATTCCAAAAAAAACGAAACTTTTGGGTCGTAAGCAAGACCAATAGCAGGTACTCCAACACTTATAGCATATATAAGAGAGTGTAATCTCATGGCTACAATAAATTTCGACTCTTTTATTATACTCATAAGTGTCCCAATATCATAAACTTTACTTAAAAGTATATGACGAGAATTTACTTTTGTTATAACTTCTTTTAATATATTGTAATCACTCGGGTGCATTGCAATATATATAGGTATAAAATTTTTTTCTATTTGCATTTTTATAAGTTTTGCTATTTTGTCTGTAAAATTTGGCTCATTGTATCTCCAACTACGTAAATTTACACAAAAATAATTTTTATCAGCTCTTATGTTTTCATATTCTAGTACATGGGAGGCTTCTTTTGGCTCAATTACAAATGCAGGGTCTACAGAAAGAGCAGTTTTTTTTACATTAATACCTAGCCTATTTAACTCATTTAGCGATTCTGGTTCTCTAAGAGAAATATAATCACATAATACAAGCGATTTTTGTACACGTTCTATATTTTTCTTTTTTATAATTGGCCCAATTCCATTTCCATAAATCATAAGTTTAAGACCATATTTTTTTGCTATTTTCAAAAGTGTAATATAGTATACTATACTTTTTGTACTTGTGATATCCTGTATTAAAGAACCACCACCATAAATAAAAACTCTACACATTTTCAAATATTTAAAAATTTGAAAAAAATTATGTCTGTTTATCGCAAATACATTATGTTCTTCCATTGTTTGTGATGGCTTTTTTGATAGTACAAGTATTTTTATATTTTCTTTTTCTGCTCTTAAACTATCTACAACAGCTTTTAAAAGTGCATCATCTCCACTATTATCAAAACCATAGTATCCAGATAAAACAACATCGAAATTTTTATTATTAGCTTTTTCTATTTCTAATATATTATTGTAAATTTCAAGATGTCTAAATTTCATACTTTCTCTAGAAAATCTTATTTTTGCATATTCATACAGATTTATTCCAATTATATCTCGTAATTCTTTGTTTTCAGCAAAATTTATTATTTTTTTTGCAATCTGTTCATAATCTCCAGACTCTGCTAAAAACCCAGTTTCCCCATCTTTTATCAAATCAGTAACTCCACCAACTGCAGTGCTTATAGTTGCTTTTTTCATCAAAGCCCCTTCAAGTAAAACATATGGAAAACTTTCACTATAAGATGTTAGAACATTTATATCGATAGCATTTATAAAACTAAAAATATCCTCGATAAAACCTGTAAATATTATATTGTTTTCTATTTTTAGTTTTTTGGCAAGTTGCCTTAAATTATTTTCTTCTGGTCCTTCGCCTGCTAAAATAAATAAAATATTTTTATTTGTTTTTAAAACTTCATATGCAGCATTAATAAAAACACTATGACCTTTAACTTGGTCAAACCTACCTATTATACCAACTAGTATTTTGTCATCTGCATTTATTGCATATTTAAAGCAAAATTCTTTTTTTCCTATAAAATTTACTGTTTTTTCAAAATCTATAGTATTGTAAACTGTATAAATATTATCTTTCTTAAAACCACGGTCTACAAGCATATTTTTAAAATTATTCGATACAGCAATATAATAGTCTATAAATTTCAAAGCAAGTATATTAATACCAGTGTAAATATATTTTTTGTACAAATTTTCGGTAAAATCTAATTTATAATCGCTATGAACAGTTGTTAAAATAGGTATTTTTACTCTATTTTTTAAGAACATAGAAATAAAATTTGCCCTTGCACCATGGGAATGTATTATATTATATCTGTTTTCTATAATATGCTTTATTAATGGTTTTATTATTGTTAGGTCGTTTCTGTATTTTTGTTTTATCAATATAGATTTTATCGGCATATTCTGTATTTCTCTATAGAAAACTCCATCCATAAAACATATTACAGTAACATCTATATTTTCTTGCAAAGACATAAGCAATGTAAAAACATGGGTTTTAGCACCACCCTTATCTCCTCCAGAAATTAAATGAAGAACTTTCATCTTATCATTTGCTCTATAGAATTTCTCCATACTTTTTCGAAATTCTTTACTTCTATATTTATTATGTTTTGTTTTGTCTCTATATTAAATACTTCTAATATGCCCGTATTATTTACATACCCTAAAAAAGCAACATTATATTTATTTTCAAAAAATTCTTTATTTTCTTTGGAAACTGTAACAATAAATCTAGATTGACTTTCAGAAAACATAAGAATAGGAGAATCTAGCTCTATATTTGCACCAAATTTAGTGCCGAATAGGCTTTCACAAATAGAAACGATAAAGCCTCCTTCTGAAACATCTGTAGCAGAATTTATTATACCAGATTCTATTTCTTTCAAAACAAGTGATTGATTTCTCAACTCTATTTCTAAATCTATTCTTGGCGGTCTTCCGAATATCTTTCCATTGTTTTGTAATTTTTGAAGTTCACTTCCTCCAAATTCAGAAAATGTTTCACCAATTATAAATATGGCATCTCCCTCAGTTATAAAAGTAGAAGATGTTATACATTTTGTATCTTTTATAAGTCCTACCATACCTATTGTAGGGGTTGGATAAATTGCTGTACCACTTCTCTCATTATAAAGAGATACATTTCCACTTATAACAGGAGTTCCTAGAAATTTACAAGCTTCAGAAATACCATCTGTAGACTGTTCCATTTGCCAAAAAATCTCTGGGATTTCTGGATTTCCGAAGTTTAAATTATCTGTAATAGCAAGGGGTGTAGCACCTGTTGCTACTATATTTCTAGCTGCCTCTGCTACTGCTATTTTACCACCTATATATGGGTCTAAATATACATATCTAGCATTACAATCTGTTGTAATCGATAAAGCTTTTTTTGTACCTCTTATACGGACAATACCAGCCGAAGCTCCCGGACCTTTTACAGTATTTGTACCTACCATATAATCATATTGACTATAAATCCATTCTTTACTTGCTATAGTTTCACTTTTTAGTAAATCTATAAGTGTTTTTGTGTAATCTTCTATTATATTCGGTGTTGTATCTAAATTTTCATATTCTTTGTAATAAGTTGGCACATTACTTTTTTTATGATACACAGGTGCATCACTTGCTAAGGCATCAGCTGGTACATCTGCCATTACTTCACCTTTATGATATATTGTTATATTTTTTGTATCTGTAACTTTACCTATTACTACTGCGTATAAACCGTATTTTTCAAAAATGCTTTTTATTTCTAATTCGAACCCTTTTTCTATTACTAAAAGCATACGCTCCTGTGATTCACTTAGCATCATTTCATATGCTGTCATATCTCGTTCACGCTGTGGAACATCATCTAAATATAATTCTATGCCCATACCTGCTTTACTTGCCATTTCACTAGAAGAAGATATAAGCCCAGCAGCACCCATATCTTGAATACCCACAAGAGCAGGATGCTTAATTACTTCAAGGCAAGCTTCTAATAGTAGCTTTTCTATAAAAGGGTCTCCTACTTGTACAGATGGACGTTTTTTTTCGCTTTTATCTGTTAGCTCTTCACTTGCAAAAGTGGCACCATGTATGCCATCACGACCTGTATCTGCACCAACATACATAACGCTGTTCCCTATGCCATGTGCCTTACCTTGTTTTATATCTTTATGATTTATTATACCAACGCACATTGCATTTACAAGAGGATTGCCTTTATAACAGTCATCGAAAGATATTTCGCCACCAATAGTAGGTATACCTATACAATTACCATAATGAGCTATACCTGCAACTACATTTTCAAAAATATATTTTGTGCGTTCATTATCTAATTCTCCAAACCGTAAAGAATTTAAAAGAGCTATAGGCTTTGCACCCATAGAAAAAACATCTCTAATAATACCACCAACACCTGTGGCAGCACCTTGAAAAGGCTCTATCGCAGAAGGATGATTATGACTTTCTATTTTAAAACATACAGCCAAATTGTCTCCAATATCTACAATACCTGCTCCTTCTCCCGGGCCTTGAAGCACATGTTCCCCGGTTATAGGAAATTTCCGAAGTAACACTTTGGAATTTTTATAAGAACAATGCTCACTCCACATAACAGAAAAAAGCCCAATCTCTGTATAATTAGGTTGTCTTTTTAATATTTTTTTCACCAGAATAAACTCTTCATCTGTCATTCCCATATGTTCGTATATTTTTTGTTCTTCTATTTCACTAGGACTATACATCAATACTCCTTTCTAAAATAGACTTAAATAATCTAAGACCGCAATCATAACCCATAAAATTATTTACTACTCTTTCTGGATGAGGCATCATACCTAAAACATTTCCTTTTTCGTTTACTATACCTGCTATATTTTCTAAACTACCATTCGGATTATTTTTATAAGTAAAAATTATCCTATTGTTGCTTTTTAGTTTTTCAAGTGTTTTATCATCGCAATAATAATTTCCTTCACCATGTGCTATAGCAAATGTTACATTTTCTTTATTTTCATATTTATTTGTAAAAATTGTATTTGAATTTTCCACTACTAATGTTGACATTTTACAAATAAACTTCATATTTTTGTTACGAAGTAATGCTCCAGGCAACAGACCTATTTCTGTTAAAATTTGAAATCCATTACATATACCGAGAACTATTTTCCCATTTTCTGCAGCTTTTTTTATAGCAGAAATAATAGGAGAATATGCAGCTATAGCACCGCACCTAAGATAATCTCCATAAGAAAAACCACCAGGTATCATTATAGCATCGTATTTGTCTAAATTAGTTTCTGTATGCCAAACATAGGATACTTCTGCAGAAAGTTCATCTTTTATAGCATAGTACATATCCCCATCACAATTAGATCCCGGAAAAACAACAACAGCAAATTTCATATTTAGCCCTTTCTCATTAGCATATTTTTTACTTGACATTTGAAGTGAAAAAATTTCTTAATCTATACTGTAAGAATAATCTTCTATTACTGTATTTGATAACAATTTTTCGCACATATCTTTAATTTTTTCATCTATATTATTTGTATCTTCTAGCTCTAATTGTATAAACTTCCCTATTCTAGCATCTTTTACATATTTGTGCCCTAATTTATGTAAAGAATCTTTTACAGCATTACCCGCTGGGTCTAAGATACTCTCTCTAAGAGTTACATATATTTTAACTTTTTTCATATTTATTCCTTATAAATGCTCTTGTTTGTAAAGTGGCTAAAGCTACCGAACGAAGTATGCACATCTTGTATTATTTAGATTTCAATTTTTCGTAAACCTTTTCATATGCAGTAAGCAAATCACCAATATTTTTTCTATATACATCTTTGTCCAATCTCTCATTTGTATCTACTTGCCACAACCTGCAAGTGTCTGGAGAAATTTCATCTGCAAGTAGTATTTCTCCTTTTTCGTCAAGCCCAAACTCTAGCTTGAAATCTACTAGAGTTATATGGGCTATGTCAAAAATATCTTTCAAGACTTCATTTATTTTAAATGATTTTTTTTCTATTTCTTTTATTTGATCATCTTCAAGTATTTTTAATACTTTTATATGAGATAATGTTATTAATGGGTCGTTTAGTTCATCATTTTTGTAATGAAAATCTATTATAGGATTTTCTAAAATAGTACCCTCTTCTATACCAAGTCTAACCGACATACTACCAGCTACAATATTTCTAATAACAACTTCTAATGGAATTATTTTCACCTTTTTTACAAGTTGCTCTGTATCAGACAATTCCTTTATAAAATGATTTTCGATACCTTTTTCATTTAACTTTTCAAAAATAAGAGATGAAATTTTATTATTCAAAATAGCTTTACCAACTATTTCATCTTTTTTTAAGCCATTAAAAGCTGTTACACTATTTTTGTATTCTATCCACAAAATATTTTGTTCATTTGTTTTGTATATTATTTTTACTTTTCCCTCGTACAATTTTTCATTTTTTATTATTTCCATTACTCAAAATTATCCCCAAATATTAGTATCTTTTATTTTTAAAAGCGTTTCGTCGATGTCTCCAAGCATATTTATATGACCCATTTTTCTTTTATCTACTGCTTTTTCTTTTCCGTACAAATGTATTTTACCATTTTTCATTAGAGGAATATATGGTTCTATATTGTAAATATTTTCCTTATCCATATGATCGCCTAATATATTTACCATTACAACAGAGCTTGTTAATGTAGTTTTACCAAGTGGTAATCCACAAATGGCACGTATATGTTGTTCAAACTGACTTGTAATACAAGCATCTATACTATAATGCCCACTATTATGCGGTCTTGGAGCAAGCTCATTTATATATACTTCATTATTTACTACAAACATTTCTACTGCAAGTATTCCAACTACATTTAACTTTTCTGCTATTTGTTTTGCATAATATTTTGCTTCTTCTTTTATTTCATTTTCAATTCTTGATGGAACAATAGTTTGATGTAGTATATTGTTTTTGTGAATGTTTTCTGCAACAGGAAATATAGAAATTTCTCCAGTAACACTACGAGCAAGTATTACAGATATTTCCAAATCGAAAGGCATCCATTTTTCTAAAATACACTCAGCAGTATCTGCCAGTTCTAAAGCTTTCTCTAAATCATCATAACTTCTTATAACAACTTGACCTTTTCCATCGTACCCACCTCTTGTAGTTTTTAAAACACTTGGATAATATACTTTATTTTTCAGCTCATCTGCACTAGTTATAAGGTCAAAAGCTGCTACCGGTATCCCCATATCTTTTATAGCTTTTTTTTCGCTATATCTATGTTGTGTTATTTTTAAAACATGGCTTCCCTGTGGTAAATTTGCATTTTTCTCTAACCAAACCAAGGCATCATAATCTATATTTTCAAATTCGTAAGTTATAACATCGCTTATTTCAGCTAGTTTTTTTACTCCTTCCATATCATTATAATCTGCTGTTATTTCTATATCAGAAACTTGTCCACATGGGCTATTTGGTGTAGGGTCTAATACAGCCACTTTGTATCCCATAGCTTTTGCAGATAATGCCATCATTCTTCCTAGTTGCCCACCACCTATTATACCTATAGTTTTGTAAGGAGTTATTATTTTCATGTTTTACTTCCTTTTCTTTATATTTCAGTTTTTAAAATCTGTTTTTCGGTTTTTTCTCTTCTTTGTTTCAGTTTTTTGTATAAATTTTTATCATTTGTAGCTAATATTTCGGCTGCCAAAAGTCCAGCATTTGTAGCACCGGATACCCCAATAGCAACAGTAGCTACAGGTACACCAGCGGGCATTTGTACTATAGATAAAAGAGAATCAAATCCGTTTAAAGATTTTGACAAAACAGGCACACCTATTACAGGCAAGTTTGTCAAGGCTGCAACCATGCCCGGCAAATGTGCAGCACCACCAGCACCAGCTATTATAACCTTTAATCCACGTTCGTATGCTGTTTCTGCATATTCGTACATAAAATTTGGAGTTCTATGAGCTGATACGATTTTTTTTTCATATGGTATTTGTAGTTCTTCTAAAATATCTATAGCATTTTTCATCGTTTCTAAATCACTAGAACTACCCATTATAACACTGACTAAATTCATAATCTTCTTAAAACTCCTAAAAATTTTGATAATAGAGCAAAAAACGAAATTCCTTTTGCTCATTATTATATTTTAATAAATTTAGCGTTTTATGTAAAGTGTTTATACTCATTGTTTTTGTGAAAATTCACAAAAACAACCATAGTAGTTTTTATTTACATAAAAAAATACCCCTACTTAAAATTAAATTTAAGCAGGAATATTTTTGTTTTATTTACATATTAAACAGTAGCTAGTTCAACTTCTTTAACTTCATCTTTAGCAAGCTTAGCAGAAGAACTATCTCCATCTATTTTTACAATTTTAACTGCACAAGCTTTTAACTCTGGTTCTTTCGCAAGAGGGTCCAAAGCATCTTGTGTAACAGCATTTATAAGCGTATCTGCATGGTGGAAGTCGGAATAAACTTGACCAGTTGGAATACGGTCTGTTATACGTATAATAGCTTTTGCTTCACCACGAATAGATACAACTTTTGCTTTATCTCCATCGGATAATCCGTATAGTTTTGCAGTTTCTTCATTAATTTCAAAAATACCATGTGGCATAAGTTTCATTAATGTATTAGACCTAGTTGTCATGGAACCATTGTCATAGTGATACAAATCACGAATAGTAACAAGAGTAACTGGGTATTCTTCTGTTGGTGGCTCTGCTTGTGCTGTTGTGTGATGTTGACCTTTAAGTGCAACTTTACCCGCAGCAAAACCAGTGCTATATAGGTAACGAGTACCAATAGAGTCTTCTGGAGCATCTTTTGGTATTGGCCAACGTACACCTTGACTTCTTGTATCCATACGTTCTATTCTGTCGTATGTTACACCAGCATATTGTGGAGTTAAAAGAGAAATTTCTTTCATTATATTCATTGCAGTTTCTTTATTGTTTTCACCAGTTAGATAATCTTCTTCTCCAAATCTACGTATTAAATCTAGTGTAATATCGTAGTCTGGTCTTGAATCTCCAACAGGGTCTATAACAGGTCTTACGAGCTGTACACGTCTTTCTGTATTTGTTACAGTTCCCCACATTTCTAGATTTGAAGATGCTGGTAATATAACGTCTGCAAGTTTTGCAGATTCTGTCATAAATAAATCTTGTACAACTAATAGTTCCAAATTACAATAATCTACTATAGATTTATTTAAATTTGGTGCCATAGCAATCGGGTCAGAACCAGATAAATACATACACTTAACTTTGCCTTCGCCAGCAGCTGTAGACATTTCCATTTGTGTTATACCACGTGCAGATGGTAAAGAAACACCCCATGCTTTTTCAAATTTTTCACGATTAGCTGTAGCAGTTTCACGCTTACCACCCAAACCTTCTACATAATCTTCATTGAACATTTGATATCCCGGGAGCCATCCTGGGTTAAGTGCCATATCTCCAGAACCTTGAACATTGTTTTGTCCACGTAATGGGTTAAGCCCCGTGCCAGGTCTACCAATTTGACCACATAAAAGAGCAAGATTTGCAAGAGTCCAAACAGTTCTAACAGCATTTGCACGTTGTGCTATACCCATACCCCATGTAATAGCAGCAGCAGGTGCTTTTGCGTATAATTCTGCAGCTTCTTTTATTTTTTCTGCTGATACACCAGTTATTTCACTAGCACGTTCTGGGGTATATTCTTTTACAACATCCCAAAGTGCATCAAAATCTTTTGTGTGTTTTTCTAAAAACTCTTTATTTTGCCATCCATTTGTAATTATATGATTCATCATACCGTTTACAAGTGCAATATCAGTACCTAAATTTTGTTGCATATGAATATCAGCAAATTTTGCAGAACCAACTTTTCTAGGATCTGCCATTATATATTTTGTACCTTTTTTAGCTGCTCCCTCCAAAAATGTTCCTATAATAGGGTGAGCTGCATGTGCGTTACCACCAATTTGGAAAATAACGTCTGCTGTTTCTAAGTCTTCTATAGAGTTAGACATAGAACCTGATCCAAGTTGCACTACCAGTGCAACAACAGATGTACTGTGTCAGAGACGAGAAGAAACATCGACATTATGTGTACCTATGATAGTACGTGCAAATTTTTGGTGCATATATTGTGCTTCTAAAGTTTGCTTTCCTGAACCTAAGAAACCAAAAGCATCTGGACCATATTTGTCCTTTATATCTACCATTTTGTTTTTGATTAAATCTAAAGCTTCGTCCCAACTAGCTTCACGCCATTCTGGTTCTATACCTACTCCTTTACCATTCGTTCTAATAAGAGGAGTTGTTAATCTTTCTTCACTTTGTACATAGTTATAACCAAATCTACCCTTTACACATAAAAGACCATTGTTTAAAGCATCCATTACAGGTTCTGCTTGAACAATAGTTCCTTCTTTGTTTACAGAGTAATTTACTTGACAACCAACACCACAATATTGACAAGTAGCTTGTACTTTTGTTATTTCCTCTGCTTTGTAAGGAGTCTCTTTTTTAGTCATAAGTGCATCTACTGGACAAGCACTTATACAGTTACCACAACGTACACAAGCATCATCATCAAAGTTAAATGTAAAGTCTGGGCTAGATGCTGGAGCTGCAAACGTAATAGCATTACAATGTTGTAAATCTTGTGTAACCTTTACACAAATACCACAACGTATACATTTGTTAAGGTCAAGTTTAAAAGTTTCATTATCTATTGCAAGTTTTTCTGGCAAATCTATTTGAGGTATAGGTACATTGTATTCGTTTGCATATCCTAATAATCTGCTGTCCCCTTTTGAATCTGGGCTTGCAGTAGATGGATTATACTTATCCATCAATTTTTCTATAGTAGATTTTCTATTTTCTAAAACTTTTGTACTGTGAGTTTCTACAACCATACCATCTGCTGCTTTAAAAGCACAGGAAGGCATAAGATTGTCCCTACCTTCTATTTGAACGACACACATACGACAAGAACCACCTGGCTTTAGTCTAGGGTCGCTACAAAGTGTAGGTATTTCTATTCCGGCAGCTCTCGCAACCTGAAGAATAGTTTGACCATTTTCCATATGGCATTTTTTGCCATTGATAGTCATTTCTGCCATTTAAATTCCTCCTCTATATACTATTTTTTGCTTTGTTAAATATATTTAACAGTTATATATATTTAACAAAAAACACAACTATAAAATCATCAAAAATCGTTAAATCGAAGTAAAATATTATTGACATACTTGAACCTTAACAAATTTGATAGATTACAGCATTATTTTGAGATATTTTTAGTATAATTTATAATATCACAAAAAAAATTTTTTGTAAATATTTAAAATTTATTTATAAGGATTTGAAACAAGTATTTAAAACAAGTATTTAAAATTTGTTTTTTAATATTTTTATATCTTAAATTTTTTATCGTCTAACAAAACACAAAACAAAATACTTGAAATGAAAATAATAATACTATATAATGTAAGTTGGAATGAAAATACTTATATATTATATGAAATAAAATCGATATAATGTATATATAAATATATTTTTTTGGCTAATTGCCTTACTATCAGGAGGTAGATATGGTTAAAGATACAACTATATATCACGAAAAAGCAAAAGAGCTAGGAAATATGCTACTTAGCTCTGAAGCTTACAGAAGACTAATTGTTGCAAGAGAAGCATACAGTCAAGACGCAGAAGCAAATGAGCTGAATAAAAAAATAGCAGATTTCAACAACAGTCTACAGTTTGGTATAAAAATGGGTACTCTTACTACAGATGAATACCGTGAAGCAATAGTTGAACTTTCTGACATGGAAAGAAAATTGCAAAACAATGAAGCTGTAAAAGAATATTTTAATGCTGAAGAAGAATATAACCAATTTGTAGGTTCTGTAATGGGTATTGTAAACAAAATATTAGACAACATGGGCAAATCTTTACAAGGTGGTCCAAAAATGTGTACTTGTGGTTCTAATCCAGATGGTCCTTGCTATAGTTCTTGTGGTTCTTCTACTTCTGGTGGTGGATGTGGTTCCGGATGTAGCTGTGTTTAAGAATATATTGCAAAATTAATATTTATGTTGAAATTTCAAAAACAGATATCTATCAATTAAATCGTTTGAGTAAAAAGTGAATTTCTTTTTACTCAATTAGTATAAAAAAGTCTGCTATCATGATAGCAGACTTTTTTATAGAAAACAAATAATATGGAAAAAGCCGACTTAATAATAAAAATAAAAAATGTAGGAACAAAAAGAGCCAAGGAGTTTTTAGAACTTGGAATAGAAACAATAAATGATTTATTACACTATTTCCCGAAAAATTATAAATCTAGAGAAATAGTAAAAAAAATAGAAGATGTTTCGGAAAATGAAACAGTAAATCTTTTAGGATATGTAACAAATATTTCTAATTATTATAAAGGGAAAATTTCTATAACAAGTATTAAAATAAAAGATAATACAGGTAGTATAGATGCCATATTTTTTGGAATGCCATATATATCAAGAAATTTATCGAAAAATACAATCTATTTGTTTTCTGGAAAAACATCGTATATTGGTAAAAAACTTGTACTTTCAAACCCAGAATATGAAAAAGAAACAGATAGTATAGATGAAATATTACCTATATACAAATTTCATAGCCAAAAAATAATAAGGAAAATCGTAAAAACTGCATTAAATGAAATAGAACAAATAAATTTTCAAAAATCATTACCAAAAATACTAAAGAAAAATATAGAATTAATCGATATAAAAACTGCATTTAAAAATATTCATTTTCCTAAAAATTTAGAAATTTTAGAACTTGCAAGAAGATATTTTGCAACAGAAGAAATTTTAAAATTACAAATTTCTTTGTACGAACTTAGGAAAAAAATAAAAAAACCTTCAAATATAAACATAAAAAATTATGATATATCTAAACTAAAAATACCTTTTTCTTTAACAAACTCGCAAAAAAATGTTTTGCGTGAAATAATAAAAGATATATCTTCTAAAAGTGTTATGTATAGGTTATTGCAAGGAGATGTAGGTTCAGGAAAAACAATAATTTCTATTATATTATCTTATATATTTGCAAATAGTGATTATCAGGTTGCTGTAATGGTGCCTACTAGTATTTTAGCAAATCAACATTTTCAAAGTTTTTTTGAATTATTAAGCCCCTTGGGTATAGAAATAGCAATTTTAACTGGTAATACAAAAAACAAAAAAGAATTACTAGAAAAAATAAGAACATCTCAAATAAAAATAGTTATAGGTACCCATGCTCTTTTTTCAGAAAATGTAAAATTTGAAAACTTAGGACTTGTAATAACAGATGAACAACATAGATTTGGTGTTTCTCAAAGAGAAGCGTTAGAAAAAAAGGGAAACAATCCGCATGTACTTGTAATGAGTGCAACACCTATTCCTCGTTCTCTAGCCCTTGTAATATATGGAGATATGGATATTTCTATAATAGATGAAGTACCAAAAAATAGACAAAAAATATCTACATATGCTGTAACCTCTTCATACAGATATAGACTTTGGAATTTTATAAAAAAAGAAATCGAACAAGGACATAAAGTGTATATTGTGTGTCCAATAATAGATAAAAGTGAAAATATGGAATCTGTTTTGGATTACAAAGAAAATATTGTAAAATATTATAAAAAACAAAAAGAAGATATTTCGGATAAAATAGATATAATTCATGGAAAAATGAACGAAGATGAAAAAGAAAAAATTATGAATTCCTTTATATATGGTGATTTATCAATTTTAATATCTACTACAGTAATAGAGGTTGGTATTAATTCTCCAAAAGCAACTCTTATAATAATAGAGGATGCTCACAGATTTGGTATTAGTCAACTTCACCAATTACGAGGAAGAGTTGGTAGGTCTAGCCTAAAATCTTACTGTGTTCTTGTAAGCGATGTGCAAAACAAAGAATCAAAGGAAAGAATAAGAGCAATGACGAAAAATAGCGATGGTTTTGAATTATCTAAAATAGATTTGAAAATTCGAGGTCCAGGAGATTTTTTTGGTGATAAGCAACATGGATTTTTAAATTTTAAAATGTTTGACTTACAAAAAGATATGGATATAATAAAAGTTATAAATGAAAATATCGAAGAAATTTATAAAATCTACAAAAATTAGACTATTAAAAACGTAAAATCATAAATTATTTTTTGATTTTACGTTTTAAGAAACTTATGTTATGCACTTTTAGCTCAGTGGATAGAGTTTTCGTCTCCGAAACGAAAGGCCGGGGGTTCGATTCCCCTAAAGTGCTTTTTTTAATTAGCTAAAATGTAAAGCAAGATTATACCCCGTCTAATATAATGTAGTGATTACAAAATTTTAGACAGGGTATAATCTATTTTATTTATTAAGTTAATTTTTTTGTACGTAAATAATAGAACTATATTACTTTTTTTCTAGCCACTTTGTAACAGAATCTGAGATTACTTTCAGATTTTCTGCTACAAATGGATTAGGTAATCCTACCTCTTCCAAAAGCTCCAAGAAAGTCTTAGTACCAGCAAAGCTGACAAGTTTTTTATATTTCTCCCATGCTTTGCTATGGTCTTCTTGTTTCTCCGACCAAAAATAAAGTGCTACTACTTGAGCTAGGCAATAGTCTATATAATAGAATGGTATTCTATATATATGCATTTGTGTTTGCCATGCTCTACCTTCGCTGTAGAAAGGCATGTTATCAAAATCTATCCACGGTTTATACTTTGCTTCTAACTCCAACCAATACTTGTTTCTTTCTTCTGTACTCATGGTCGGGTTTTCATAAATCCCGTGCTGGAATTCATCCACCATTACACCATGTGGCAAGAATGTTAAAGCAGATTCAAGATGCATTTCGTAATACTTTTCGGTATCTTTACCGAAAAAACCGTCCATATAGTCCCAAGTAAGGAACTCCATAGCCATTGAATGGATTTCTGCTATGTCGAAAGTATAGCTTTTCAAAGGAACTGGCAAAATATCTTTTGCCATAAAACTTGCAAAAGCATGACCAGCTTCATGGGTAAGGACATCCACATCTGCAGCAGTACCATTGAAATTAGCAAAAATAAATGGCATTTTATAATGTGTAAGAGTGTAACAATAACCACCAACATTTTTACCTTGCCTTGTTGTAACATCTAACAATTCATTATCTAACATC
>Ga0268261_10000948_pt1 | contig 19391 bp, 12 predicted proteins | sample TergutNc150P1_FD_190353 | JGI IMG/M metagenome (GOLD analysis project Ga0268261, IMG submission 190353) | Nasutitermes corniger P1 segment gut microbial community from laboratory colony in Florida, USA - Nc150 P1 (SPAdes) (version 2) | ecosystem: Host-associated > Arthropoda: Insects >...
CAATGCACTGCGCCCTACCAGGTTGCAGGTCACATTTCACATTTACAACCACAGGTTCCAACCACTTCATCCCACTCACAGCACGTATCACCACAGAAGTACAAGAATATTATTTAACCTGACAACTAGCATCAAACTCCACTGAAACCATTCTGGGTGATAGTAGGCAACATTCAACATGATTCCAATCTGCCACAAGTGGGGTTCACACCCTTTAGCTCAACATATTGCAGTTAATATTGGGTGACAACAGTCACATAAAATAATATTCCTCCACATCTGCCTATAACCATAGTGTTACAACACATTTTGATATATGAAAACCCACATGACCCTGACAAACAGCACTGTTCCACCTGTATTAGTAGACCTGAAACACAAACAACAAAACTGGCAGCTGGTCAGTTTATTTTACACCATCTTTTTGTAATATTCAATAGAATTGCCATTTTAACATTTATTATAATATATGAGTAACAGAAGCGACATTATATGGGTTCTAATTTTGTAAATAGCAGTCCATAAGCTTGCCTTGTGTTCTGTCTCTCACAATGCACATAAAAGCTGTAATATGTAACGGTTACTTGTGAAATTTTGATGCAGAGAAACATTGGCTCATCGGAATGTGTGTATCAGGAATGTAAACCTAATGTGATGCTGAAAAACAGGTACATATGAACAGCAGTGTAAATTGCAGGCATGTTCCTAGTGCTCTTAGTAATTTTGTCTTGTAAGTAACATTTACTTTCTTATACTTCTAATTCAAGTCAGATTTGTTTTTATCGAATGATGCTGTCACATGCAGAGATTATACATTAAAAGTTCTGGTATGAAGCACAGGTAAATTATAAAAAGGAACGCTTCGGAGGGAAAAAGACACTGTCCCTGGGTCACAAGGAATTCCACGCGGACCAGGCTGTGATCAAACCCACTTCCACATGGAGACAGACCACCTGAATGAGACATAACCCCTTAGGCATGTCAGTATTTTTGAAGATATAAAGGTAAAGATAATTTCACGCAGTCGACCCTACACAGAATACAGAACAACAGAAACCTGTGCACAAAAATAAAGCATACGGTCACAAATTACTGTAATACCTAAATATATGAAATTAGGTGATGACAAAAAATAAATAGTCACTAGTATGGAAACATCACAAGATGCGCATATCCAAATATGTAGGTGAATCATTATATACTTTAATCGAGTAATGTTACTCTAGTTTAAAATTCTTTATTGTTCAATATATATATTGAAGACTTTGGGCAAATATTTATGAATTCATAGCTGTTTGTCACACATAATGTCATAGTCTGTGGAGGAACTTGTATAGAAACATGAAGTAGATGGAAAAGCTTCTTAACCCTTCAGCGTGGAGTGACGAGCGCTGCTCGTCATAGCGAAAACCTCACCTGTCGTGGAGTGACGAGCAGCGCTCGTCATGTTGCACTCTGTCACTCATTCAACTATATCTCGACAACATAGGGAGAAAATGTAATCGGACTGCTTCGTGCATGTTCATGAAGGAGCTGGCTCTCTTATGGTGTGGTTGACAGTTCCTAGAAATTATTTCCTCATTTTTTTCTCTCCTCTCGAAATCCGGGTTTTCTTTTTGCAGTCTCTAATTGCACAAACAGCTTTATGTGTCTAACAATAAAATGAAACACAAAACGAATGTTATCACTCTCACCACGTAGCTGAGGTCTGTAGCTTTCAAATGGTGTACGACATCACCTTCATATATCAACAGACTGTTTGTTTCTTCACGGCTGCTTTAGCATTATGTTTTCCTTTGAAGCAGCAGTCTGTTGCAGTGATACTGGCATAAAGGAAGAGCCTGTTTGAGGATGAGATTGAACGTTTGCTAGACGAACTTACAGCTTCTGATCAAAGTAGTTGTAGTGACGATGATGACTCAAGTGGCGCAGATGATTTGACTGTAGGCAAGGTAATTGGTTCGGAATGTTGTGATAATGTGCAATTTGCTACTGCATCCAGCACGCCTAGTGCTTTGAGTGATACATTTATGTGGGAGGACATGACAAATTATGTAGGGCAAAGGGAACAGTTTGTTGATAACTGTGGGCCTCAAAATGAAGCCCAAAATTAAACTCACTGTGCTAAAGTGTTCAAAATGTTTTTTGATGACAAACTGGTGGAACTAATAGTGCATGAAACAAACACTTACGCAGCACAAAAAATACAAGCCAGGAGTTTCATTCCACTGCGTTTCAGAATGCTGGACTGGAAACCTGTCACTAATAAAGACGAAATGTATGTTGTGTTAGCACTTTTCATGCTGATGGGAATACTACAGAAGCCCACACTACGATCATATTAAAAAAAAAAAAAATGTATTTTGGCGACTCCAATCTTTGGTTCGATTATTTCTATGGATCAGTTTGAATCAATCTGCAATGTTATGCATTTCAACAACAATGATAATATAGGAACATACCAAGAACCATCTAAACTTTTCAAAATCTATCCAGTCCTGTCCCATCTCAACACATACCCTTTTGGAAAGAAACAAAATGACTAAATGGTATATAAAACTGTTTAGGAGATTACTCAACATTGCAGTTCTAAATTGTATGGTAATATGCCGCACAAATTCAAGACAGACAAAAATAGACCATTTTAAATTCAGAGTAGAACTGGTACAGGCACTACTTATTGAACATGCAAGTGGAAGTGTCTGGAAATTTCAAGGCCATCATTGTACAGACAAAAATGTGCCATGACTTGTTGAAAGGCATTTTCCAGAAACAATAACACTGACAGAAAAAAAGGCCAGGCCAACAGAGAGATGTGTAGTGTGTTACAAAGGCAACAGAAGGAAGCAGACAGTGTTTTGCTGCCCCGAATGTGAAGCTGCCCTATGTGTTGAAGAAAGTTTCAAGGCATTCCACACAAAGTTAAATTTTTAAGGTAAGATTTTATTGCATATTCAAAAAGCTTAGACATTCCTAAATATTCTGTTTCAAGTTTCATCTAAATCCAACTACTATTAATAAAACTACATTACTTTGAATAAACTACTGCGCAATTTAGCTCAAAATTTAAATACCCTGTAGAAAAACCTTCCCACATCACAGTATGAACTGGGAATTAAATGCCCCCATGCTGAAGGGTTAAATTGGTGTAATTCTGTATGAAACACTATTGTAAATACTGCCACAGCCAAACTGCCAACAACACTGTCAGCATAGCCAGCAACACTGTCGATCACAGATCACATGCTGTCGATTACACCAAAACTTGTTCCATGCTGCCCAATTTCCACGCTTTTTCGAGGCCCTGTCTCACGTCACAGAGAAAGGACACATTACATGAGAGTCTTGAAGGATTTGTCTGGCAGCAAACAGTCTGTCTGCTAAGGCACATTTCCGTTTGAAGTGTTCTGTAGCAGGCTGGATGACCTGTGCGAGTGGAATATTAAATAAATAACAATATTAAATGTTACTCTCAGACGCGAGAATGTAACTGGAGAATAATGTCGGCAAATTACTTTGTTCTGATGGCTGTCAATGCAAATTGAACAGGCATTCTTTAAGAAACGAAAATGGATCCCCGACTCCACGTTGTACCGAAATTTATTCCGTGCAGCCCAAAGTTCATGTGCCAGAAAGCTTCCACAAATCATAAAAAAACGAATAATTTGTGTAAACTTAGGTCTGGGCTCTAGCTACATGCCACAAGACAGAAATGTGCGTATATATGGCCCTATTGTCCTAGGAAAGGTTCAAACTGTGTGGCCATACACTAATAGGAAATGTAGGATTCTAGTTAAGATTTTAATGAAAGATTCAAATATAAAATTCCAGGAAAGCAGCCCAGCTGAAACCATGTTTTTCCACGTGGACTGACAAGATGAACCCAGCAGCAGCTTTGTGCAACTTCACGGATGCACCCTATACTAAATGATCTGGGGATGCACCTAACAAGCAGTCATAAAAAAAAAGAGCAAGTCACCTGTAACGACTTTTATCGAAGTCGAAACCGACTGCAGAAAATGGGTCTTGCCTGAATTACCGGTTTCACTGCACCGATTTCCATCAAACTCACATTTTCTGTTCCGAAAAAAATGACGGAATTGAGAGTAGGAATTCTCCTAGGCCTTTGGCTAAAGTGCCGATTTTCGTTCATGGGTTCTTATAAAACTCATAATTTCTTAATACCTATTAGGACAGATTTCCAATACCGAGTATTGCCTAAATCGGTCTAGAAATATATAAATTATCGGTACAAAGTCATTTATGCCCTTCAATCAAATATGGAATTTACTGCATGTCTTTTCATCAACGGAATGACGTGTAGATACGAACACCGAATTTCGCTGTTTATAGAATGTAATTACACCTGCGGTAAGTCACCGACTTCCGTCACAACTTCCAATATAAAGTGCTGCTCCCTCTAAGGCTATGTGAGATATATCCACTTTAATTCATTACGTCACAAACACTGCTGTTAACTAATCATGCAAGTCACTGATTGGTCATTTAAAGAAATTCCCTGAATGGTCATTTCAAGCAAGTACCTGATTGGTTTCTAAACTGTACGGCTGTTCACTGTGCGGTCCGAGTAACATTTACTTCAGGCGTGTCATTGGCAGCAGATGCCATTTGGCTTGGCAGATGCTCTTTCCGCTCACACATGAGAATGGGATTCTTCAAGAAGATCATGTTTTGGAGGAAGAGGAGGGAAAATGTTTCGCCCACAATGGTCGATGCTAGCGTCTGTACTGTACAGAGGAAACAAGCAAATGTGACGTGGGAACGAACACAGAAGACATGGTTGTTGAAGGTGAAATGAATTCACACCAAGCACCACCACCAGCAGAATACGCAGAAGGGTGCGACCCGCTTGCACAATTCTCACCACCAGCGGTAAGTCCCCGACTTCCGTCACAACTCCGAGTATAAAGTGCTGTTCCCTTTAAGGCTATGTCAGATATATCCACTTTAATCGGCATTTTCTTTCCAAGAATTCATTACGTCACAAACAATGCCTTTAACTGAGCATGCAAGTCGCTGATTGGTCATTTCAAGAAATTCCCTGAGTGGTCATTTCAAGCAAGTACCTGATTGGTTTCTAAACTGTACGGCTGTTCACTGTGCGGTCCGAGTAACATTTACTTCAGGCATGTCATTGACAGCAGATGCCATTTGTCTTGGCAGATGCTCTTTCCGCTCACACATGAGAATGGGATTCTTCAAGAAGATCATGTTTTGGAGGAAGAGGAGGGGAAATGTTTCGCCCACAATGGTCGATGCTAGCGTCTGTACAGAGGAAACAAGCAAATGTGACGTGGGAATGAACACAGAAGACATGGTTGTTGAAGGTGAAATGAATTCACACCAAGCACCACCACCAGGGGAATACGCAGAAGGGTGCGACCCGCTTGCACAATTCTCACCACCAGCGGTAAGTCCCCGACTTCCGTCACAACTCCGAGTATAAAGTGCTGTTCCCTTTAAGGCTATGTCAGATATATCCACTTTAATCGGCATTTTCTTTCCAAGAATTCATTACGTCACAAACAATGCCTTTAACTGAGCATGCAAGTCGCTGATTGGTCATTTCAAGAAATTCCCTGAGTGGTCATTTCAAGCAAGTACTTGATTGGTTTCTAAACTGTGCGGCTGTTCTCTGCACGGTCTGAGTGACGTTTACTGCAGGCGTGTCATCGGCAGCAGATGCTATTTCCGTTTATACTTAGCAATGGGATCCTTCAAGAAGATTATATTTTGGAAGAAGGGGAGGGAAAATGTTTCGCCTACGATGGTCGATGCAAGCGTCTCCACAGAGGAACCAAGCAACTGTGATGTGGCAACCAACACAGACGAAGTGATTGTCGGAGGTGAAATGAATTCACACAAAGCACCACCACCAGCAGAATACGCTGAAGTGTGCGACTCGCTTGCATACCACATGAATGGCCCGAATCGTATGCATATTACATACTACAGGATTACGAAGAATGGGGTCAATCGTATTCAGACGGAGCGCCAGCTCCAGAATACGCTGAAGTGTGCGACTCGCTTGCATTCTTCTCACCACCAGAATGGCCCGAATCGTATGCATATTACATACCACCACAGGAATATGAAGAATGGGGCCAATCATATTCAGACGGAGCACCAGCTCCAGAATATGCTGAAGTGTGCAACTCGCTTGCATACTACTCACCACTAGAATGGCCCAAATCGTATGCACATTACACACCACCACAGGAATACCAAGAATGGGGGCCAATCGTATTCATACGGAGCACCAGCTCCAGAATACGCTGAAGTGTGCGACTCGCTTGCATACCACATGAATGGCCCGAATCGTATGCATATTACATACCACAGGAATACGAAGAATGGGGCCAATCGTATTCAGACGGAGCACCAGCTCCAGAATACGCTGAAGGGTGCGACTCGCTTGCATAGTACTCACCACCAGAATGGCCCGAATCGTATGGATATTACATACCACAGGAATACGAAGAATGGGGCCAATCATATTCAGACAGAGCACCAACTCCAGAATACGCTGAAGTGTGCGACTCGCTTGCATACTACTCACCACCAGAATGGCCCGAATCGTATGCATATTACATACCACAGGAATACGAAGAATGGAGACAATCGTATTCACACGGAGCACCAGCTCCAGAATACGCTGAAGTGTGCGACTCCCTTGCATACAACTCACCACCAGAATGGCCCGAATCGTATGCATATTACATACCACAGGAATATGAAGAATGGGGCCAATCGTAATAATATGGAGCACCAGCTCCAGAATACGCTGAAGTGTGCGACTCACTTGCATACTACTCACCACCAGAATGGCCCGAATCGTATGCATATTACATACCACCACAGGAATACAAAGAATGGGGACAATCGTATTAAGACGGAGCACCAGCTCCAGAATACGCTGAAGTGTGTAACTCGCTTGCATACTACTCACCACCAGAATGGCCCGAATCGTATGCATATTACATACCACCACAGGAATACGAAGAATGAAGCCAATCGTATTCATACGGAGAACCAGCTCCAGAATATGCTGAAGTGTGCGACTCGCTTGCATACTACTCACCACCAGAATGGCCCGAATCATATGCATATTACATACCACCACGCGAATAAAAAGAATGGGGCCAATCGTATTCAGACGGAGCACCAGCTCCAGAATACGCTGAAGTGTGCGACTCGCATGCATACTACTCACCACCAGAATGGCCCGAATCATATGCATATTAAATACCACATGAATACGAAGAATGGGGCCAATCGTATTCAGACTGAGCACCAGCTCCAGAATACGCTGAAGTGTGCGACTCCCTTGCATACAACTCACCACCAGAATGGCCCGAATCATATGCATATTACATACCACAGGAATATGAAGAATGGGGCCAACCGTAATAATATGGAGCACCAGCTCCAGAATACGCTGCAGTGTGCGACTCGCTTGCATACTACTCACCACAAGAATGGCCCGAATCGTATGCATATTACATACCACCACAGGAATACCAAGAATGGGGGCCAATCGTATTCATACGGAGCACCAGCTCCAGAATACGCTGAAGCGTGCGACTCGCTTGCATACCACATGAATGGCCCGAATCGTATGCATATTACATACCACAGGAATATGAAGAATGGGGCCAATTGTATTCAAACAAAGCACCAGCTCCAGAATATGCTGAAGTGTGCGACTCGCTTGCATACTACTCCCCACCAGAATGGCCCGAATCGTATGCATATTACATACCACAGGAATATGAAGAATGGGGCCAATCATATTCAGACGGAGCACCAGCTCCAGAATATGCTGAAGTGTGTGACTCGCTTGCATTCTACTCACCACCAGAATGGCCCGAATCGTATGCATATAACATACCACAGGGATACGAAGAATGGGGCCAATCGTATTAAAACGGAGCACCAGTTCAACAATACGCTGATGTGTGCGACTTGCTTGCATACTACTCACCACCAGAATGGCCCAAATCGTATGAATATTACATACCACCACAGGAATACGAAGAATGGGGATAATCGTATTCAAATGGAGCACCAGCTCCAGAATACGCTGAAGTGTGCGACTCGCTTGCATACTACTCACCACCAGAATGGCCCGAATCGTATGCATATTACATACCACCACAGGAATACGAAGAATGGGGCCAATCGTATTCATACAGAGCACCAGCTCCAGAATACGCTGAAGTGTGCGACTCGCTTGCATACTACTCACCACCAGAATGGCCCAAATCGTATGCATATTACATACCACCACAGGAATACCAAGAATGGGGGCCAATCGTATTCATACGGAGCACAAGCTCCAGAATACGCTGAAGCGTGCGACTGGCTTGCATACCACATGAATGGCCAGAATCGTATGCAAATTACATACCACAGGAATACGAAGAATGGGGCCAATCGTATTCAAATGGAGCACCAGCTCCAGAATACGCTGAAGTGTGCGACTCGCTTGCATACTACTCACCACCAGAATGGCCTGAATCGTATGCACATTACATACCACCACAGGAATACGAAGAATGGGGCCAATCGTATTCAGACGGAGCACCAGCTCCAGAATACGCTGAAGTGTGCGACTCGATTGCATACTACTCACCACCAGAATGGCCCGAATTGTATGCATATTACATTCCACAGGAATACGAAGAATAGGGCCAATCGTATTCAGACGGAGCACCAGCTCCAGAATACGCTGAAGTGTGCCACTTGCTTGCATACCACATGAATGGCCTGAATCGTATGCATATTACATACCACAGGAATACGAAGAATAGGGCCAATCGTATTCAGACGGAGCACCAGCTCCAGAACACGCTGAAGTGTGCGACTCGCTTGCATACTACTCACCACCAGAATTGCCCGAATCGTATGCATATTACATACCACCACAGGAATACGAAGAATGGGGCCAATTGTATTCAGACGGAGCACCAGCTCCAGAATACGCTGAAGTGTGCCACTCGCTCGCATACCACATGAATGGCCCGAATCATATGCATATTACATACCACAGGAATATGAAGAATGGGGCCAATCGTATTCAGACGGAGCACCAGCTCCAGAATACACTGAAGTGTGCGACTCGCTTGCATACTACTCACCACCAGAATGGCCCGAATCGTATGCATATTACATACCACAGAAATACGAAGAATGGGGCCAATCGTATTCAGACGGAGCACCAGCTCCAGAATACGCTGAAGTGTGCGACTCGATTGCATACCACATGAATGGCCTGAATCGTATGCATATTACATACCACAGGAATATGAAGAATGGGGCCAATCGTATTCAGACGGAGCACCAGCTCCAGAATACGCTGAAGTGTGCGACTTGCTTGCATACCACATGAATGGCCTGAATCGTATGCATATTACATACCACAGGAATACGAAGAATGGGGCCAATCGTATTCAGATGGACCACCAGCTCCAGAATACGCTGAAGTGTGCGACTCGCTTGCATACCACATGAATGGCCCAAATTGTATGCATATTACATACCACAGGAACACGAAGAATGGGGCCAATCGTATTCAGACAAAGCACCAGCTCCAGAATACGCTGAAGTGAGCGATTCGCTTGCATACTACTCACCACCAGGATGGCCCGAATTGTATGCATATTACATACCACAGAAATACGAAGAATGGGGCCAATCGTATTCATTCGGAGCACCAGCTCCAGAATACGCTGAAGTGTGCGACTCGCTTGCATACAACTCACCACCAGAATGGCCCGAATCGTATGCATATTACATACCACCACAGGAATACCAAGAATGGGGCCAATCATATTCAGACAGAGCACCAGCTCCAGAATACGCTGACGTGTGCCACTCGCTTGCAGACCACATGAATGGCCCGAATCATATGCATATTACATACCACAGGTATACGAAGAATGGGGCCAATCATATTCAGACAGAGCACCAGCTCCAGAATACGCTGAAGTGTGTGACTCGCTTGCATTCTACTCACCACCAGAATGGCCCAAATCATATGCATATAACATACCACAGGAATACGAAGAATGGGGCCAATCGTATTCAGACCGAGCACCAGTTCCACAATACGCTGATGTGTGCAACTCGCTTGCATACTACTCACCACCAGAATGGCCCGAATCGTATGCATATTACATAACACCACACGAATACGAAGAATGGGGATAATCGTATTCAGATGGAGCACCAGCTCCAGAATAGGCTGAAGTGTGCGACTCGCTTGCATACTACTCACCACCAGAATGGCCCGAATCGTATGCATATTACATACCACCACAGGAATACGAAGAATGGGGCCAATCGTATTCAGACGGAGCACCAGCTCCAGAATACGCTGAAGTGTGCCACTCGCTTGCATACTACTCACCACCAGAATGGCCCGAATCGTATGCATATTACATACCACTACAGGAATACGAAGAATGGGGCCAATCGTATTCAGGCAGAGCACCAGCTCCAGAATACGCTGAAGTGTGCCACTCGCTTGCATACTACTCACCACCAGAATGGCCCAAATCGTATGCATATTACATACCACAGGAATACGAAGAATAGGGCCAATCGTATTCAGACGGAGCACCAGCTCCAGAATACGCAGAATGGTGTGGTAGGTATGCATACAGCTCACCTCCTGCGTACCCTCCAGAATGGTCCTACATCACACCTTTGTAGAGACGCGCCTTCCTCTTCAGTTCCCAAACGGCCCTTTTCAGGGCCACCAATCTATCATAAAGGGAGTAACTTTTGTCGTTGAATGTTTCTAATCTAATACATTTTTCATTGTCCTATATACTCTCATATAATATTTCTTTCCTTCACTATATAGTGTTTCAGTACATTCGACCAACGTCACCGAAATGCACTGCACCGTGTATTGCACTCTAACCCACCCTCATCCATGAAAACATGCAATGGCATGTGTAACTGTAATCCATGGTGACCACAGATCAGATACCTGTAGTGCTTGATGTGCAAATGTTTAATTCATCTCTTGAAAATATTACCACATAACAGGAACTGTAAATATTGTAAACATATATTCCACACCGAATCATACCACAATCGACACAGAACCAATAAGAAGAAACACGCAAAAAAAATGTACCAAGCAGGCATGTGTCACACGTAACCTACGTTTGCTCCGGGAACCGATCGCGAATGTAAGACAGACCTTGAAACGCAATGTTCTGTATATTGCACCCTGCCTGCCCTTGCAGCTATATTTAACACCCTGCTGCTGCTGCTGCTGTGTTACCTTATTTTCATATCATCTTCAGTGTATATCAATAAATAAATAAAACACATTCTTTGGTCATAGAAAGGCCACAGAATGGCACATAGCTACACTCTCTTGGTGTCATGTCCAAATACTAGCAGAATCTAAACATGACCTTAGAATGACTAAGAGACAAGCTACAGCTGTATGGACAGTGTGGGTAACCACATCTTGCAGACATTGTAAATGAATAATGGGTGAGCTGTAGGTCACCTCTGCTGGTCACTGTAACAGGTGGCTGAATTCACCTGACTGTGCAGGTAGTCAAGGCTTTACTTTCCAATGAACCATGTATCAACTGCATGTTCTACTGTGATATCTGAGAGTTATACGTCTCTTGAAGTATTGTGTTGGAATTCTCTCAAACAAACTGTACAGCTGTGAGGGCAATGGATGGTCTCAATCTGCAATTGGATCAATAACATTGAGAGTGACAGTTCTGAGATTAGACAGTTTCATATATGACACTGAGTTTTAAACTGTCTACACATGATCATTTGTCTGAAACTGTTCTTCAAAATTAAATATGGGAACCTCTTTCAGAACCTCACATACTGTGCAGTACGTGTAAGGGCAAGAGTTGTCACTAAAAGTGTGCACGTTTTCCAAATGGAAATTCTTTTTCCATTGTGATGGGAACAACTTGTGACACACATGGCACTGCTGCTGAGTCTTGATGATGACATATAACATTTCACTGGACTTCACCTTGTTGACATGAGTGGCTGTGTTGCCATGCTTGGCTGAGAGACTGGCTTCATTTACCACACACCAAACATGTGCAGCTACACAGGTGTTTGGTGCGCCAATGCTCCACCAGCTCCCTCGGTGACTGAACCTCAAGTCCACACAGTTCTTCCATCCCCCTCTTCTCTGCTGGTGGTTCTGGTACTGAAAGCTCAGCATCGATTGCCTGGGACACTGAAAACAGTAGGTCTTCCACATACTCACATCTGAAAATGATGGTTTGTATGTAGTGTCACATGTCAGCACACTAATAAGCAACTGTTCAAGACATTTTCTTTTGTTTTTAACTTGAAATTTCTGCACTGCTACAAATGCCAACCAACAGACCTTACTTGAACCCTGTAGTTCCTAAAATATGTGTTGGTTATTATCATTCCATCTACACCTTGATCTTCCACCCATTCAATTTCTATTAGATGGCTATGCCATGGCTCAGGCAGTTAGTCACAGGCCTCTAACTATGAATGCCCTGGGTTAAATCCTAGGCCAGTCTATGTGGGTTTGTGATGGATAAAGAGGAAGTGAGATGAACTTTCCTGACAGTACTTTGGTTTTCCCATCAGTGTCATTCCACAACGCTCTATATTCATTCATTCATTCATCTGCCACCAATGCTATATAATCCTAGAAAGTGACAGCAATGTTCAATGATGCACTTCAAGATTCTGTGAGAATTTGGAAATCAAATTATTTGTACAATCAACCCCCCTTACATGTTATGCTTGCCACATCAAACCCTGCATTCACTGGATAAAGCTAACATAACTGGTTAAAAACCATGTTAGTGTTCCTTGTTCATAATGTGCTGCTCCGAGGCAGATAAGGTCTGAACACAAAAACATCTGAATGAGTTTCTGTGTCTTAACCTGAGACTACCAAATCTTGAGTTGAGATAAGGAAGGAATAGGAATATCTAAGCCAGATGTATTTACTGTACCTTTACTTATGCCTGTCGTTGCATGACTTTCTGTGCATATTTTTAAGTAGGCACACAACACGTCTTCAAGCTGCGTCTCCTCTTGGTCCAAGTCCTCAACTGCACCCAAGAACTGGTGCTTACTGTGGACTCCATGATCCCCTGCATACATTAACAATTCAAGTTCATCTGTAAATAATGTGTCACAAACCAAGCATATCATATTCTTGTGCTGACTGTGATGGATGTTCAATTATATGTTGTTCTGAAATCTCTTCCCACATAAGACATGCACAGATATGCTTTCATGTCAGCCAGGTGCTTGTCATAATGTTTCTGGCAAAAGTATAATGATGCAGACTTGGTGGAGCAGTACTGGCATGAATACATTTTATCATGTTTGCGCTCATGTGCTTTCTCTTCCATCACTGTGATGAATTCCATGAAACATATTTTACATATCATTTCTGGGTACTGAATTCCATGAACTGTTGACAGGTGATTCTTCAGCTGGAATTGGATGACATATTTCTTCCTGCATACAAAGCACTGAAAATAAATAAAAACGAATATTATACACCTGATATGGGTATCTCTGCTATTAAAATTGTGCTGATTACTTGCGACTGATAACACACTACACAAGCATAACTCGGTAACCAGCTACACACGCCATAGTTCTTCAGAAACTAGTAGCTACTGCAGTGATCAAGAAATTGCCAATTTTTTAAGGAATCCACATCTTCATTAAAATGTTCCTATGAGATTGATTTTACATTGTATATCATTCCCTTTCAGGCTGCAACAAATTTGGTGGTATATGGCATCAAGAAGCTGAATGCTAACAAGGCTGAAATACATAAACACAATATTACAAAATTTCTTCACTCTCTCTTCCTTACAGATTACCTTGTCATATTTGGCTAAAATTACTGCACAGTGCACTGATGCGACACAGATTTTACATGAATTGCTCTACCAACCTGTTCTAGCACCACCTGCTGCTGAGGGTGCATTTCCTTAATGTGGTTCTCCACCTGTGCCACCGAAAGGAACTGCTTGTGGCATAAATCACATTCATGTTCATGAGTGTTGCCTGGATTATCCAGAATTGTTCTCTAAGTTGCAGCCAGAGACGGTTCAATGCCCTTGAGCTCTTGTTTCTGCCACATGCTTGTAAAAAGTGGCACCACTCAACTTGAACCAGTGGTGCCATGGGATGCAGTATGCTTTGTTTTCGCTGCATTGGGTTTCTGTCTTATAATTTCAATGGGTCACTGGCCTGACACTGCTCATGTTTTGTTTGGACAGCAAGGTACCAGACGTGCTGCTCTCACTGCATTCACTTTTCTTTTCCATCTGTAGGGTCGGCCCTAACAAATCACTTTCAAGGACGACTGAATAGAAATCTACATTTGGTTGTAACTGAACATGCTGTGCCTGCGTATCTAACGTATCTTGCGGAGTCTTCAAAATTCATACTGGCACCTCTTTGTTAAAAATATTAGTTGGTAAACCAGTAAGTAGAACACCTCACTCAACACGAGACTTTGCGATCATGCTGTCTAGGACTTCAGTAGCTGCCGCTGTCGAGAATACAATACCATTACTACGATATTTGAAACGGCTCACTGTAGTACTGGTCGACACTGAGAACATTTTGTGTAGATGAATGTTTCGCGGTATCGTTGTGGCAGTGGAATGGCTACCTCGGTTCCATGATCCATGCTCGGTTCAAAAAGGGACCACTGACTATAACAGAGAGAAAGCCTAAACGGGAACCTAAGTCCGTCTCAAATGTCTGATTCTCGTCCGTCACGGCACTCAATACAGAACCGGGCTACGACCAGTATTACAGTAGCGCCTGAAACACTTTGATCCTCATTTCTTCACGTGCATCAAATACATTAACCTGAAACATGCGTTCAGACATATTCATTTAGCTAACATTATAAATGACTATAGCACAAATCTTATATAAGTTTAAAACTATTAATATCATCTTAATTATAGTTTATGTCATTACCTGCAGCCATAATAAATCTGAACGAAAACAATGACCAATGACATAGAAGCTGTGTCAAATATGGTACAGAGTGGAGGTTGTCGACAGCAAGGAAGATATAGTTATCCTTAGCAACCTACGTTGACAAAAATAAAGCAGTAATTCGCGTCCACAATCGCCATCAATATTATGCTTTCGGTCCCCTTATAATTACAGAATTCTCCCACTGTATTTTCTGGTCGTATCACTGCGTGTTTCCCATCAAGTGCACCAATGCAATGTGGAAAATTCCATCTTCTGTCAAACTCATTCGCGAATGCTTTCCATTGCTCTTCACTTGAAGGTAACTGAAAAATAAAACACATTATAATGAATAAAAAAACGAAAAATAAAATAAAAATAAAATATGTAGGGAATCATATATGTTAGATAAAATGGTAGCATGTGTTTTTTACAATGTTGTATAGTTAGAAAATATTTCATTTTATTTACTTTATTATTACATTCGTACAGGAAGAGATAAGGTTTAATTTGATATAACTTTTTTCTGTATGTTAAATATGCCGTTAGATAAGAAGGAATGCATTTAGTATAGCGTAACATAACATCAACGTTAATGTGTATGCTAAAATAAATGCGTACGTTAATTACTAAACTATATTTAATAATGTATTTCTTTTTCACTTTTCTTTATTTTTTGGAATTGAATCACAACGTATTTTTGGTAAAATTTTATTGTTTCAGGATTCCCAAGATGGGGAAACAGTTAATGTTTCTCAGTTGATGCATGTTTCAGAGAGTGAACCTGCATTTGCACATCCGCCTATAGGAAAAAAAGAAATTTAAAGAGAAGTCGGGAAGACGAAAGGGAACAGGAAGCATAAATTTCCTTAAAGTTGCCGCAGATCATTTGACGAATAAAGATGAATTTTCCTTTTTCGGACAAATGGTTGCATCCCAGCTGAGGAAACTTAATCGACGTAATCAAGCAGTTGCAAAAAACTACATTCAGAACTATCTCTTTGATATGGAAATGCGCGAAATGAATTCTGTTCCTTTAGATAACCCGTCACAGACCTTATCATACTCAGTAACGCCATCAAACTCTTACTTTCCTGGCTCTTCCCCACAATCATGTCAAAGTGTGAATTCTGATTATTCTAATGCATCCACCAACCAACTCCATGATACAACTTACAAGGAAATTCAAGATTTAGTGACTTACAATACTAACAATCAATAATAATGTACAAAACTTATTGCAAATTTGATGCGCTTGACTTGGAAATGGGACAATAAAAATGGCGCCAAATCTTGGAAATTAAAAAGTACAAATATGTAGACAGTAAATCTGTACATAAAAAACTGTTATGCAGATTTCCCCTTAATGTGTATTACTACTGTGTAAAAAAATTTTAATATTAAAAAATAAAGTAATAAAAAACTTCATCATCATTTATTCCATAAATCCATCATTGTGTACAGGCACACTTACCTTGACATAATCTTGTAGACCTTCAATTGTAGCTTTTAGAACCCCTGGTAGCATTGATGTTATGAATTGCTTCGATACTTTAGATAAGTACATCAGTGACATAAATGAATCTCCGGTGGCCAGATATCTAAGTGTGATCGCTAATTTCATTTCAGCAGGCACTGATTCTCTGAAACGAGTATTCTGCTTTGTAATCATTGGCTCCACAAACCCCAAAAGCATATAAAAGTTTGTTTTTGACATACGCGTAAAGTTCTTAAACAGAACGTCTTCATTGAATTCCAAGTCCCTAATTATTCTGGAATTTCGACTTTTTATGTAATCTTTAACCCATAACGATTACTGGTAATTTTCGAGTTTTTTTCTTACATTTTTTAAAACTATAAACGCAGCACTTATACCGGTTAACACAGCAGCATCAGATACTTCCATCGAATTCACCGTCTACACTTGTTACAAGTTCAACGACTACTGACACACAAGTGAGGACAGGTTGAGGCATGCGTCCATGACATGCGCCAAAAGGCATACCCTCGACGAATGCGGTGTGGAAGATGAAAAGGAACGTGAAAGCGCAAGAGGAAAATGAAAGCGCATAAGTGTGGACATAGCCATTGATGCATTCCGATCCTGGGCCAGGATAGCTCAGTTGGTATAGCGACTCGCTACTGGCTTTGTGGTCTGGGGAGATGGCGAGATTTTCCGCACCCGTCCAGACCGGCTCTGGGGCCCACCCATCCACCTATACAATGGGTACTGGGTCTGTCCCAGGAGTAAGCAGCCGGGGCGAGGCGTTGACCACCCACCCCCATCTAGCGCCGAGGTTAAAGAAAGAGTAGAGCTATACCTCTATTCCCCCTCTGGGCATTTGTGGCCTGTTCTAGGGTGAACTTTACCTTTATCTTCACCATTCCGATCCTAGCTGTCAGTGATAATGGCGTGTGTGAACGCTTCTTGTCTTAAATATGTTTTTGTCATTATTAGTATATTTTTACTTAGATTCCCCCTGCATCTCACTTCATCTTTCTTATGCCTCTATCGCTGTAAATTTATTTGGTTATGACATTACATCATTAGCGATGGAATTGCTCTCCTCTTAAGAGCATTGTGTACTGCTGAGAGGAAATCAAAGTCACGAATCCATTTCTCTCAATTTCAATTTGGCTTTTCATGTATGTCACTAAAACAGCACAGATTACATACGTGAGAAGTGGAATTTATAGTGTCGTCCTCTGGATCCAAAGTTCAAGGATTTTTTCCAGATGCTTTTGATAACTTTGTAACAAGTGGACCGTCTATCAGTCAGTGCCTAGACAAGCTGAACAAGGTTAGGCAATAGTTATAACAACCTTGTTGGACTGAATTCTGGAAGTGGGAGTAAGACCCTGAAAAGGCATTTCCACCTCTCTATATAATGTGAACACTGCTGTATCAACTTAATGTCGTACTACCGTACATCATGTTCATAACACCATTTATTAACCAACACTTATGCACCACACAGTGTATATTAAATCACATATCAGTTACTGCTCCGACACATTGCAGTGTCTACTGTCACCGTCATCAGGAAGCCCTGTCTAACTGCAAATTCTTTGCAACACATCAAATGATTATAAGCACGTGTTGACCGTTCGGTTATAAGATTGCAGCCCTTTCAGCATTGGAATTTTCAAGTATTTTAACTTTTAAACACTTTACAATACATTTTCAATAAGCAAAACTTAAATGATGTTAAAAAGATGTGCACCTGTGGTTTGAACTTTTAACTGTCGCAATTCACATAAACGTACACTTTACTGAAGGACCTTTACTGATATTCAAAGTTGTCCATCTGCGTTTAAAAAACTACGATGTTATAATAAATGGTCAAGTGCTTGTAACCAAATGTGTTGTGAAGAATTTGCGGTTAGACAGGGCTTACTGAAGAAGGTGCCAGTAGACACCAAAACGGGTCACACCAGTAACAGATATGTGATTTAGTATACATAGTGTGGTGTAAAAGTGTTGGTTAATAAATGGCAACTGCTGTTATGAAGTGTAGGTGGGCAGCGAGGTCATTCAGGGCACTAGTTACAGTCGCTGCAAGCAAAGTACACATCTACAATGGTTTCTTGTAACAGAACATGAATTTAAGTGATGATGATGATGATAATGACGATGACGATGATGATGATGATAATAATAATAATAATATGAGAAGAATTTACGTAACATTTTAATGTCCCAAACAACTGAATGCCTTTATGCGCATGAATAAAAGCGAATTTCGAATTTCTGGTGATTTAGAACTGCTATTTCACATACATGTAAAAACCCACAAGGAATATTCAGATCTAATTATTTACCACATTGGGCACATACCCTGAATTCTTCGCTATTAGGGGAGAGGGTTGCTGACCCTGAGAATATGTATTATGTTAGATGTTAAAAACTGTAGAAATCACATAGGCCTGATTAACCTTTTAAAGACGAAACGTAATCTGCTCTATATAAGGAATCAGTCCGTACCACGCTGTAAACACTTTCCACCACGGCTATAAAAACCAATCAGTTAATGATGTATAAAGCAAAAGTCGCTGTCTGTTCTGAGATCCGTACAAAACACTCAACTCAAAGCGAGCACCATGTAGAATGTTTTAATGTTAAACCTGGTGGTACATAAAGAAACAGCTAGGCTTTAAAAGGTTAATATAACATAACATTGTTTGCAACTGCGTGTATATATATATATATATATATATATATATATATATATATATATATATATATATATACAGGATGTCCCAGGAGGAAGGGACAAAACTTCGGGAGAGTGTTCCTTATGTTAAAATATACCGATATAACCCAAAACACCTATATCCAAAGTTGAACGGTTACGGAGATA
>Ga0268261_10000949_pt1 | contig 19390 bp, 14 predicted proteins | sample TergutNc150P1_FD_190353 | JGI IMG/M metagenome (GOLD analysis project Ga0268261, IMG submission 190353) | Nasutitermes corniger P1 segment gut microbial community from laboratory colony in Florida, USA - Nc150 P1 (SPAdes) (version 2) | ecosystem: Host-associated > Arthropoda: Insects >...
CTACCGACTGTGCTGCGTCGTTGTGTGTGATCTAGAAACATCAAGAATGGGTGCTCCATATATATATATGACATTAGTCGCCTAAGGGTTAATGCAGTAAAAAATTGACTAATGTTAAACATGCACAGATGTAGGTCACTAAAATTTAAATATGCCCATTTTATTTAAAACACTAATGAGTGGTGGTTGTACTACTTTTCCAAATATTTGAAGTTGGAGTTTTACAGTGTTTTATTCTGTTGAAATGGACAGGGTCTGTTCAGTTTCAGTGCATTGTACTGTGTTAGGAGCAGCCATTGGTTTCGTTGTACTGTATTCAGTGGAGGAGCAGTAGGCATAATAACTGTTTCCGTCGTCGTCCTCGTTTTTATAACCATGGCAAGAAGAGCTACAGAAACTGCAGAACTAAGCAAATTCACAGAAAATGTGACATTCAATTTAGCTTGAGTGGTCAGTGCATCAAGTAAATGTCTCTACTTGCCTACAGACAGGACTAACATTGTGTTGGCTTATATTGATGTTTGGAATTAATTTACTGTGGTATTTATCCTTTATGGTGGAAGCTTCAGTGTTTGATATAATAAGATTTATTTTCCATTACTGAACAGGAATATTTGGTATATTTGTTCTTCTAAACAAAATTTGGTTTTCATAGCTTAGGTTGTTGTTTTATACATCTGCAGTGTGCATGAATTAATACAACATATTCTGCTATTTCAGGTCGAAACACAACACGAAAGGTTATGTGATTTGTTGTGGACGTAAGTTGATGTCAAATTATCTGGTGGTGAGTCATATGCTGCAGCATGTTCAACCAGGCATTTACAAGTAAGAAGTAATTTTATTATGTGCATAGTTACAGCATTTCAGAACAAAGGTTTTCGAAATTAGTTGTGCATTCTTACTGTTTTGAATAAAATATTTAAAATTTGTTTCCAAGTTATATATCAAATCCTGTGACCCACATTCCCATGACACCTGAATTTTCCATGTGGTCTTGTTATTTTTCTGAAGTCTTGTTTTAAACTTCTTCTTTTTTCAAGTAAGGAGGAAAATGCATGTTTTTTTGGTCACCTGATCCCAATTAGGCATTATTGTGGTTCCCGCTTCTCCCCTTACCTTACAGCCAGGCCTTTACATGTTTTCTCACCACCTTCAAAATCAAAATTTAAGATAAATAGAATGAATTGAATGAATGGATATATATATATATATATATATATATATATATATTGCATTTGATCAGTAGCTGTAAAATATGATTTTTTAATAGAAATTTCTGATTGTGATGATTGTGTGTATGTTACACTGTTCAGTAGACAGTGCAACATACACACACCAACAAGGACCCACGAATATATGCAGCCACATCACCACCAAATTAATCACACACCAATATACCACAATTGACTATTTTAACAAGTGTAACTTTAGCAAGCACGAATAATGCGCTCCCTGAAGATGGTGTGACTGCACCGAAACATGTCGGAACTATTTTAATGTAAATTTTAATATTGTTTTTAAGACAATCACTTGTGCATTAGTTGGTGAATAAAAAACTTTGTAAAGGCTTTGTTCAACTCTGATTATGACATTTTCTTTTCAAAGTCTGTTTGGATTTTTAGGTGCCAAGAATGTGGAAAGGAACTTAACAGTGAACTGACGTATGAGAGACATATTATGTGTCACTTGCCAGAGGAAAAACGACCATTCAAATGTGAACACTGTTTTAGAGGATTTGTGTATAAAGGAAATCTTAGAGCTCATGTGAGAAGTCATCTTCCAGACATAGAGAAATATGCTTTTGCCTGCAGCACATGTGGAAAGAAGTAAGTTCTGCTATCATGGGATTCACTAACAACCTCTAACTCAGTAGCAGTGAGAAAGTTTGAGAAAGCTTGGATACAAGAAAGTAACTGTTAAAAACACTAACAGTGATACATCTTGGAAGTCCAAAGAATTTGACATCGTGCCTCATTTAGAACAGTTGTAATTGCTTTGTTAGTATGCCTTAATGCTTTTTCATAACCTTCACTCCTGCAATGAACTGCAGTATAATGGCATTAACACATTAGATTTCATGTCATTGCACCAGTATTTCAGAATTTTCCATGAACTTGAATGTAGCAAATCTAAACATCATGGCAGTTCACATATGTCACAGACCAGTTTATGCTGACTGAGCAGTTGGTATCATCAAAGAAAAACATGTAATATAGTTGCCATATTGTAATGTTCCATTTCTTGAAGAAATTAATATTTTGATATTTTCCGGTGATCTATTATCATGCATTTCAGGAATCTGCAGTAAATGGCACTAGTGTTATCCCCCCCCCCATAGCACCACAACAGTTTCATCTTTTTTATGGCCAGAGTAGAAAATTATCAGGCCTGATTGGCCACCATTTGCTTATTTTTCTACTTATTTCACAAAAATTGGCCATCTCTTGTCTGAGTACTTTTGCAGGGTAACATGTCTCTGAATAAGGAACTCTGCACATCACTGGCATAGTAACACAGATCAGTTGTTGCCTCAAAGATTCTTTCAGGGGCACTCATACAAGTAGAATGCTACATTTTTCAGTTGCCTTTTTGCAAACCCTAAAAATGATCATTGCTACAGTAAATGTGTTCCCCTTTTCTTATGTTCTCTAAAACATGATTATGGAACGCAGATCTGTTTTTCCATATTATTAACTTTTTCTCATGATATTCCTGCCAAAAAATACAACACCACTGTAACCAAATAGTAACACCAAGAGTCCTCATGTGGATCAAACCACCTTCTGTCCTAAGCAGCTGTTTGTGTAAGTCTGTCTTTATGTTATTATCAGCGATCCTTCACATGATCTACGTGTCCAGCCCATTGTAACCACATTGTTATCACTAACAAAATTATACTATGTGATTTATATAATTCATGAAGTTCTACGTTATATAATATCTTGAATTGTTATTTAAAAGGACTACATCCCATTGTGTTTTTTGGATCATTCAACACCTTTATTTTTATAACTTAAATATTAACTGCACCATCAGACATCCTCGAAGACTTATAATTTCGCAACCACCTACTAGTCCACTACCAGTTTTTTACAGTTTCATATTGTAATATTTTTGTAAACTTGTGGGATCCCACAGGGTGTATATATTTGTCATGCATTTTTAACCTTACTTTGTAGTATTGTATTGATAGCTCAATGATGGTGGAAAATTACCAAAACATGGAGCTGTACCTAAATAAAGAATAGTAGTTGTGTTTGAGGGACAGTAAGCGATTTGTTTTTGAATAATCCTGATTTGTCCTAATTTCCCTTGCCTTATGCTTCTATAAAATGGGCCACACAACAGAACTTGCATATTATGTTGGTGCAGCTATGTGGCTCAACACATTCCTCACATCAGTGATGTGTACAGAATGCTAAGCTATGGCCTCATCACATGTGGCATCATGATTATGCACATGTTGAGTTACTAAAACTAAGACATTGGTAAGACGTTTGGGTTCAGTGAGTTTTCTTCTGCGCTAGTCAGGCATTAAGTTAAAGATCACAGATTTTGGGTTTAGCCACTTCTGTTGTTCCTCTCATTTTTATCATTCTGTTGCATGAAACTTTAAAGGGATCTGTACGTAATCAATATGTACTTCCATGAACCCACCAATTAAATAATTAGGATTTATGGAATACCATTTATCCTAGACTGAAAGGCTTCAGAGATTACGTGTTTTTTGCTAGTGTTCAGAGGGAGGCTGTCAACCTGGAAGACTTAGGAAACTTCAACCCCCTAGTGGGAAGTAGAAAGCAAACACAAGTGTATTAATAACATCTTTTAAATGTGATAATTTAGATGGTTTGCATGGATCTGTTTAACTGGAAATATCTGCAGCAAGAAAGTACAATTTGTGAGTTGTACTGGAACTCCTTTTCGCATTAAAGTAGCTGATGTACCCGCAAGGCTGAATCAGTAAAGTGTCTGCCTGTAAACGTGAGGATCAGGACTCACCCTAGGGTACCTTTCAGACTTTGCTGTCTTCCACCACCTTCAGAGCCTCCACGGATCAGCCGGCCTCTATTGAGTGGTTACCTGAATCCCTTTCAGCCTACAAGTAATGCAGACCAGAACACTGCCTGGATCTACTGTTGATGTCTAGAATGCTGGAGCTTTACCTCCAGAAAATCAAGTTTAACATTACTTTATGCATTTAAAATAAATTGGGGAATGTACTTTTTACCTTGTCTTGATAAATTTTTGTCTGTAGGTTTGCCACCCAAGGAGGTGCAACGGCTCATCAACGAAATGTACATGACAGAGTGTGTGAATATATGTGTCATATATGTGCCAAAACATTTCCAACTCAAGGAGTACTGAAAGGACACTTGTATTCACATGTGGCAAAAAGTGAACGAAAGCAATGCAAGGAGTGTGGCAAGTGGCTGAAAAGTGATCTTACGTTGCGGGTCCATATGAGGAGCCATAGTGGTCGGGTGTTCAGATGTCCCCACTGTAGTAAAGCATTCAAATGCAAACAGAATATGCGTGACCACATGCGGAGTCACAGCAGTGCACGTCCATATAAGTGCCTTGTTTGTGGGAAAACCTTCAAACTCAGATCAGGACTTAGGGTAAGTAAGTACATGCCAGTACCAAAAACCATTGAAGTTTACATAGGTCCATCTACAGTCTTCATTTACCTTCTTCCCCTTTTCTTCTCTCTCTTTAACCTCTTCCATGTTTGGTGCCCTGCTGTTATAACACTTTGTGGTATGGTGCCTATACAAAGGGACAGTGTTTACATTACTCTGTATTGTGTGTCTGCTGTAATGATTTTTGGACCTTCCATATAAATCTTAGGGGGAGCACTGCATTACTTTTTTTTATGCTGTGTGTAATCTGTGAGTTGTGAGTATGGAAGTGATTAGCCAGGTTTCATGTATGCCTTTTATTTATGTAGCGGTGACAGGTCTTTGAAAAATATCCAGTAAGGATAATTTTTAGGAAAACGATGTTAAATGTTCTGGTTGGTAGCAATAAATACTGAAACACTGTTACTTGAAATGTGATATTTGTGTGTATCATATGGCAGAGTCTTCCCTTTTCCTCATCACCTCAGCTAACAGGGGATCCCCTGGCACATGCATACTTCCCATGCAATAAAGCTGCAGTGCTTCAGAGTATGGTAAAAGAAACTCTGTGGTGTGTTACAAGGACACATGCACAAATCTTATATGAATTTTATGTTATTATTTGCTGTAGTTTGTTAATGTAAAATTATGAAATACATGGGTTTTCATTAGGTGTGCTGTCATTTCTCATCTTGTCAATGATTATTTTAGTAACAACCACTTTGCATGAAAATGGATTAACTTTATGACATACAAGGCAGGGACATCCAGTACATCTTATGATGTATGGGGTCTAATAACAGTTTGGTATTTGGCTCTGTAACACTTTTTATTGTGGGGTAGTTTACCTCAAAATCCTTTCCTCAGCATCCTTTATCTTTACTATTTAAGTTCTGTAAATGTCAGGATATACTCAGTCTTCTTTACTCACCCATTTTATCTACATCTTTCTTGTTTGTAATAATTTGCTCTAGTATACCGTTGTTCTCAAGTTTCTTACACACTTCAGACATCCCAACCATGTATGTCTTAAGATGTTCTCAGTTCTGAAACTTCTGTTCATTTACACTGTCTGACACTCAGTAACAGTATTTTACCAATGGTTTAGCCATTGTTTTGTATAATTTGAAGTGTGTACTCCTGAACATTGCTATACAAATGAGCCTTTCCGTTAAATGCATGCCGTGTGTTTTTCACATCAGATCCATGTGGGCTTATTACACCTCCAACATGTATTAAAATTGATGCATACTGTTGCTTTATTGTCAAGCATACTTCTTACTAATTATTTTATAAACCAAAATTTTAATATCACTGTTTTATTGCTAATGTCAGCAAATACAGCTGGCAGTAAGGAACATGGTGAAAGTTATCAGTACCACATGTATCTATTTTTTGCAGAGTCATGCAGTACAGCACACAGGTGAGAAGCCTTACCAGTGCCCACATTGCCCCCGTACATTTGCCAACAGTGGCAATTATTATTCCCACAAGAAGAGAATGCATGCTAAGGAGAAGTTACGCAATCTAACCTGAGTGGTTTCGCTTAGAAGGAAATCAAGATAGGTAATATTCAGTTCACAAATGTTGTTTCCTGTGTATAGAATTAGATATGTAGGTACCTACTATTAACAGACACTTTTAAGGAAAAACTGTACCAACAGATCTTAATGTGCCAATAAATCGAGTGAATTTCTGCTGGGGAAGTATGGCTGTCATCTAATTCACCACATATCATATTTTAACATCTGGACTCTTTTCAACTTAAAACTACACGATGCTTAGAAGACACTATACAGTCTCAACATCATATTTCATTCTGCTGTGCTGCTTGAACTTCTGTTTATTTCTGCCACAGTATTGCATTCAGAGGGAGAACTCCATTGGCTGCTCCACTTGCCAGGAATGTAGCCCGGTTGTGTAGTTTCTGCCAGGTTTGAGCTGGCTGTGGTTGAAAAAAGTCTATGTATATCAAGCAAACTCTGATTATCTCTTAAGGAGGACTTAAAGAGCCAAGGGAATTAGAACAGTGGGAGAAAATACTACTGTCAGAATATGTACAGTTACAGAGTTAAGATTGTGTTTTGAACAAAATGCTCAAAGTATTTATTTTAAAATCAATTTACCTTGCTTACTTCAACTCCATAATGTTAATGGGTTAGTGTTCTGGGGACATTCAACAGACAGTAGTAATTATTTAACATCCAAAAGAAAATTATTATAACAGTATCATGCGTTAAAAGAAGAAGCCCTTGTAGAAAACTGTTTAGGCAATGCACTATACTTTTATTTAATATGTTTCTTTAACCAAGTTGCATTGAGCAACCTATAATATGTGACATGTTTCTTTTTCTTCCGTCAGTGGACGAATGTTGGATCAATGAAATGTATACGTGTATGTATATATAAATACATCAGCTTGCAAGTGAATTTGTGTGCTGGTTACAATACTTATTTGTGGAAAACTTTAAAAAATTGCAGGGAAATTCCAGTGTACAGAGTTTTAAACAAAAGATGTAAAGATTACCTCTATATACCCTGATGCTGCACTCATGAAATATGAAAAAGAGTATATTACAGGTTATCAAGTTATGCAGTAATTTTCCATTTACATTTTAAACTGTAAATCATGAAGCATAAGTATTTAAGCCAGAATTAAAAACAGGATCTTTTCTTTTGCTTCTGCCATTCTCTTGATTCATTTTCTCCAACTGAAAATGGACACTTTTTTTGGGCTACCATATATGTTGATTCCTGTAATACTGTGTGTCTACTCTTGATGCTGTCATTACAGGAATGAGTTTTTCCTCTACTCCAGAATCTCCAGACAGGCTGTGGGGCCCACCAGTCTCCTACTCAGTGGGCATGGGAGGGGGCTCTTTTTCAAGGGAAAAGCAGCCAGGGCATGAAGCTGACCACTCACCTGTATCCGGTCCTGAAGTTATGGGGAGGAGCAATACCCCTGCTCCTACTACATGCCTTAATGGCTTACACAAAGACAAATGTATTTACTTGTACAACGTTTATATTGGACTGTCATTTTATACAGTGTTTGCAAATAAGCTGCTCAACTGTACATTTATTTGTATTTATAATTATGTCAGTTTATATGTGAAATACGTTTCTCAGTTCCATTATAGCATGTTCTACGTCCTTGGCACAGTCCAAAGAAGGGCGTATGGAATGTAAATTACGTTGCCCCATTCAAGATGTGCCTTTGTTGGGAATCCTGTTATCACAGATGCTAGGATTCTGCCGGCATTTCTGACAAAACAATCATTGAAAACGCTTTAACGTAGTAGTTACGTATTTGAATAAAAACATTATAATTACCAAAAAGGCCTATAAGGAACGAAGTGACAAACTACTTTTGGGACACAAAAACGAACTGATTAACATCTACCGCACTATGAACTGCTTCACCCAGTTCATCGGAATCGTAAGGATTATTGCGATGTGTGCCATTGCCCTCCCGTGGAAGGGTGACCAACCTTCTCATCGTCGATTTTTATTTCCCCCCCCATTCGCGTGAAATCTCAAATGTACCTACGTGCCACGTTTAACAGTGATAAGCGCGCGTAGAAGATATGAGCCGTACTGGAACGATGTCAGATATGAATTGTTTACGATTAAGAAATTCATGTCGATTGTGTTTATTCAGCGGTTCTGACAATGTTGACATACTTGGTGAAGAAGGACGAAGGCAAAGGTTTCAGGAAAAAATTTGGAAACACTTCTCACTATGGGTATGACAGTAACACTTAACCTTATTGCTCCTCGTTCTAATTCATAATACGACGTTATTTTTGGTAAGCTTCATTAAAAAGCGTACTGTATTGTATTTCAGTTAATACATTTTAATCGGTGACATATTCTCCATCTCTGACTCTCTACAGTTAATCTGTAGGGTGCAATTCTGAGGTTATGTAGCGTCTTAGTGATATATGAACAAAAACAGTTGATAATTACTGCAGATATGAAAAAAAAAAAAAAGCTTTTAATGTTACATGGAAGAAAAATTAAGGTAACCTCTTCGCGTTTATTCTTTTTGATCTATGTAACGGATTGAGTTATGGCCTGTCATTCTCCCTGGACAACCAGCTGCCTGTAAATCAGATGGCAGAATTTTCTCTTATGTCCCATATATGTAATGTACTTTTCAACTTTTTGTGGCGAAATTAATGTATTAATTTTTTCCAGGTCTGTATTGAGGATACTTTACCTACAGCCATATGTCAGTTATGTTGTGACCGATTGGACGAATTTCATTCATTCGCCCTGAAAGTAGAAGAGGTTCAACAGAATATTCATGAAATGGTTTGTTTACAAAGCCGTTGTTGTACCACAAACAATGTGTCTCGCTTTCTGGCTCATAGAGATGTTCAAAATGATCAGATTGGTGACCCATCTAAGGAAGCTGATGTGAATAAAAGTATGAATAGATCAGAAATCCCCCAGAATGCTGACTTTTATGTGCCTGGTCTCAGAAATGACAGTGAAATTAAAACCCCCAAAAATCCAACACAGACACATGTAACAGACAGTTCATATAATCATATGTCACATTTGCAGGAACAGTGTTGTGCTGCATTGGATACACAATCTGAAAACATTAATCAGGTGAATGTTGAGTATATTAAAGTTGAAGCAGATCCATTACAAATTGAAAATGATGATACCAGTTCCGCTATTGATACTGTGCAAACATTTTCTGATAGTATGAAATATGAACCTCTCACAAGTGAATTAGTGTCGGACACGTCAAGTCATACAAAATGTGAATATACTTCACAAGCAAATGTTGTTTCTACTGCTAATGATACTCCCAATCAAACTATTCAGTACAGAAATAATGAGAAACCTGCAGATAGAACAATATTACCAACAGATAATTTGAGAATTAAATGTAACGAAACTTCTGTATCAAAACAACGGGAAAATGATACAGAAGAGATACAAGATAGTATAGCTGCAAAGTTTCAGGGTGGTACAAGAAATACGGCAGCAAGCAGTGAGCTGGGAAGTCAAAGGTATGTTTTTGTTGTTGATATTATGCATAAGCTTCTTTTCTGTTTTATGGTTTTGTGAAGATTTATTTGCATTTATCTGACAAACAAAATAAACTGATGTTACTTTTTCCAATTATGTAATTACTACAGTGTAAAGTTGCACCATTTTTTATAACCCCTTCACAGGTGTGAGCAGAAGAGTCTTACTGTACATTGAAGCTTACCAGTGTCCAGTTTTGAACCACAATCTTATTGCTGTTTTCCACCTTGTCGCTTCTTTCCTTGCTGATGTGATTCAGTCAAAGTAGGTAGCTACAGCAACATTTTGAAGGTGACAGATTTAACAATGTTTGCATTGTGTGACAAATATATGACTCTTCTCACCAGCTGTATTCGTAGTTAGTTTTACAGTCAAACTGGGGCTTGTGATCAATTACTAAACGTGACATATATTCTAAAAAAAACTCTGTCCCCACATGGTACATCCAGTAGTATAATTGTCGATGGTGAACAGGTGGATAATTTTGTACTATTAAAGGGTGAGCCATGATTATGATGTACAGCCTTGCTGAAATGCTGTGTTTCAGTACATACAAATGGCTGAACTTGAACATTTTGTCTAATATGTGGCTGATTTCTTCTTTCTAATTCATTTCAGTGATTCTGGCTGCAGTATGCCTTCAGAAAGAAGAAATGATTCAGAAGAGTCTGAAAGTAATGTCCACACCCATTCAGATGAGCTGTCTATGTATACTCGGTTGTCCAGATTCTATAATTATAATTGCAAGATATGTGAACCAAAGACCGCTACTTTCTCCAGCTTTTTCCTTCTTTGTAAACATTACAGGTGTGTTTAAAGAAACTGTTTTTTGTTCCCAGTAACCATTAACAAATTGATGAGTTCTCATGAAGCTTTGTCTGAACATCATGTTACTAGATGCCACTCCATTTTCATATTTTCTTAATCACTTCACATCACTGATGGTCGTTTCTTTGGTATGGGAAATTGTAAGGTGGGGGAGCAATACTTTCATTTTTCAGGCACAGGGCAGTGTATTGCATTGGGGATTATTTGTGGAAAGAACATTTGATGCTGTACTGAGGATATGGAATAGTTGGGTAACCCAGTCGTCAGTCTCTCTAAGCATTGTTTGCCAGTGTTCTGTAAGTTGAAGCAATTGATTCCTGAAATTGTGTGTATTGGTAGATCCTTGAAATATATGCAGTGTCATTTGTTAAGTGGTAGTTGTGGAGAGTGTAAAATAAAGTGTGCTGCCATGCATAGTCGCTATTTAACTTCTCGTGATCTCAGTAAGGCAATATGCCTTCAAAACACTTGTTCATATATTAACTTTCTATGGACCTGTGGATGGTTCAGCACCTTGTGATTATACATGACACATTTTATACCTCCGAATTTACAGGTGGAAATTAAGCACAGATATGGGTCATTCCATTCCATTTAAAACCCTAATGATGGTGCATTAGCTAAGTTAACTTTCCTTGTATTTGAAGTTTATTTGAGATTTTATATTGCTTCCTTAGTGTTAGTGCATACTACTATATTAGGAGCAGCAGACAGTTCTATAGCACTAGATACAACAAGGGGAAGGAGGCATAATGAATTCTTTATGTTGCATTCACTTGGCCCATTTATTTGTATAACTGTTTAGAGAAGAGCTGAACAAACTGCAAAACTATACAGAACACCCAGAATATATATTTGTATTCACTCAGTCAACATTCCATTTAATTTGTGTGGTCAGTGTGTGAAGCAGATTTCTATACTTACCTGCAGATGGCATTAACACCATGATGGCTTATCCTGCTGTTTAAAATTAACTTATTCTGACTTTTTCGGCATGGGTGGAAGTTTTAATGTTTGATGTAATAAGATATAATTCCATTACTGAACAGGAGTATTTGTATATTTGCTATTCTAAATGACACATCAGTCTTCTTAGCTTAGGGGTTTTTGTTTTTTATGTTTGCAGAGTGCATGAATGAGTTGCATATATGTTGCTTTTTCAGGTCAGAACACAACACAAAAGGCTATGTGATTTGTTGTGGGCGTAAGTTGATGTCAAAACATCTGGTGGTGACTCATATGCTGCAGCATCTTCAGCCAGGCATTTACAAGTAAGTAGTAGTTTTTTTTATATGCTTAGTTACAGCATTTCAGAATGAAGCTGTTGGAGAGAAGTTGTGCATTCTCCCTGTCCGTAAAGAAATATGTAGAAATTTGTTTTGAAGTTATTCATCAAAACCCATGTCTCAGATTGCCATGACGCTGTAATTTTCCATGTGGTACTCGGTATTTTTCTTGAGTTCCCACATTTTCTGTTTTCAATCAAAAATGAATTGATGGTGTTCCACAAATCTTCCAATAAATTTAGGAGCAAACTCCAAATTCTAGGTGCCAGAAGGGTAACTTGAAGGATATTTCATACTGAGGATCCAAAATTCTGGACTGACCTATGAACCTCAATGTTATCTGGTGCTTTCTGGTCAATGCATTTGAACAAAACTTGTTTGTATGCAAGGGGCAAAATTTGCATTGAGTATGCTGAAAATGTTAGGCACCATGGTATGAAATTCAGGCAACTAGGCACCAAGCATTTTCACACCCTGGCATGTCATGTTCTTTGCTGTCCTGATCCCTTTAATGAATTATTGGATCTTCCAGCTTAATATAAATGCTTTGTTACTTTGAATCAGCCATTTGAAAATCAGTGATCACACTTACCACCTCAAACAATAAACACCCATTGAAAAACATGGGGTGTTTTGGCTGCAAACCTCACTAGACATTGCTGAGGAGATAGTTGTAGTGTGGTACCTACAGATGGGAAGCTGTACTATTTGCTATTCCTGGTACTAGTAACAAGTTATATGCCTTCGTATGCCAGTCACTTTTCCATGCCTTTCTGCTTACTGATGATGTATTTTTAATGGAAAATCTTCCTGTTCACCATCTGATAAAGCCAAAATCTGCACGGTATGATTGGAACTACGAGTCGCAGCGCTTTAATATTTCATGCTTTAATGTAAGGAGGTAACAGAATAATATTCCATAAAATACTACGGCAGTGAATGACAATGTTAGGCATCATACTAACTTGACAATTAGGCTTTGTTCAATTCTGATTATGTCATTTCTTTCACACATCATTTGGACTTTCAGATGCCATGAATGTGGGAAGGAACTAGCCAGTGAACTGACATATGAGAAACACATTATACATCACCTACCTGAGGACAAGCGACCATTCAAGTGTGAACATTGTCTTAGGGGATTTGTGTATAAAGAGAGTCTTAAGGCTCACCTACGAAGTCATCTACCAGACATTGAGAAATATGCTTTTGCCTGTAATGCTTGTGGAAAGAAGTAAGTTATACTAATACAGGATGCACTAACAACCCTTAACTCAGTAGCAGTGACACAGCTTGGATACAAGGGGGTAACTGTTAAAAACACTAAAAGTGATGCATCTTATAAGTCCAAAGGCTTTAACCTTATATCATACTTAAAACATTCATAATTGCCTTGTTATTACTTCATAATGTTTTCTCAGAATCTTTGTACCTACTATGAACCATTGTGTGATGACACTAAGGAATTATATTTCATGTCATTGTTCCAGTATTTGAGGATTTTCCATGTACAGTGATACCTCGGCTAACGAAGATAATTCGTTCCAGAATCACATTCATTAGCCGAAATCTTCGTTAGCCGAAGCAGCTTATGTTATCAGGCATCTCACTTCTCGCTGTCTCGAACGTAAACAACCCAGTCGGGTTGGTGGGTCTCCCCTATGTGATGTGGTCAGCTCATTTCTTTGTCACACACATACAGACAGAAAAGATAAGCTCCTGGAATGGCCCGACCGTTCATGTTTGCTGCTTTATGTTAGCGCACGCATCCACTAAAACATTCATTAGCTGACTCCAAAAAACAGCGAAAAAAATATTCGTTAGCCGAAAAATTCGTTAGCAGGGTCACTCATTAGCCGAGGTATCACTGTACTTGAGTATAGCAAATCTCAATAAAATGCAAATTCACCTATGTCACATACCTGCTGCCTCATCAGTTACCATCATCAAACAAAAATATCTTGTGCAGTTGCCATACTGTAGGTTTGCAGTGTTTTAAAATAAGTTAATACTGTTTATATTTTCCAGAGATTCATCATTGTACATTTCAGGACATTATAGTAAATAGGGCTAGTGCACATCCACCTAAGAAGTTAAGGCCACAGTAGAAAAGTATGATGGCCCAGTTGACGTACATTTGCTTATGCTTATGCTGATTTCACAAGACTTGGTCATCTGTCATCTGAGGACAGTTCGCATGGTAACATGTTTCTGAGTAACGAACCCGAAATATTATTGGCATAATAAATGTAAATTAGCTAATACCTCAGAAGTATTTCAGGGGCACTGAGTGAAGTAGAATGCTACACATTTTCAATTCAATTCAGTAAGTGTAGTCCTTTTTTTTTTTTTTTTTTTTTTTTTTTTTTTTTTTTTTTTTTCACATTCTCCAAAATTGCTAGGGAAGGCAAATGTATTTTACCTTATTAATAACCAATTATTTGATGGTGCAGCCAAAAGGATTACCACCACCGTAACTGAAAAGTAACACTAACAGTCCTAAGCTGCTCTGAACCACCTTTTGCCCGAACAAGCTCTTGGTGTCTGTGTTTATGTCATTTACATTCACTGTTCCCCCATATGAACTATGTTATCAACCTTCAAGTCTGATGTATGATTCCTAGCAATGGCAGTGGCATTACCCAAACAGTCACACAACTAGATGGTTTAATGGGTCTTTTTTACTAGAAATGTCCGCAACAGTAAAGTAGGCCTGTGAGTTCTACTGGAACTCCTTTGCCTCACCAAAGTATCTTACGTGGCCACATACCTGAATGAGTCAAGTGACTGACAACAGGATGACCAATATCCACTTTATGACAGTTTTTGGACTTCCCTCTCCTCCATGTCATCCACAGGCTCTATGGATCTGCCAGCCTCTAGTGTGTGTACCTGAAGCTCTTTCAACATGTGAGTAATGCATTCCACAGCAAGCAGCTAACATCTAGAATGACGGACCTTTACTTCATTTTTAAGTGTACTTCATGCTTCTAAAATAAAATGGATAAAAATATTTTTTACCTTCCATTGATAAACTTTTGTTCACAGGTTTGCCAGCCAAGGAGGTGTAACTGCTCATCAGCGACATGTACATGAGAGAGTGTGTGAATTTATGTGTCATATATGTGCCAAAGTATTTCCAACCCAAGGAACACTGAAAGGACACTTGTATTCACATGTGGCAAAAAGTGAAAAAAAACAGTGCCAGGAGTGTGGCAAGTGGCTAAAGAGTGATCTCACCTTGCGGGTTCACATGAGGTGCCACAGTGGTCGACTGTTTAGATGTCCCCACTGTGACAAAGTGTTCCATCACAAACAGACCATGCTTGACCACATGCGAAGTCACAGCACCGCACGTCCCTATAAGTGTCTTGTCTGTGGAAAAACCTTCAAACTAAAATCAGGACTTAGGGTAGGTACATGTTGCCACCACTAACATTATATGTACAATCTTAACCTTTCTTCTTCCCCCTTACTTCCACTTCATACAGACATAGATTCTCTTTAGCTGAAGTTTTGATATTCTCTGTAATGTCCTTGCTATCACTTAAGTTTTCCAAAGCTGCAAACCTCTTTGAGATCTCAATCTGATACTGTTCCCAAACCCTCAGCTCATTTAGCTTCCTGAGATTGAATCTTTCCACATCAAACGTCCGTGCTTATTGTTTACTTACTCCCAATCTTTCCGTACCTTCTGCAACCACCGGACAGTGATCAGTATCACATTCAGCTCCCCTGAAAGATCGTATATCAGGTATACTCGAATGCCACCTCCTATCTACCCGTATATGATCAATCTGGTTGTGAGGAATCCCATCAGGAAAGGTCCAGGTGAACTTATGAATGTGTCGATGTGGGAACATGATGCTCATAAGAACAGATTTTTTTATGTACCTAAGTTTACTATTATAACACCATTATTATTACTACTATCCTGATGTAGAGTGTCATTCCCAGCTGTCAGTTTGAAAATATTCTCTCTCCTCACTTTTGCCTTAAAATCTCCTAACAGAATTTTCATATTGTACTTAGGAAGATTATTGAAAACATGCCCTAATTCCTTATGAAATATATCTTTCAAATCATCACCTTTCTCCTCACTTGGTGGATGCACATTCAAAACAATGATATTACACCACCGACCTCTCAGAACTATATATGACACCCTGTCACTGACAACTGACTGCTGATACTATTATGGGGCATACAAAAAATTCTGTTTACTACTGATGATTTTCATTTCCTTTTATGTAGAAAAAAATATAATCCCCTGCTCTTACCATACCCCCTTTGTTCCACCTAACTTTCTGTACACCCACTAAATCTAATTTATATCTTACTAATTCCCAGGCTGCTGTTGTAAGGGAACCTACCCTATACAGGCTCCTAAGATTTAAAATCTCATGTCCCTTTTCCATTGCTTGGGTCATACTAAAGGATCAGTCCAGGTCTGAGGCATCGGTGTATGTTTTGTAACTATGCCAGTTCTTACAGTGAGGAGTTGTTAGCGCCTCGTCCAACCCCCAAGCTGATGGACCACCCCTTGTTGGCTGTCCATGATTGCTTCTTCAATATATTCGTAGCTACCCTCCATATTGGAGGCCAATCCTCGATCCATAACCTGACAACGCACTATGGCATGGTGACAGAGACTCAATTATCATGGGAGAGTGTACTGCATTAATTTTTAGTTACATGTATAATCAATAATTTTTGAGTAGGTTCGTGATTGGATGTGCTATCCCATTTCAGCTTGTGAGTGATTTGTATTAGAAAACATTTGAATGAAATGGGATTCTTGTATCAAATACATTAACAGGATTCAAGAAATCTTAGGACCTACTGCGTGTAACACGAATTTCACTTTCAGTAGTATGTTTTCTTGGTGTACAGTTTAATACTTACTGACATCAAAATACTTTTCTAAGCATCTCCTTGTCTGTAAGGTCTTTAAATTCCATACTAACCTCAGCCCTGTGGTTGTGTATTCTGTCAACATCACCTCTTTTCTGTGTTTAATAATCTCTTCAGTTATACTGTTATCCTAAAGTTTCTCACATGCTTCAGACTTCCCATTGCAGTGTCTTAAAAAGTTTTCATTTCTGCAACATGTTTTTACACCACGCCTCATTCTGACTGTCAGTATGTTACCATTGTTTACATTCCAATTGTGCACTCCTGAACATGATTATTATCAGTGAATGTATAGTTTAAATATGTACCTTGCATTTTGCACCTCTGAGCAAATAGGCTAATTACACATTCTGAACCATACATCCTACTAATTCTTTATAAACATAAATCTTCCCATCTTATTTTTATTATTACTTAAGCAAATAAAGCATGTAGTCAGAAACATGTGGCTATTTTTTTTTCAGACTCATGCAGTACAGCACACAGGTGAGAAGCCTTACCAGTGTCCTTACTGCCCCCGAACATTTACCAACAGTGGCAACTATTATTCCCACAAGAAGAGAATGCACGCTAAAGAGAAGTTATGCAATCTAACCTGAGTGGTCTCACCTAGAAGGCCCTGTTCAGTTCACAGATTTTGTTTTGTTTATATGGAAACAGTTGGGAATATAGCTAAGATTAATACGTAGGTCATTTCAAAAGTTCTGCACACTGCGCTTGCACGGTCAGTAGGATGATGCAATCGTTCTGATTTTTGCGACAGTTGTGAGCCAGACTTCAGTAAAGAACATTGTGTGCGTATTGGCAGGCTACGTAGTCCATTGTGCAAAACGGAGCCTTGAAATGGAAGAAGAAACTGACTGGAGTCAAATCTCGCACAGTGACCAGTGATCATACATTAAACTTGAAACTTTGTGAGGAAAAAACCCAACCGAAATTCATAATGCTTTACATGCAGTTTGCAGGGTTAGTGTAGTGGATCATAGCACAGTGTCACAGTGGGCATCTCGTTTCCGTGAAGGTCGGGTAAGCATCCAAGACGACCCAAGAAGCAGGCGGCCAGTAACAGCAATGGACGACACATCTGTGGTTATCATCAGCACCCTGTTGGAAGAAGATCGATGCAAATCATGTGAAGAAAATGTGCATGAAGCAAACATGTCAACCACTTCTGCTTTCAGAATCATGACTCACACTTTTCAGAAGAGAAAAATCGCTGCAAAGTGGATTCCACATCAGCTGAGCGAAGAACAGAAAGCAGCTCGCAAGAGGGTTGCAGAAGAACTGCCGTGGCGCTACAAGGCAGAAGGTGAGTAGTTTTTCAACAGAATTGTTGCCATAGATGAAACATGGATACGAGATTTTGAACCACAACTGAAATCTCAGTCCTCAGTGGAAGCATGCAACTTCTCCTCGCCCGAAAAAATGTCACCGCCAACGATCGAAAGTTAAGCTCATGATGATTATGGCTTATAACAAGAATGGAGTGATGGCAACAGACAGAGTGCCTCGGGGGTCCACTGTAACAGCGGCATACTACAGAAAGTTTCTGCAAGATGTTTTGCGTCCAAAGATTCGCCAAAAAAGGTCTGCCATGTTCACAGCCGGTGTCATTTTCCATGATAATGCGAGGCCTCATGCCTCAAGTGCAGTATCAGAAATTTTGGAAAAGTAAGTATGGCAAATGCTTCCCCACCCGCCCTGCAGTCCTGACATGAGCCCACCAGACTTTGACTTGTTCCCAAAATTGAAGAAACCACTCCGTGGGAAACGCTTCAGAAGCACTGAGGAGGTGTCTAATGAGGTGACCCGAGTAATCAGACGCATCAACAACGAAGGCGTCCTGACAGGAATACAAGACTTGCCCAAACGTTGGACCACTGTGATAAAGCACAATGGAGATTACATTGAAGGCCTGTAAATGTATTCTGTAAAACAAATTCATTTTTAAAGAGAAAAAGTACAGTGTGCAGAACTTTTGAAATGACCCACGTAGTCAAATTTAAGGAGAAACTGTAGTAATGAATTTGAATGTGCCAATAAATATGAGAGAATTTCTGTGTTTGGTAAGGTGGCTGTCTTCTAATTTGACACATACTGTATTTGAACATTCATGTGTTTTAACACAAAGCTTTTGCCTATTCCTTCATGCACCAGCATTTGTGATTTTACATTTTTTAAGTATTCTTTTAACTTTACACTAGCAATGATCAATTCATACGAGGCTATTAGCTGTTTCCTGTGCAGGCACTTTTACATGAAGTAATGATTTGAAGGGTTTAACAGACTGTGCTATGAAAGTATACATGTTAGTGAACAGTGTACTGTTGCTAACATAATAGTTCATTGAACCACACAATAAAAATAATATAAGCATAACAGTCTCTTATGTTTGTATTAAAATAAGATATAATAATATACAAACATATGGTAAACCTCCTGCATCTTTTGGCTACCTTCAGGGAGGCATACCTCTCCGAAGATTTCTGAGACATGTAGGAGGTTTTATCACACATTTTTTATTGTTATATCTATTTATAATGCAGTTGTTTAACCCTTAGGTGACTAATGTCATATATATATATATGGAGCACCCATTCTTGATGTTTCTAGATCACACACAACGACGCAGCACAGTCGGCAGGACTCCTCTGGACGAGTGATCAGCTCGTCGCAGAGACCTCTACC
>Ga0268261_10000950_pt1 | contig 19388 bp, 13 predicted proteins | sample TergutNc150P1_FD_190353 | JGI IMG/M metagenome (GOLD analysis project Ga0268261, IMG submission 190353) | Nasutitermes corniger P1 segment gut microbial community from laboratory colony in Florida, USA - Nc150 P1 (SPAdes) (version 2) | ecosystem: Host-associated > Arthropoda: Insects >...
TAAGTATTGTTACAACTTTTTTAAGTTTATAATTGTTTCCACTGTGTTTTTGATTGGTTATGGATTTTGATATACCAAAAATAATTCTATCTTCCATGTCTGTATACTTATTTAACTGTATTTCAACATTTATTATTCCACGAGTAGTATTTAACTTAATATCTAAAATAGACATTTTGTCGTTTATTTTTTCGGTTCTGGTGTGAGGGTCTATTATCTCTATTCCTATAAATTCATCATCTTTGATATTTAAAACGCATTTCAAAAAGTCTGTTAATATATCAAGGTTTGGTTCAGTTCCGAATATAAGTTTAAATATTAAGTCTATTTTGGGTTTTAGTATTGGTTGTTCTTTTTGTTCTTTTTGTCCCTTTTTCATAGTGTACCCCCTCTTTCTTTTTCTTAAAATTAACAAATTCATTATATCATAAATTTAATTTTTGGAGGTACACTTTTATTGGTTCTTTATCTCCAGCATCAAAATCTAAATATTTATTTTATAACAAAATAATGATATACTTTATATGAAAAAGATTAATACAATTACTAAAATAAAAAACGTTAAATTTTTAAGAAAAGATAACGATATATAAAATAAGCAAATTTTTATAATTCAGTGGTTAGGCAACGGTTAACTAGCCATATCTCGTATTCTTTATAAATGCGTTAATCGAAAAAACGGAGGTAATATGAAAAAAACAGCATTACTTTTAGTATTTATTTTAATTTTTTCTAATGTAAGTGCTATTGGTCAAGTTGTGGATTATTACGTATTTAATACACCACCATTAAATACTTATACAGGATTTGTAGAGGCTACAGGTCTTATAAACAATGCTACATTTAATGATATTTCTGGTCATTGGGCAAATGAAGCAATAATACATTCTGCTTCACTTGGTATTTTGAATTTTCCTGGCAACACTTTAAATCCAGATTTACCAATAACCTTTCAAGAAGGACTCGCCATAGCTGTAAATCTTCTTGGTGAAGGAAATGAAGTATTACAAGAAGGTCTAGATTTTATAAATGACCATGTTGTTGGTGGAGAAGTTTTTTGGGCAGGAACTCTTGAAGATACTATGCACCTTGGTAATTTAGTAGTAGCAAGAGATAATAATATAATTTCAGATATGATGTTTAATGCTCTTGTTGGTATTCCACTATTTAATGAAGATGCTGTTTTTGAACTTGCTATTGAACTTGATACTGCTCAAGAAAATTTAGATTTAGTACAATATATGCAACTAATGGAGCAATTAAATGATATTTTATCCGATGTTATGGAAGAATTTAATATTTTAGACCCATTAGAAGTTTTGGAAATTTTACCAACTAGAACAGATAATATAAGAAGAGATGAACTGGCACGATTTTTAGTTAGAGCTGTTTCCGAAAGTAATGAAATACAATTACCAATTTCCCCAAGAGATATATTAACTTTTAATGACTGGCAAAATATAGGTTCTCAGCAAGCACAATATGTAGAAGCATTTGTAAGACTTAATATAATGCAAGGTATCGGAAATGGTTCTTTTAATCCTGCTGGAACTATAAGCAGAGCAGAAGTAGCACAAATAATAAGAAATTTAGAAGATATTTATTACAATTTACAAAATATACAAAGAAATGTAGGTACAGTAGCTGCAAATAGAGAATCACAAACAGCAGCTACACTACAAGGCGTATCAAATAGAGATTTTTATATAAGGCGACACGACGGAGATGTAGATAGAATTAGGCATACTGTTAGTTATTCTCCTACTAATCAAACAAATTTTGATGTGCCTGTTTTTAGAAATGGTCAAGTAGGAGGTCTTTCTACATTACAAGTAAATGACCAAATAGAATATTTAACACAAGGTAATATAGTAATATATATAAACGTAATAGAAACCGAACAAGTTTTACAAACAGAAATAGGAAGACTAACTGGACTAGACATATCAAATGGTACAATAACACTACGTGATGATAATAACAACCATTTTACATACAATATGACATCGGGGATATTCGGTATAAGCGATGGCAATGAGTATGTTCTAGTAGATGGAAGATTTTTAAGTTTAGAAAATTTACCATTTGGAGATTTTGTAGAGCTTTCACTAATAAACAATTTGGTAAATAATATTTCTTTTATAGGGCAACCAGAGCTTGTACGAGAAATGAGAGGGATTGTTATAGACAATAATCCTACTTTTGGCTACATTACTGTAATAGATAATAATGCAAACATTGTTACGAGATTTTATAATCAAAATAATATGTCTGTACAAAGGCAAGACTATTTTGAAACAGCTGGTGCCGGATATATAGCACAAATGTTTCCACATTTTGCATTTAACCCATTTGCTGCAAATATAGCAGATATACAGCCGGGTGATATTGTTTTTATGCGTTTTGATGAAAACGACCCAACTCTTATAACAGCAATTAGTGCTACCATTCACCCAGTTGTTAGACATGGTTTAGTGCTACAAACATCGAATAATAACGGGGTTACAAGCATTTTGCTTAGATTTGATAATGGTCAAACATCTTGGTTTGATATTGGACCAAATATTTTTGTTACAAGAGCAGGTAGAACAATAAATAATAATCAAATACAAGAGGGAGATAGACTAAGACTTCTTGTAAACCAAGCCATACTTGCACCAGGTCATGTTGTAGAATCTATACTTGAAGTTTCACTTGAAAATGAAGGACATCATATTTCTACAATATTAAATGGTAATCTTGCAGGCATTAACAATATGCAGAACAATTTAATGCTACAAAATTCAAGACCTCTTACTGGGCTTGGTTGGGGTGGTCATACACAAATACAAGAATTAAATTTAAATAGACAAAATATAGATTTTTTCCACGAAAATGAAAGAATAAGTATGGCACATGCACAAAGATTTTTATCTAGAAGTGATTTAAATACTTATGTTGCAATGGATACTAACCCAGCAGGAAATAATATAAGACAAATAACATTTAGAAATGGTAGAGATGAACTTTTAAATGCAGAAACTGTAATATCTACAAACGGAAATGGTGGTTTCTTTATTTCTGGAATAAATGGACTAATAACAACAGATAATGGTACCATAATAAGAAGAGCAGGAAGACAAGTAAGTGGAACAAATATAATGGAAGGAGATATTGTACGAGTTTCACTAAATGGTGGTAATAATGCAGCTGTTGTAGATATATTAGAAAGACCGGGTACAGCAAATGTAGGTATTGCAAGGGTTCGTATAATAGATGTAAATGAAGGTAGTGGCTTTACAGTACAATCTATGGCAACTCTTCAAGGTCATGAATGGATGTTTACTCCTGTAGAACGTACATTTACAATAGACCCAAATACACTATTTTTAAATGCAAATGGATTTGTAAATCCAAATGAATTTATAGGCTTTACAGAAAATTCTGTTGTAGATAGAACATTTACTGTTATATATGACGGTACAAGAGCAACACATATAATAGAGGCACCTTATGGAAATAGAGTTGTTCGTGGTAGTATATTTAATATAAATGAAACTGCAAATACTATAGGTGGTGTAGCTGGTTCTAGAGGAACTATTGGTATACGTGATGCTATGTATCTTCATAATCCATCGCTTAGCCCAGAATATCAGTGGAATAGTATAAGCAATGTCAACCCTGTTATGAATATTATGCTAAACCCAAATACTATTATTATAAGAAATAACAGAGTAGTACAGCCAAGAGATTTGCAAAATGGTGATAGAATAAGAGTCCTTACAAATAATTTACCAGAAACTGTAACTCCGAATGCGGCAGTATCTGGTCAAATAATACTTGTAGATAATTAGTCTATATACTCACGACTTTAAATTTATTATAGTCGTGAGTATTTTATTAAAAAATAGTCGAAAGGAAGTATATGAAACGAAAAATAATACTTGCAATAATTTTAATATTTGTATCTCCAAATATTATATATGCTAGTGCTGGTACGATGAGTTTTTTTGGTGGTATATCGGAAGGGTTACGTATGCCAACTATTACAAATCGGCTATTAAATCCAGCATTAAACGGGAGAAGGAACATTGCAGGTACATATGCCTACAGTGAAATGGTTTTTTTATCTGGAAACCCAAGTGAATTTATAGGTCAGCTTACAGTAGCACAAAGTGGAGGAATTACAGATACTACTAATATGGGTACATTTGTTCTTACCAATATAATAGCACCAAATGCAAATACAGTAGAGGGTACATCTATTGAAAGAAATATAGCTTTTTCTGTTTCATGGAGGCGTGAAAATAATCAAATAATAAAAAACTATTCGGTAAATAACTGGGCTGAAACAATTACTGTATCAGGAAGTACATTTACTTTACAACCAGCTCAAAGTTATTTTATTATTAGTATAATAGAAGATCATAACCCCGGTATTGTTTTTTATCGTGGTAATATTAGTAAAAGAGCAGTATATACAACTGGAACAGGTGATGAAGCAACTCTGGTAACAGTAGAAGCGACTGGTCATATATATGGATTTGACAGTCCTTTTTCCAGTACAGAAACACAAAGTTTAGATGTTTGGGTAATGGCAGATAATTGGCAAATGTCTTACCAAGTAAGACCTACAGTTAGTGTAACAACATCTTTGTTGTACCAGCAAACAACACCAACAGCTATAAGTTTTGCTGGAAACTACAGCCACATTATGACAAATAATAGTATGGCATCTTACGATATTTTTGTAGTACCAGGACCTTACCACTATATACCTACAAGTGGAAGTATAAATATTGCAACACATAACACTTTTGAGCAACTACCAGCTTCTGATATGTCTACTTTACAAGGTCATTTTGCACAGCAAGATATAAGTAGATTATTTGCACAGCAAATACTAACAGGTCCTGTAACGCACTTTAGACCAAATCAGGCAATGACAAGAGGTGAATTTATAGTTGCACTCGTTCGTGCATTACGCATAGAACTTGGAGAAGTTAGACCAAACAATGTTTTTAACCGTACAACAAGAATTGTTTTTCCAGATGTAGAAAGTTCTAGACCAGAATATGTATATATTTTAGGTGCATATAGAGCAGGACTTGCATATGGTCGTGCAGACGGAAATTTTCACTTAGATTCTCCTATAACTAGAGAAGAGGTTATAGCTACTCTTATACGTGCACTTGGTCTTTCTAGTGTTGTTCCTAATCCTATGCCGGTAACAGCGTTTAACGATAGTATGCAAATATCTACATGGGCAACACGTGAAATATCTGCAGCATTAGAACTTGGACTAATAGCAGGTGATTCAAATGGTAATTTACGTCCAAGAGATATTATAACAAAAGCAGAAGCATCAGCACTTATAAATAGATTTATAGACTATATGCGTGAAGATTTGGTATTTGATTATTCAGAGAGAATGATAAATTTTGTTTGGTAAAATATAAATAAAAATATATAGAGGTGTAAATGTACGATATTTCAAAAATAATATCTTCAACTCCACTAGAACTTTTAATAATGACTTACAATCTTTTGTTTGAAGAATTAAATAAAATAATAGAGCATACAAAAAACAAAGATAAAAATATAACAGAAAATATAGAATACTGTCAAAAAATTGTACATTCTTTAATATCTTCTTTAAACTTGGAATATAAAGAAACAAAAGACATATATGATTTGTACTTATATATAAATCATATTTTGTCTAAATGTCTTGCCAAGTCTAATAGAACTAATCAAGAAAATATTATTTTACAAGATATAAAAGGTGTAAAAGAAATATTAGCCGTACTTTTTGATAGTATCTGTAAATTGCCAGATATAGATTCACCACTTCACAATGCCTCATATGTAGGTAATTATAATAGAGACGGTAGTATTTCTGAAATCTATGGAACAAATGAAAGCAAGGATTACAAAGCGTAAATTTTATACCTCTATAAAATCAAATTTGATTTTATAGAGGTATTTTTTAATTTTTATTCTTTTATAAAATATTCTTCATACCAAAGTAAAAATACATATATTGTCCATATTTTTCGGCTATTATCTATTTTACTGTTCTTATGCTTTTCTAAAAGATTTAAAATTTCTTTAGTATTAAAAAACAACTTAGAAGCTTCAGATTCAAAAGCAGTTTTGATTTTTTTGTAATAAAAATCTTCTTTTAACCATATTTTTATAGGTACGGGAAACCCTAATTTTTTCTTAGCTGCAACCTCTTTAGGCAAATATTTTTTAGCAGATAGCCTAAATGCTATTTTTGTATTGTTTTTATCTACTCTAAATTTTGATGGTATTGTTCTTGCTACATTAAAAACTTCTTTGTCCAAATAGGGAACACGAACTTCTAGGCTATGTGCCATGCTCATTTTATCAGCTTTTAATAAAATATCAGAAACAAGCCAAAGATGTATATCCAAAAACTGCATTTGTGTAATTTGGTCATATTTTTTAGATTTCTCATAAATAGGAGATGTAATATCAGATATTTTTATTTTTCCCCTTGTTTTTAATATTTTATTTCTTTCTTCTTCCGTAAAAATTTTTGCATTTCCTAAAAATCTTTCATTTAAGCTTTGGCTTGCTCGTATAATGTAATTTTTTCCTTTAAAATGCAAAGGTATTTTTTTAAAAATTTTTGCAATAAGTACAAGTATTGTTTTAGGTACAATTTGTATTTTTCTTAATGCCAGAGGCTCTTTATATATATTATAACCTCCAAAAAACTCATCTGCACCTTCTCCAGAAATAACTCCTTTTACATAGTTTTTAGCTATATCACTAACAAAATACAAAGCTATAGCCGATGGGTCTGCTAGAGGTTCATCCATATAATATTGTATTTTACTAATATTTTTCCAATATTCATCTGTTGTTATTATTTTATTATAGTTTTCTAGTCCTTTTTCTTTTGACAATTTTTTTGCATACTCTATTTCATTATAATTGTCATAGTCGAAACCAACTGTAAATGTTTTTTTACCACCAAATCTAGCAGCTAAAAGACTAGAATCTACACCACTAGATAAAAAAGAGCCTATCTCTACATCACTTACTTTGTGATGTTCTATAGAATCTTTTATTACCTCGTCTATTTCTTTTACAAAATCATCTATATTTTTATCTTTTTCTAAAAATTTTATATCGAAATACTTGTAAATTTTTATATTTTCTTTTTTTATTTCATTTATATTTTCAATTGTAATATAATGCCCGGGTAATAATTTATACACATTTTTAAAAAAAGTCTCTTCCAACACGGAACATTGAAAAGTAAGATAATTTGTAAGTGCCTCATTATTTACCTCTTTTTTAAAATTTGGGTATTCCAAAATAGCTTTTATTTCAGAGGAAAAAATAAAATTACCTCCTATTTCTGTATAATAAAATGGCTTTATACCAAAAAAATCACGTGCTGCAAATATTTTTTTTTCCTTTATATCGTATATAACAAAAGCAAACATTCCACGTAAATAGGAAAGCAAATCTTCTTTATATTCTTCATACAAATGTAATATTACTTCTGTATCCGATGTTGTATTAAAAGTATGACCCTTTTTTATTAGCATTTCTTTAAGGTTTAAAAAATTATATATTTCACCATTAAAAACTATTACAAGGGACTTATCTTCATTAAACATAGGTTGATCTGCCCCTTGAGAGAGATCTAAAAAACTTAATCTTCTAAAACCAAGGGTTATATTTTTATCTATATAGTACCCCTCACCATCGGGACCACGATGTTTAATTTTACTAGACATTTTTTTTATTACTAAATTATTTTCATCATTGTACTCACTGCCTGTGAACCCACAAATACCGCACATAATTTCTCCAAAATTTATTTCTTTAGTTCTTTATTCATATTCCTGAACTATATAGTTTTCTATATTATTTAAAAATTCAATATTTGCATTTGTAGGCAAAATAGCTATCCATGTAGAGCCAGGATTCAAATTTAAAATATTATAATCTTTATCTAAAAAAACTGTTTGTGAATCAAGACTACTTCGCTGCCATATTATTGGCACATATCTCCCAGCTGTAACAAAATAACCTTCTCCACGACCAAGCATATTTACATCTACACGCCCTTCTGGGTCTCCCGGTATTGCATTTACAGAAGTTTTTTTAATTATTATGTTAGAAACTGTTAAATGACTATCGTCGTATTCGTCTATTTGAGCTAAACCTCTTTGATATCTATAAAATAAACCATTTTCATTATTGAATATAAAATTAGCTGTATGGGAATTAGAAAAAGGTAAAACAATTTCTGTTACTTCTGTACCTTCTGGAATTTGAAATTCTTTATAAAAATTGAACAAGTAAGGTATGTCTTCATATATATCAAAACCACGGCTAGACATATAATTTTTTATATTTTCAAAATTTGTATACGAGCTATGTTCTCTCATTCCAGATGTTCTAAATCTTACCATATCTCTAAAGAAAATACTTCCTTCTAAAATCATACCGTCCAAATTGTGTATTCCCAAATTTCTTATTGCATTATAACCAGTGGGACTACCACCATGGTGAATAAGAACAGCATTATGATTTATAGCAATAGGAGCAAAGTATTCCCTTGTACTTCTTATTGGGCCCACTTTATCTGCCGTAACATTTGTAAATATTGCAATTAACCTTGTTATTCCACCCTCTGCTAAAACCTCATATATAATATCTGCCTGTCCAATTCCACTCTGTGGCAATGCTCTTGGCAAATTGTTTATAACAATAGCCATAGGTCTATTACCTGCAATTTCTTCTAATATCCACGTTCCAGTAAGCGGGTTTATAACCATACCATAGAATGGGTCTATTTCTTCTGGCTCATACTCCTCTGGTTCTAATATTATATTTTCTGTTTCTATTTCTTCAGGTACATAAGTTGTATATATATCATTATTGCCACAACCAATAATAAAAAAAACAATAGTGAAAATAAAAAATTTTATAAATTTTTTCATTTTTTTGATTCCTTACTTTAATTTAAAAAATATACACGCAAGCGGTGGTACAGATATTTTAATACTATTATCGTAACCAAAAGCATGATTATTACATGATATTAAATCTTTTTCGTTTATAACACCAGAACCTCCATATTTTTTTTCGTCGCTATTTAAAATTTCTGTATATATTCCGATTTTTGGTACTCCTACTAAATAGTCGTGATAAACAATAGGAGTAAAATTACACACAATTATAATTGTATCATTTCTACTATGTCTAGAAAAAGCTATAATGCTTTGTTCATTATTATTTACAGCTATCCAATTGAAGCCTTTATTGTCCCAATCCAATTCCCAAAGTTCACTGTTATTTTTGTACAAATGGTTCAAGTCTTTTACATAAAGTTGCATATTTCTATGGCTATCATATTCTAGTAAATGCCAATCAAGGCTATAATTTTCTTTCCATTCATCGAACTGTGCAAATTCGGAACCCATAAAAATTAATTTTTTACCAGGATGACCATACATAAATCCATAACTTAGTCTTAAATTTGCAAATTTTTGCCATAAATCACCCGGCATCTTTCCAATTAAAGAAGCTTTTCCATGAACAACTTCATCGTGGCTAAGAACTAATACAAAATTTTCTGTATAAGCGTACATCATAGCAAAAGTTATATTGTTATGATGATATGACCTATGTATTGGGTCTTTAGATATATACGTTAAAAAGTCGTTCATCCAACCCATATTCCATTTCAAATTAAAACCTAGACCACCATAATTAAGTGGTTTTGTTATGCCTTCAAATGCTGTAGATTCTTCTGCTATTATTAGAGCATGTGGAAAGCGTTCTGATATTATAGAATTTAGGTGTTTCAAAAATTCTATAGCTTCTTCGTTTTCATTACCTCCATATTTATTTGGTATCCACTCTCCATTATTTCTATTGTAGTCTAAATATAGCATAGAACTAACCGCATCTATTCTAATACCATCTATGTGATAAATTTCCATCCAAAAAATAGCATTAGATATTAAAAAATTAGAAACTTCATTTCTTCCAAAATTAAAAACTTTTGTACCCCACTCTATATGTTCTCCTTTTCTTGTATCTTCATGCTCATATAGTGCTGTGCCATCAAAATTTATAAGACCATTTTCATCTTTTGGAAAATGTGCAGGTACCCAATCCAAAATAACACCTATACCAGCATTATGACATTTGTCTACAAAGTACATAAATTCATGAGGATTGCCGAATCTACTTGTTACAGAATAATAACCTGTTACTTGGTAACCCCAGCTTAAATCTAATGGATGTTCTGATAAAGGTAAAATTTCTATATGTGTATATCCCATTTCACATACATAATCTACTAAATCATCTGCAAATTCTTTATATGTTAAAAAATCTCCATTTTCATTTCTTTTCCAAGAACCAAGATGTACTTCATATATATTTATAGGTCCGTTTACAGGATAATTTTTTTTATTCTGATAATCTGAATCGTTCCAATTGTAACCTGATATGTCATAAACAAAAGAAGCTTTGCCTGGTCTAAGTTCGGAAAATTTTGCGTATGGGTCGCTTTTAAGTAAAATATTATTATTTTTAGTTTTTATTTCGAATTTGTATAAATCATAATTTTTCAAATTTGGAATAAATATTTCAAAAATACCAGAAGAATAAACATTTGTCATCTGGTGTATTACACCATTCCAATTATTAAAATTTCCAACAACAGAAACACGTTTTGCATTTGGAGCCCAAACAGAAAATACGATACCTTCTATTCCATTTATAATTGCTTTATTTGCTCCTAATTTTTCATATATATTATAATGATTACCTTTTTTGAAAAGATATATATCGTATTCTGTAATAAAATTTTTAAAAGAATAAGGGTCATAAGTTTCCCAAGTTGTATCTGTAGTAATTCTTAACTTATATTTAAAATAGGAACATTCTAATTGTAATTCAAAGAAACCATCTTCATGTATTTTTTTTAATGCGTATTCTTTTTTTGTTGTATCATTTATACATGTAATTTTTGTTGCTTTTGGTATAAAAGCTCTAATTATTGTTATATCTTCTTTTGTGTGCATTCCTAAAAAATTATGTGGAAAACTATGCTCACCTTTTAAAATAGAGTTTATTTCTGCAGATTTCAAGATGTACCTCCAAAATTTTTATAATAGCCTAATTTAAGTGTATAAAATTTTATAATAGATTTATTTATTACGTACCCCATAATAGTAACAATTTTTTAAAATTAAAGCAATCAAATTACAACCAAAAAATAAGTTTATTTAACATGTTACAATTCTATATTGAGTTTTTTCTATAAATGTTTTAAAATATATCAAAATTAGCTATAGAAAGGGAATTCGATGGATTTTTTAAAACAAATAAAAGAAATTGCAAGTTCCAAAAAAGTAAATATAGTTTTACCCGAAACAAACGACGAACGAATACTCTTAGCATCTGAAATAATAATAAAAGAAAATATTTGTGATTTAACTTTAATAGGCGATAAAAAAGAAATTATAAATCTTGGTTACAATTTAGAAAAAGCAAATTTTTTAAATCCAAAGGAAGACGATTTATCTGAAATATCTAAACAACTATACGAAATAAGAAAAAATAAAGGTATAACAGAAGAAGAAGCAAATGATTTAATAAAAAATCCTCTATATCTTTCTGTTATGCTTATAAAAACAAAAAAAACTCATGGAATGGTAGCTGGTGCAATCAATTCTACTTCTGATGTACTTAGACCAAGTCTTCAAATATTAAAAACAGATTCAAATTCAAAAATAGTTTCTAGTTTTTTTATAATGATAGTAGAGGGTTTCAAAGACCCTTTTATATTTGCAGACTGTGCATTAATTCAAATGCCAAATTCAAACGAACTTTCTGAAATAGCTGCTTCTTCTGCAAGAACGTATAAACAGATTTTTAATAAAGAACCAAATGTCGCCTTTTTATCTCATTCTAGCTTTGGTTCTGCAAAACACGATATGGTTTCTATCGTTAAAGAAGCAGTAAAAATTTCTAAAGAAAAATATCCAGAAATAAATATGGATGGTGAATTACAATTAGATGCTGCAATTGTTCCATCTGTTGCAAAAATAAAAGCACCTAATAGTACAGTAGCAGGAAGAGCAAATGTTTTAATTTTCCCAAATATAGATTCTGCAAATATTGGTTATAAGCTAGTACAGAGATTTGCAAAAGCACAGGCATATGGTCCTATAACACAAGGCTTGTCATATCCTGTAAACGACTTATCTCGTGGCTGCTCTGTAGAAGATATAGTTGGTGTTACAGCAATAACAGCATTTCAAGCACAAAAATTTATATAAATTTAATATTAATAAAAAAAATCAAATTTGGAGAACTTTAAATGAAAATTTTAGTTTTAAACTGTGGTAGTTCCTCTTTAAAGTATCAGTTTATTGATATGATAAATGAAAAAGTCCTTGCGAAAGGACTTTGTGAAAGAATAGGTCTTGAGGCATCAGGTATAAAGCATGAAGGAAGAAAGAAAATAGAAAAAGAAATAATTATGGAAGATCATAAAGATGCAATATCTTCTGTAATAGAAGCAATTTTAGACAAAGAACATGGCGTTATAGAAAATATAAACGAAGTTTCTGCAATAGGTCATAGAGTTGTACATGGTGGTGAAAAATTTAGTGAATCAGTAGTAATAACAAATGAAATTTATAATGCAATAAAAGAATGTTCGGAACTTGCACCATTACACAATCCACCAAATCTTATGGGTATAGATGCTTGCAACACTATTATGCCTAACATTCCACAGGTTGCCGTATTTGATACTGCTTTTCACCAATCTATACCTGAATATTCATACTTATATGCTATACCACTAAAATATTATGAAAAATACAAAATTAGAAGATATGGTTTTCATGGAACTAGTCATAAATATGTAAGTAATAGAGTATGTGAAATTACAAATAAAAATATAAAAGATTTGAAAATAATAACAGCACATCTTGGTAATGGTTGTAGTATTTGTGCTATAGATGGTGGTAATTCTATAGATACTTCTATGGGCTTTACTCCACTTGAGGGTCTTATAATGGGGACAAGAAGTGGGGATTTAGACCCTGCTATAGTATCTTTTATAGCTACAAAAGAAAATATATCTACAAAAGAAGTAGAAGATATATTAAATAAAAAATCTGGTGTTTTTGGACTTTCAAACGTTAGCTCCGATTTTAGAGATTTAGAAGATGCTGCTTCAAAAGGTAACAAAAATGCAGAAATTGCTCTAAAAGCATTTTTTTATAGAGTAGCAAAATATATAGGTAGTTACGTTGCATCACTTAATGGTGTAGATATAATAGTATTTACAGCAGGTCTTGGAGAAAATAGTGCATTTGCACGTGAATCTATACTTTCTTACTTGTCTTATCTTGGTATTTCTATAAATACAGAGAACAATAATACTAGAGGAAAAGAAATAAAAATTTCTACAGATGAATCCAAAGTAGATGTTTATGTAATACCTACAAATGAAGAACTTGTTATAGCTAGAGATACTTACGAACTTTGTAAATAAAAAAATGGGATAAATTCCCATTTCTTTTATTTTTGTATATCTTCAAGCTGGACATAAAGCTCCAAAAGTAAATTTTCTGTTTCTTCTTTTTCTTTAAAAATTTGTGAAAGTGTTACATGGTCTGTTTGTATTTCTGCATCTTGCAATTTTATATCTAGTTCTTTTATTTTTTCTTCATTTTCTACTATATTTTTTTCTATCGATTTTATCTTATTTTGGATTTTTCTTTTTTCTGCATCTTGCAATTTTTGTACTGCACGATTTTCTGCATTTATTTTTTTCTCATCTAATTTATTATTTATATTGTGAGAAATTTCTTCATTTTGGTTATTTTTTTGAGATTTTTTTTCTATATAATAATCATAATTACCTAAATATTCTGTAATATTTCTGTTTAGTTCTATAACTCTTGTTGCAACTCTATTTATAAAATATCTATCATGAGATATAAAAAAACAAGTCCCATTAAAATTATTTAGTGCTTCTTCCAAAACTTCTTTTGAAGTAATGTCCAAATGGTTTGTAGGCTCGTCTAACATAAGAAAATTGCTACCACTTAGCATAATTTTGCAAAGTAAAACTTTTGCACGCTCGCCACCAGATAGTGAAGATATTTTTTTGAATATATCATCTCCAGTAAAAGTGAAAAGTGCCAATGTACTTCTTATTTCTCCATTTTTCAAATATGGATAAGTATTTTGTATCTCTTCAAAAATGTTATTATTTATATTAAGAGCATCTTCTTGGTGCTGCTCATAAAATGCTATATCTACTTTAGAACCAAATATTATATTATCTGTATTTTGTAGTATTGTTTTAAAAAGTGTTGTTTTACCGATACCAACAGGACCTACAAGTGCTACACGCTCTCCTTTTCTTATATCAAAATTTAAGTTTTTAAATAGTGGTTCTAAAGATAAATCTCTTACTTTTAATACTTCATTTCCACTTATTCTATCAGTTGTTAAAAATAGTCTAAGATTTTGTGGAGCACTTAATGGTGCGTTTATTCTATCTATTTTTTCTAAAGATTTTTCTTTACTTCTAGCACGTTTTACAGATTTTTCACGATTAAAAGATTTTAAAAGTGCAATTGAATCTTCTACTTTTTTTATTTCTTTTTGTTGGTTTTCATAATGTTTCTGTAATATTTCAAAATTTATAGCTTTTTTTTCTACAAAAAAATCATAATTTCCATTATAAGTAGTTGTTATACCATTTTCTATCTCTACTATTTTTGTACATATTTTGTTTATAAAGTATCTGTCGTGTGATATTAAAACAACAGCACCTTTATAATCTTTCAAAAACTCTTCTAACCATAAGACAGATTTTAAATCTAAATGATTTGTAGGTTCATCTAATAAAAGTATATTATTGTTGCTTAAAAGTAATTTTGCCATAGATAATGTAGTTTTCTGACCACCAGATAAATTTTTTATAAGCATATCTTCTTTAAATCCAAGACCATTTATTACACCACGTAATCTACTTTCATAAAGATAGCCTTCATTTATTTCAAATTCTTTTAATAAATTTTCGAGTATTTCAAAGTTTTTGTGTTCTGTATCTGTATTTTCTTTAGCTATTCTTTCTGTTAATTCTTTTATTTTATTCTCTAATTTTATCAAATCTTCAAATGCAGATAATAACTCTTCGTATATAGTTTTTCCATCATCAAACATATGTTGACTTAAATATCCTACTTTTGTATTTGATTTAAAAAGAACATCTCCAGAGTCTTTGGGCGTTTCACCTATTATTATTTTAAAAAGAGTGCTTTTACCGGAACCATTTATCCCTAATAATCCTACTTTTTCACCATCTGCTACTGTTAGACTTGCATTTTTTATTAATTCATTTACAAAAGATTTTTTTATATTTATACATGATAGTATCACAATTATTTCCTCGACATTGTCATTCAATATTCTTGCCATTATATCACTAAAAATACAGATTTACAAATATAAAAACAATGTATATAATAAGGAAATGACAAAAAAACAAAAAGCTAAAATAGTAGTAGAAAGATTAAATGAAAACTATCCAACAGAAATAGTATGTTATCTAAACTACAATAAAGATTATGAATTACTTTTTGCTACAATACTAAGTGCCCAATGTACAGATGATAGAGTAAATATAGTAACAAAAGATTTATTTGAAAAATATAAATCCTTGGAAGATTATATAGATGCACCAATAGAAGAGTTAGAAAAAGATATAAAATCTACAGGATTTTATAAAAACAAAGCGAAGAGTTTAAAAGAATCAGCTTTTAAATTATTAACAAATTTTAATGGAATTTTGCCCTCCGAAATAGAAGAATTAATTACATTATCAGGTGTAGGTAGAAAAACAGCAAACGTTGTAAGATGTCATATTTTTAAAATACCAAGCGTTGTTGTAGATACCCATGTAAAAAGAATAACAAATAAATTAGGCTTAACAACAAACACAGACCCAGTAAAAATAGAATTTGATTTAATGAAAATACTACCTAAAAAAAGTTGGATAGCATACAATCATCAAGTTATAGCTCATGGTAGAAAAATATGTAAAGCACCTACACCAAAATGTGCAACTTGTTTTTTTACTGATATATGTACAGATTATAAAAAAAGAAACAAAATAGATTAAAAAATCGAAATTTTTCGATTTTTTAATCTATTTTTTGCTTAAATTCTCTTGCAGCCTCACGTTTAATATCTTTTTGTGCAATATCTCTTCTTTTATCGTGAATTTTTTTTCCTTTTGCAAGAGCAATATCTAGTTTTACATAACTTCCATTAAAATATATTTTTGTAGGAACAATTGTAAAGCTATCTTTTGTTGTAGCACCAAAAAGCCTGTTTATTTCTTTTTTATGAAGTAAAAGTTTTCTTTTTCTAATAGGGTCTTTATTAAATATATTTCCAAATTCGTAAGGACTAATATGCATATTTAATATGAATGCCTCCCCCTTTTCTATTTTAATAAAACTATCTTTCAAATTACATTTTCCAGAACGTAAGCTCTTTACCTCTGTACCATGAAGTTCTATTCCAGTTTGAAAAGTTTCCTCTATAAAAAAATCAAAAAAAGCTTTTTTGTTTTGTGCAATTAATTTAATTTTTCTTTTTTCCATAACAATCCTATTGTTTTTAAAATTTATAATAAATTGAACTGTAATGTTCCGTCTATATAAAAATAAAATCTATTTTACCCTCATTTACAGCTATAAGTTGTACTTCTACAGAATCACCAATAGCATATATTTTTCCACCAAATTCTCCGACATATCTATATTTTTCTTTTTGGTATATATAATTATCATTTTTAATATCAGAAATTCTAACCATGCCCTCTATAGTATTGGGTAAGCTAACATATATGCCCCAAGAAGTTACAGAAGATATAATGCCATTAAAAATCATTCCCAACTTATCTGACATATACTGTGCTTTTTTATAAGAAAGTACATTTCTCTCTAGTTCTTCTGCTCTTTTTTCTAGAAATGAGGATAATGAAGCTATTTCCTCTATATTTTTACTAAATTTATTTAGGTTTTCTCCATTTATATGAGCTTTTATAACTCTGTGTATAAATAAATCTGGGTAACGTCTTATAGGAGATGTAAAATGGCAATAATATTTAGTAGAAAGACCAAAATGTGAGGTATTATCAGAACTATAATTAGCATGTTTTAAACTACGTAAAATAACGTGGTTTATTATCATTTCTTCTTTTGTGTCTTTTATATTTTGTAAAAGTAATTGTATATTTTTAGGATGGTCTTTATTTCCTTTTAGTTTATATCCAAAATTCGAAATAAAAACATTTAATTCCTCCAATTTTTCCTTGTCTGGCTTTGTATGGTTTCTATATATAAAAGGTGCAGACAACCAAAAGTATTCTTGTGCTATAGTTTCATTAGCTATTAACATAAATTCTTCTATTATGTTTGTTGCTGTATTTTTTTCTCTTAAAACTATATCTTCTATTTTTCCATGCTCATTTAACAAAACTTTAGATTCGGAAACAGAAAAATCTAAAGAACCTCTTTTGAACCTTTTATTTCTTAATATTTTTGCTAAAGATTCCATAGTTTTTAAATCTTCTATATAATTTTCATAGCCATGAATAGGATTTTGCAAACTGGCAAAAACTTCTGTATATGTCATACGTTTAGATACATTTATTATAGATTCTACAGTATTATGGTCTATTACATTTCCATCCTTATCTATTTTCATAAAAAGACTAAGTGCAAGTCTATCCTCGTTTTCTGTAAGAGAACAAATACCATTAGAAAGAGAATGTGGTAACATTGGTATAACTCTATCTATCAAGTATATAGATGTTCCCCTATTTTTTGCTTCTTCATCAAGTACCGTACCATTTCTTACATAATGAGATACATCAGCTATATGAACACCAAGTGTGTATATATTGTTTTCAAAAGAAATAGAAATAGCATCATCTAAATCTTTTGCATCCTCACCATCTATTGTTACAATTTTCAAATTTCTTAAATCGGTTCGATTTTCATATGGAGAATTTAAAACAAGCTGTGCTTCATTTAAAACTTCGTTAGAAAAAGATACTCTTATATTTGCCTCTTTTATTATAGACAAAATATCTACACCTGGGTCATTTTCGTGTCCTAATATCTCTATAAGTTTAGCTTCTATATTTTTATTTTGGATAGTTGGATATTTTGTTATTTTTACAACTACTATATGACTATCTACTATTTTTGAAGTTTTTTTAATTACTATTTCAGGAATTAAATTATTTTTTGGAGTAATTAATATACTATTTTTTCTAATATTAGCTGTTCCTACTACAGTTTCTATATTACGTTGAGTTACTTTTAAAACTTCTCCATAATCTCCCATGATTTTTATAAAAACTGTATCACTATGCATAGCACCATTTACACATTCGAATGGTATAAAAATATCTTTTTTCATATTTTCTACTGCTACAAATCCAAAGCCTTTTACTGTATTGTGAAAAACACCTTTATAAATACCTAGATTTCTTGGAAGTGTAATAGTATTTTTTTTAGTAAGATAAACATCACCATTTTTGATTAATGTATTGACAAACTCATTAAATTCTTCTTTTTTTTCCTTAGTAATAAAAAGAAGATACGACAAATCAGAAATTTTAATTGGTTTAGATATTTTTAATAGAGCATCTAATATTAGCTCTTTTTTATTTTCAAATTCTTCATTTGTTTCTGTTTTTTTCATTATATTTTTTCCATAAGACCTATATATAAAAAATGTGAAAAATAAATACATTTTTCACTAAAATTCTTTTCTATATTACTGTTAAAACAACAGACAAAATGATAAGTAAAGCACCTAAAATTTTTGTATATCTGTGAAGAATACCTTCTTTTGAACGTCCTTTATTTTTTTCCCAATATGTGCTAGGAGATGAACCCATACCACCCATTGCACCACCGAGTCCAGATGATTTTTTTTGCTGTGCTAAAATAACTATTATAAGTGCAAGTGCAACTAAAAAATAGACACCAGCAAGTATCATATATAATACGCTCATACTTTCTCCTCCTGATTTTTTATTTTCAGTGAAACCTACGTGAATTTTATCAAAATTTAATATCTGTGTCAAGTAGGTGTTTTTAAGATTCATATCTCTTGTTGTAGGAGCGTCAAACATGGGTAATCGAGTAGGAGGCTATCCAATAATTGAATAGCCGACCTCTCACACCACCGTACGTACGGTTCCGTATACGGCGGTTCTTTAGTTTACTAGATAGATTTATAATAATCGGTAAAAAATAAATAACCCTCATTTCTTAATGTTTGGG
>Ga0268261_10000951_pt1 | contig 19373 bp, 14 predicted proteins | sample TergutNc150P1_FD_190353 | JGI IMG/M metagenome (GOLD analysis project Ga0268261, IMG submission 190353) | Nasutitermes corniger P1 segment gut microbial community from laboratory colony in Florida, USA - Nc150 P1 (SPAdes) (version 2) | ecosystem: Host-associated > Arthropoda: Insects >...
TTAAGCGTAATGTAAACCTGATGATGGCCAATATAGAGGCCGAAACATGTAGTTGATAGTAAATAACTACTCCATGTACCATATTTAAATATAGTTGTGTTCTGACTAATTCATACATTGTAATATTAAAGTTAAGGTAGTGTTGTGTCAGGAAGACAAGATTATTTTGCTCTTGGAAAATGTCTGCTGCTGTCTTTCCTTCAGAGACTGGATGAGATACTTAAGGAGAATCTTTCTGGTGTATGTGGTGAGGGTGCTGCTTGAACTCTACAGCTGGCTTTTCTGACCTAGATGCTAGTGCCATTCAGCAGCAGCTGATGACCAAGGATTATGGTGCAGTCCACCACAGTCAAGTTCACTGGTTGGTACACTATCACACAGAGAAGTAAGCCACTCATCCAAAACATCTGAACAAACAAACCTCAATACACAGCATAAAAACCAGAAAGAAAACCTTCAGATGAACAAAAATCACCACAAAAATCTGGAACATTTTATGAATTATGAATTATCTCATTATATAATTTTCTCCACCCTTGTGTTACTTTCTCTACCTATAGTGCAACATCTTCCTTAGCAGTTTATTTTCAGTTTTATGCAATTCCATCAGAGTGAAAAAATTTCACACCTGTATGAAGCAGGCAGTAAAATTATAGTTTGTACATATCACGTACACATACAACTTTAAGCAGCTATTCATATTTTATGGATAGTAGAGGTAGTCTCCAGTCACCCATACTTACAAACATGATCCCATGACTCCACATTATTCACAAAAATCAATGTATGTACAAAATATTACTCACTATTGCAGTATGCTGCAGACACAAATTTGGTTCCTTTCCTCTCTGGCACTGCCTGTGAAACTGTTTTCAGAGTGGCCACATCAACAATTCTCACAACACCATCTCTGCCAACCAACACTGCCAATCCAAGAGGGCATCCTTTTACAGGGTTCAGAAGGTTATTTGAAGGATCACCATTATCTTCCTTCTCTAACAGAGGAAGAAGTGTAACTTCCACAGGACACTCCCCACATACACCAATATCCCTTACCTTCACAGGTGCCTCACACAACTTCACTACTTCACCTTCAAAGTCAAGCGCATACACTAGAAGCACACTCCCCTTACACATTAAATTGTCAGTCCTTTTGCACTCACTACTGTCTAGCATTTTTAACCCTTCTTGAAATATATCACTATCACGGCAGAAACCAAAATTTTGTCTAGAACGAAACTGTTCTCCCAGTTTGCCCCCTGAAACAGAAGTGTGTTTTGTGTTCATTGCCAGTCCCACATTTCCCACCACATCATCAACATCAATATCCATGTCACTGTCATTATCACTGCATCCAAAAATCATATTACCTTCACAGTTTGAATTAACTGCTGCAGACCTTACACTATCGTAACCAGAAACCAAATTACAAGTCTTTTCCCTATCACAGTTAGCAGAACCTAACACTACAAGCACGTGGCCACCATCTTTAGTAGGATGAATTCCAAAAATAGACAGATTTCTCCTCTCTTTATACACGTCAGGCAATGCAACGCACTGCACAACAACAGGATCACACGGTTTCATAAGATGACAACTACTGACACTATCCACACTTGTCTTATTACTGCCACAACTATCCTTCTTCAACACACGACTAACTTTCATCACCACTGGTGGACTACCATCTGAAGTGGAGGGAAAATTGGACATAGTGATGCCTCCGTTCATGGAAGGAAATGTCACGCTGACTGGCGAAGCATCATATGTTCCACCTGCACCTGCTGGCGCAGCAACTGCATTTGGTGGTGGATAGACACCACCAGAAGATGATGCTGCAGGGAATTCTAACCCATCCACTAAACACTCAGGAGGAGGTGCCATAACAATATCAGTATCCACATCTTCAATAATTGGATCATAGAAAAGTTTAGACAGTAAGATTTCTTGGTACATGTTGTTATTTTCTTGTCTAGTTCCAGAGCAAGCAGCACTTGTTCCTGTACCAGACACAATTTTCTTTGCACTGTTCCCAGTATGACCTGTATTACATTTTCCCCCACTCCCAGCATCATCCTTACTGTCTACACACTCATCTTTAATAGGGTTATGATAATGGAAGTCATACACTACTAGAAACAACGATTTCTTTCGGTCCGCCATCACAGCCTGGTTTGATGGCATATGGCCACTGCTACCACTAGATTCACCCTCACGGACTTTCATGATATCCAACGCCACAGACTCGCGGTTACTGGCCTCATTTACATCGTTCATGGCCTGTACCATTGGAGAGCTAATGACATCACTACTTCCTCCCCACACTAGATCTAAGTTAGTTCTCCGAGCGGGCATTGCAGAAGGACTAACACTAATACCCCCCAAAAGGCAAGGTCGAACCAATACACTGCTACCACTATGAAGTGGTTTTGGAACTTTCTTTCGCAGTTGTCGCTGAATCTTCTGGTGGTAAGGACTGCCCACTATAGAAACAGCTGTCAATTCCATGTCTTGACAACCCAACGGATGATCCAGTAAATTTTCTGGAACACAAAATAACATGTCTTACATTTAAATAGATTGACAACATTTCTAAATAATAGTAATACTGAATCAAACAAAATATTTCAAGCTTTCCAAGCAGGTGTAGCTAAAATAACGGTCATCTATGGAACTACAATGTGCAGGACAATAAATCTGTTATGACCCTGTGCAAGATCATGTTAGATCTGATGTTGTGCAGGATAGTCCATTCTGACACTGTGCAGGATGTTTGTTCTGACACTCTAAAACAATGCAAAGAAAGAAAAATACTGACACACAATGTCAGTATCCAAAATAAAATTTCTGAGTTCCAATGTCAGATGGGTTGTATCATTGCAACATATGTATTAGTAATAATCATGCAACAATCATGATACTAAGCCTGCCACACAGACTTAGCAGTAAAATCTCTTCAAAATACCAAAAAATATTACAACATTCCTTTGCTTGCAAATGCCGATACACCATCCCCCCCCCCCCCCCTTGTCAGTGGAATTAAAGGTTAGAACACAGAGCATTCCGGAAGTTACCCCTCCATATTTGTATCTTTATATCCTAACAAGGTATCACAATGAAACAAAACACAAATATTGCTCACAATTTGTACTTTTTTTATACCTCATTTTTCCATGCAGTGTCCTTCTAGTCCAAAACAATTCCACCAGTGCTGCACAAGTGTTTCAAACCTGTCAGTGACAGATTCTTTAGGCCATTCACAAAACCATTTCTGCATCGCAGCTTGAACTTCTCCACTACATGTGAAATTTCAAGCATGACTTAATGCCACACCCATCGAGCACACATTGTTTTGTAACCCAAACCTGTAATAATCTCAACACTAGCTAAACCAATGTTTAACTTTTCCACTATATCTCTCTGAGAAATTCGTAAATCTTCTCAAATAAGTCTGCTGACATTTTGCCTGTTCAAATCGTGAGTTGCACAGACTTCTGACTGGCCTTCCAACCCAAGACTAGTCATTCAGGTCCAAATTTCTGACACTTTCCCTTATTTTCTCAACAGTATTTGTACAAACAGTATCTGCACCACAGAAAGGCAATTAATTGCCAGTAAATTTCAGTGGGAGTTTCACTTTTGTGCATCAAGAACTTGAAAACAGCTCAGTTTTATGTGCTTTGACATAGCTGAGAATGAGTCATCCATTCTGAATTGAGTGCTGTGCAAACCACTATGTTTACCAAGCCATACCAAATGGCAAACTGAGACTCAAGGAACAATGAACGAGGCTGGACAAGTACCGCTTCAACATTACACTGCTTGCGTGAGATACTTGTACAGAGGCATTGCTCCCAACGCCCTACATATATTTGGAACCGCTTCCCTCACAAAATACTGATTGATTTCCTGCTTTCAGCTTCCATTTCCACCCTCAAAATAACAAAACCTGATGTTAAATGTACTGAGTCTGCAAAGGTTACAATTCTATAGTTCTGCCTTAATCGTTACTACCATCAGACTTAGTGCCGAACAACCAAGAAGAATAACTATGACATTCAGCAGTGACCTCAGTTCCTCCTGCCTGACATGCTGTTTGAAGAGTCCAAACATGTTTCAATATTCAGCAGTTAGTTTCATTGTGAAGACAAAGGACAACCCATATGTACAGTCAGTATATTATCCAACAAATAAACTTCATTAACACAACACACACAACATAAATAAACACCTACGTGTTTCAGCACCTAGGTGCCGTCATCAAGGAGTTCTCACAACAGAGGTGTACAAGCCAACCTGCCAATATGTATGTTTTACTCATTCTTATAAATATAATTAAGCACTTGTTCAGGTGTAGGACAAATTTTGTGTAATAATTTCTGTAGAATTTGGATTCTTATGTTGTTAGCAACTGCAATGGTCTATGTGACACAGTCCATGCCACTGCTCACTCAGGGTCACACGGTACTGGATTAGTGTTGTGTGCAAAATGGGGGACCAGAGCGTTTTTCCTTTGTTTAGTAGTTAGTTCTGACGGGGAATTAAGACAAGCAGGACACACTGCTATGCTGCTCGCACGCATAACAGAGGGTTATGTGTTTTTAGGCAATTCTATGTAACAAGTTAATTGTGAATAGTTCAAACGGGGACTCCATGTCATCTCGACGTGTCAAGGCTGTATAAAGCAGTAACTGTTAACGAGTTTCACAAGGGGGCTCAGACAAGTAACACGTTAGCAATGTTCTTAATATCTCAAACACAAGGGTTTATTATTACAATAATTACAAGAATTCAAACTATTATTTCAAGTGACTGTGAATTATTTCATGAGGAACTATGTAAATATGCATGTTGTGTTGTGCAAATTCCACACAGAATACAACTGCGTATTGTGTGTGAAACATAAGTGAAGTGCATATAACAGTATTATTTGAGATAGTTAGGAATGCAATTAAGTGCTACCTACTAAACAGTGACAAAATTCAGAGTTACAAGGCAATCCAATGATGATTATTGTTTCAAATAATATACAAAATAGTGAATTTAACTGTGCAATCATAACAATCAGAATTAGTTTTCATAGTATTTTGAAATTAAAGTAGATCTTGTTTTTTAAATCGGCATTTATAAAGGTGGCAAGGACAACAAAACCTTTCCACCATCCAGTCTGTCTCCTGTGCCAGGGCAGGCTATAACACACTTGATCATTAAAATACATAAAATTTATAGTAATGATGATTTACAGAATCCTCATGAGTTATAATATACAGGGTGCGTATAAATTATCGGAGGATTTCGTTACGCCATAACTTGAGTAGGAAGTGTTGCAAGATCGTGGAATTCGTATTGATTATGCACAGTGAACGTAGCATTTGGAATAGTCCTATAGACGCTACTGCCATCTCGCGGGAAAAGGGTAAACCAGTGATGGAGAGAAATGGCTGCCTCACCGACCGAGCGTAGTTGGTGTGTCCTGGAATTTGCGCAATGTAAGTTTTATGGTGGTTCAACGCTCGTTCCAATGGCAATTTGGACATTGTGGTCCTCCTGAGATGTTGATCCGAAGGTGGTATGAACAATTTCGTTACAGAGGATGCATCTGTCATCAAGGAAAGGGTTGTGCGGGGAGGCCAAGTGTTAACGAAGAGACGGTTGACATAGTGCATGAAACTTTCACTCACATCCCCAGGAAATCTGTGCAGAGAGCCAGTCAAGAGTTGAAGATACTGGAGCCCACAGTGAGGAAAATTCTATAGAAACGAATGCAGTTGTACCCGTACAAACTGCAACTGGTACAAAAACTCCAGCCTGATGATCCATCCAAGCGGCTGGCGTTTCGTGAGGACTTGCTGAGCAGGATGGAAAGAGATCAGGGTTTGTCCGAATGGGTCATTTTTAGTGATGAAGCAACTTTTTCTTTTATCCAGAAAGGTCAACAGGCACAAAACCCGGAGATGGGGATCCCAGAATCCCCACACTCTAATTGAGATGGAACGTGACAGCCCAAAGTAAACGTGTTTTGTGCCATTTCCAGAAGACGCGTGTTTGGGCCATTCTTCTTTGCGGAGGACAGTGTTACTGGAAAGGTGTACCTGGACATGTTGGAAAACTGGTTAATGCCACAATTCGCGGATGAGGAGATACAGGAGTATATTTACCAACAAGATGAGGCCCCACCACATTGGCATAAGAAGGTCCGGGAGTACCTAAATGAACACCTGCCAGGTCAATGGGTTGGTTGTGCAGGAGCCACAGACAACACCTTCTGCACCTGGCCACCCCGGTCACCAGACCTGACAGTGTGTGATTTCTTCCTGTGGGGTTTCATCAAGGACAATGTTTATGTCCCACCACTTCCAAAGACACTACCAGAATTGCGAAAGCGCATCAACACCGCAATCGAGAATGTCACACAAGACATGCTTGAGAGGGTTTGGCGGGAATGGGAGTATCGCTTGGACATCTGCCACGACACACATGGGGTGCACATCAAATGCATTTAAAGTCACTATAAAACTGCAAACATTCCTCTTTCAAATGGTAGTAACATCATGTATTTCTGTTCAGTATTTGTGAAAATATGGTTTTGCGAAATCCTCCGATAATTTATACGCACTCTGTATTAATTATAAGCTGCCTTGGTTGTAATCCTCAGTTACAATGTTCTAGAGTTACATATTTATATGCTAATCACATGCCACCGTTTTCTTTGTTGTGCTTATGTATATGGGTGGTGTACACAAACAACAACTGTGATTCATATGACCTAAAACGATCTCGTCCAGATATGTCGTGCAATGTGCATATTAATGGGTGGTGTAGTGTACTACACTACACTGCCCGGTACATGGTAAAGTACGAAAATTTAAAACTTGTGCTGTAAAGTGTTTACTTACCAACAGCAATATCTGACAGAAGTATCTCCACAATATCTGAGCAAGAAACATCAGTACTATAAGCATCATCTCCCTTTTCAGGCCATGCTTCCCGTGGTCTAATATCACTGTAACCTATGCTGCCTTGGTGTTGAGATCTCATAATTGCCGGGTCAGATGGGGTAATATAGAAACATACCTCCTTCTGCTCAAAACAAAATGCACACACTAAGTACATCTCTCATGTAAACTACATATCAAGTGTTATTCACTTTACATTTTAGTAATCACAAATAAAAACTGCATTAACAACAAAAACTAACCACAGGAGAAATTACTCACTTCACTTGTAACTTTTTGTTAAAAACAAACCATATACATTTCAATAACTGTAATAAATTTGAAAGCTGAAGATTCAAGTCTTCTGCAATTTTACAATGTCTCCCTACACAATCATCAACATTTACAAGGATCTAACCACCTTCATCTTCAGGGTCAAAGAATCTAAGAAGAGTTGGTCTGCTTGACCTTGGTGATGCAAGCACCACAGTGCTTCAAAACATCAGAACTATTTGCCCAACAACCCAGTGTAACATTCCAGACAAGTTGCATCTTCAACAAACTGTCAGAACCTCAATCTCAACAATCTGACAGTATAAATACTGCTCAACAACACTTTCCCTAATATGTCTTCGCATACTTCAAAAACCCAAGAAATTTAAGGCTTTTTGTACTTGCTATGCATCCACATCAAGATTCAAAAACTTTGCCTCCTATATTGTCATCACTGCTGCCATTGTCATCATTGCCTCCTCCACCACCACCACCACCACCACCACCACCCATTACGAATCAAAATGGCTAACATCCAACATTACTTCATCACTTTTAGTCACCAGGAGAAGTTTCAAGCCTATATAAAGGTAAAGTCTTCGTGCATGCCACTAAAGTACATGGGATAAGAGAGGTACAGCTCCACTCATCCTAAACCAAAGCACCAGATGGCAGCCAGTGGTCAGCTTCACCACCCAGCCTGTATACCCCCATTACCTCTGAGTACACAGCAAAGTGGCCCACAGAACCAGTCCACATGCTGGCAGATGAGCAAAATCTCATACCCCTGCCAGCAGTCAAAACATGACTCATTAATTCTCCAGCCACTGGTGCAGTGAATATGCAGCCTATGCCATGCAAGCTAACTTCAAATAAGCTACCTTCTATAAAATTCAGCAGAATGTTTTCTGCTACAAGAAACACTACATTCCTGTACTCAGAACAATCCACAGTCACAAGATACATAATGCACACTGTATATCACAATATTTACCAGTCCTTATTCCCTTATGTCAAGTCAACTAATCCACTTATCAAGAGAATGAACAGGGCAGGTGACATGACTGTCAGAAATACACACACATTCAGCATTATCACACATGTTCTACAGGCTGGTATATCATTGCAGCACATCATAATGCCACAACAAACCAGCACATCATACCAATTCCCAACAAAGGAAAACTGAACCTTGAAAACAGAGAATTGTCTTCTGGGACATGACACTGCACTGCTGGATTAGTGGTTCCTGACATTTTGACAGAACACACTGCCTTCACCTTCAAGGTTGAACAAGTACCCCATACCATTCTTGGACTGCATGGCCCTTGAAGGTGATGGCACTATGGTCCTACAAACCATGGAGCACCACTAACCCACTGACATAGTGCCACATCCTAGAAGGCTTTGAATGCCCTCAAACACTGCTTTAAGAACCTATATTTTTGCTGAGAATTAATTACACATGTTCTTCATTACATATGAGCAACAGTGAGATCCAATAACCATTATCTCCCAGCACACCATCTGTGGTGCAACCATTTAAAATACCCATCTTATCTGGTGCGCTGCAGCCATTTAAATGCTCAGTACACTCATGTAGAGGCTTAGAGATATAGCCCCACTTGTTATCTCCACATTATATAATGGTTTGTGGCCAGATTCACGCTCCGGCCATTTTACCCAATTATGTACATATGCACCTCACAAATAGCAAGTTTCTAGGCACCCTGTAGTCTTCGAAACCATGTATGTTTGTTTTTATGCCAAGCAACCGACTCATTTCCTACTGAAGAAACGTTTAGCACTGCTGTTCAGTCAACACATTCCAAGACAGAGCCCAGTTCACTCTGCCAAGCATTGCTGTTACAGGAACTTCTACATATGTCAACGAGCTTTGTAGCAGAATTTCCTTGCTGTGTACCCCGTTCTGTACCTCACTGCAGAAAACTACATCATGTAGTGACTCATATATCACTCTGTTCCTGATTATGGTAGACAAAACAGAGACACACTGTCACAGGATATATTAATACTAAAAGGGACTAAGCACCAACTGTCTGTGTATGATAATGCCAAAGGTATATGGTTTTTTTAATGCCTGTGTTACATTTCAGTTCAGTTTCTGCCCTATTCAAGGATGGTTTGAAAAATAAGATAAACAGAATGCATAAATTCGTCCAAACAAATAAATATACTTAATTACTGGCTACACTGTTAGGCCATGATTTTCCCGTAACTTATAGTGAAAAGCCTTGTTCACAAACTCCGCTGGGCCTATAATTCCAACTGCAGTTTGGTACACAGAAATAAACAGACTGATCTGTAAACACTAGAGCTATAAACCAGCTGAAATAATATGGCATTTCAATGCCTTACCACTTGTTCCAACTTGGTAATAAGCTGGACTGAATATTAGTTTCTGAGTCAGCAGTCTGCGATGTCTATGCATAAGAGAGCCGGGTTCCTGTCCCCAAACTGGATATCTGAACTGGCTTGGGACAACGAGAATGAAGAAGCAGGGGCATCGAGCAACAACTACATTTATTTGGGCAATAGCATTTTTTGCATATTTAGACAACCACTGAAATATCCCTGTTCTAGTTACTCTTTCCTTGATGGAGTAAGGAAATACTATGTAGAAATTCTCGATTCCCCATTGTGAAAAACATACTGGAAATGATAATGCATGTTGGTATACTGGAACAAAACTCAACAAACGTAGGTCTTTTCGCTTCATTACGGTGTCATGTGTGAATAGAGGGTGGTGTGAAGAGAAAAGTTATTAGTGAAGTGTTGAAAAAGTACGATATGCGGGTGTGTGAAGAAGGATTATGTTTCTGACAAGACCATGCCAAGGCACAACTCCACAAATCTTGAAGCCAAAATTTCCTGTGCATACACTGGGCCCGAAAAAGAAACGTAAGTAAAATAAACTGAAAATTATAAAACTTTTAAATTAACTTCCTGCATGTAGGCACTAAAAAATTCTACTGAATCTCTTTTTGAACTGAAATATCTCTGATTTATTCGCAACACAGTGCAGATTATTTCATTATTTCATCAACTTCGGTTCATAATTTGTAAACGTTTATTGTGATACATACGCAACACTTTTATGTGGGTGGTCTGAGAAGTTCTTGAGCTCGACCATAGATGGCAACACTATCGGCAAATTTTTTTTTCCTAAGTTGGTACATCTGTCATAAGCATCCATGTGAAATTACAAGTCATTCTATCAAGTAGTTTGTTTTATACAGCTGTCTGAAGCAGGAGTGTTGTCTGTATCCCTTAGAATGGATAAAATTGAGTATCATGCGGTTATAAAATTCTTTGTAAAAGAAGGTTTAACGCCAAATGAAATTCATTCGAAGTTCAAAGAAGTTTATGGGGACTCGTCTCCTTCGTTTTCAACAATTAAGAAACGGGCTGCCAAGTTTAAACGTGGCCGTACCAGGCTTGAAGATGATCCACGTGAAGGATGTCCAAAAAGTGCAACAACACCAGAAATCGTTGAACAAGTGCACGATATCGTATTGGATGACCGGTGGATGAAAGAGCATTAAATTGCTGAGACTATTGGCATTTCAAAAGAATGTGTAGGACATGTATATTTTGCATGAAGAATTGGATATGAAAAAGCTTTGTGCAAGATGGGTGCCGAGCTTGCTCACAGCAGATCAAAAACGCACTTGCATGAAAATCTCTGAACAGTGCGTTGAACGTTTTAACAAAAATAAAACTGATTTTGTGCATCGATTTATTACTATGGATGAGATTTGGATTCACCATTACACACCAGAATCCAAACAGCAGTCAAAACAGTGGACATAAGCCGGATGTTCAGTGCCAAAGAAGACAAGGTCGGTTCCCTCAGCAGGAAATGTCATGGCATCGGTGTTTTTGGATCCTGAAGGCATTTTGTTTATTGATTATCTTGAAAAGGGTAAAACAATAACCAGGGAATATTATTCCAATCTTTTAACCAGACTAGGCAAAAAAGTTCGTGAGAAAAGATCCGGTTTCCAAAAGAAAAAAATCATCTTTCATTAGGACCATGCACCCGCACACAAAAGTGTTTTGGCAATAGGAAAATTAAGGGATCTGCACTATGAATTGTTAGAACATCCACCCTGTTCCCCAGATTTGACTCCCTCTGACTTCTGTCTCTTCCCAAAACTCAAACTCTTCCTCGCTGGTCAGCGTTTTTCTTCGAATCAAGTGGCGATTGCAGCTATAGAGGGGTATTTTACAGATCTTACAAAGAACCATTAAAGGGACGGGATAATGGCGCTGGAGCATCGCTGGAATAAATTTATTAGTCTTAAGAGAGATTATGTTGAAAAATAAAAATAATTTGGAAGTATAAATTTGTTTTTTCGTTGTTATGCCGAGAACTTTTCAGACCACCCTTGTAAAGAGCCGTCACGGAGCAAATTTCGTACCCTCAGCACGAAAACAGAATTTAAATGCTGTACGATAAAGGTTAATAGAACCCTTTGAGGCAGCATTTGCCACCAACAAATTTTCAGTGACAAAAGAGTCAATGAATGCCACCCAGAGTCAAAGTAATACTTTCCCTGGTAGCTGACAGGACCTTCAGTGGCCAGATTTGAGGCACAGCCTTCAGCAGCCAGATTGGAGGTAGGACTTTCAGTGACCAGATTCTAGGCTGGACCTTCAGCAGCCTGATTCTAGGCAGGACCTTCAGTGACCAGATTCGAGGCAGGATTTTCAGTGGCCTGATTCTAGGCACGATCTTCAGTGACCAGACTTTAGGGAGGGCCTTCAGCACCCAGATTCTAGGCAGGACATTCAGTGACCACATTCTACACACAACCTTCTGTGGACATATTCTAGGCAGGACCTTCAGTGGCCAGATTCTAAGCAGGACCTTCAGCAGCCAGATTCTAGGCAAGTCCTTCAGTGACCAGATTCTAAGCAGAACCTTCAGCAGTCAGATTCTAGGCAGGACCTTCAGTGACCAGACTCTCGGCATTATTAAGTAATTCATATGGAGAAAATATACAGTTCTACATTGTTTGCTTTATGTTGTGATTTTCAGGAATATATCCCCAACATTAAATAAGTACATGCTGTGCAGATTAAGTCTAACCTGCATTATACTTTTACATTAAATTCTACAACACACCTTCAACTGTCTGGATATATTCCATATTGCCACAAGACCATGCTGTGTCGCTGTAGCAACCAGCTCAGGTACAGATGACGTTCCAATGCATGCAACTTCCTCACCCTGATCTCCAAACACAGTGGCAGGGGAGGCAGCATACGTCACTGACAGAGGAACATTCTGAGTGTACTCACCCTTCACAAAAGGGCAAGAGGGAGAGTGGCGCTCATGCTCCGACCTGTGTGACAAAGACATGCTACAGAAACAGCAGCATCACAAGTATCAATACTGTGTCTACAACAACATTTTGAGGTTGCCATACAATTTGCTGTGATAAAATGCTCACACAATGACTTGTACTTACATTTACATCTAGCACAATTTCTTACTGACTTGTAACAAAGTGTCTGCAAGTTACAGCAGTTTAATATATTTCAAACACAGAAGTCTCGAAGTATGTAACTAAGTGGGAGGGAGAAAACCATCACAATTCAGCATTTTCAAAACTTAAAATGCCTATTTGGTTCCATGAACCTACGAAATACCAGTAAAAAAATACAAAATAAGCCCAAAATGTAAAAGAAGAATGTCAGTATGTTTCTATAACATATAAACACACTTTGGAAGCATAAAATATGTCACATGAATATCGGGGAGCCAAATTCCATATAGAACAATGGTGGTCAACCTCACTTAACCTTTTGGCACCGGAGTTTTACATTTAAATTTTAGCACACTCTGTACGTAAAATGTGAATAATACAGGAACCAAAAAAGGTAGCATTATGAAATAAACGGCATTTTGAAGAGAAAAACAGAGAGTGTGCAGCACGTTTACAACACTCAGTACTTATAGTTGTTGAAAAAATATATACAAAATGCAATATTTGGAGGGTAGCGGTACGCCCGTCCTATGTATAGGACGCAGGGTTCTTAAAGGTTAATGATGACAGAGACTGACTGAGCTGAGAGTGATCTGCACAATACCAGTAGAGTTGCAACAGCTGTTTCACCAGCCATGTGGTCTCATTCATTGAATTCAGCCAAAAATGGTCAATACAATGGTATTAAAAATAGGTGTTCACAAACAATGAAAATACCAAACATCAAGCCTCATAACTTCTAGACTCTTCTGTACAAACTACCAAATTCCCAGATACATGAATGGAATCAGCCAGAAGCAGATAGATACTAAACATTTTATTTAAAAAGTTCTGAAACTGCAGTACACTTTGTCCTTGCATAAGCGACCATTCAATAGCTTATACTGCTTCTAATGCAACATAATGTTCAGGATTATAGAACATGATACTGAACACCCACAAGGTTAAAAAAAAAAAAGTGTAAATTTTTCTCTCGGAACACCGTGACAAAGAGAATAAATTCTGTGTCTAGTGCATCACTGATCAGACTTGAATGTAATGGATCTGCAAAATGGATCACATGTGAATTATACATATGGAAAATGAAACCTACATAAACGGAATTCAAGTAAACAATTTACACTAACTCTGTCAAGATATTTATTCACTCAGTTTTTCATTAAATTTATTACTTAGTTTGTCTGCATCAATATCAACCATTTTAATTTTCATAAACACTTCTACTGCGAGCCATGTAGACTATCCTTACACACTCAAAACTGCTATGTTCTTGCTTTCATGTTTTGTGACCAACTCTCACCAATGATTGCCATACTGTGGTCACCATTACTACTGCGAAGCTTAAAAACTGAGGGGATAATAAAGGCAGAAAATGTTGTAATTTGAAGTAAAGCATATCCTGCATATACTTAACAATACTCACTAAGAATTTTCATTTTATTTCTGACCACACATCAATTAATTGCAAAATGTTTCATTAATTTTACAAGAATTACTGTTTCATTAGGTTACAGTACCTGCAGTCAAGTCACCATATACAGCTATACTGTTATCCATTAGTATAAGCAGCATTTAACGTGCAACGGGGCAGCATGCCACAGTACACTGCTAATGCCAGATTTTTGCCATTCAATATACAAAGCCCTAATGTCACTTACCATGGCTCATCTGTTGGCTCCCAGCAAACGAGGCACACGTTGCAAGTGAAGCACATGGCACGATCATCCCCTGTTGAATTGGGCTGATGGTAAAACCCCGCCTGTGCCATCTGATCTGGCAAAGCCCACCTGAAACAAGTAAAATTTATTGTCTCACTAGAGTTTATCTGAGGATGCTGGTCTGCCAGGATGTGATGTTATGTCACTGGGTGAATGAATGTGGTGCCTTCATCTTTTGGGGTCAAGAAGTGAATGACCTTTGAAAACAGGCACTATGTGTTAACCAAATGCTGCAGGCAAATGCTTAAAAAGACACTATCAACCTTAACAGATAGCAACAGTCACAAAACTATTTCATGCATTTCAGGAACAATCAGTTCCAATAATTCTCTCCTCAGCTCTTACAGCCACCTGTATTATGCACCACACTGCACAACAACAGTTGGAATTCACAGACTATAAGCAGTTATGGTCATAAATCAATTCCAACTCTAAGGGACGGGGGCAAGGTGGTATTACATAATTTCTACATTACATGCAAATCTCTCCCACGATCAGCCAACAACTAGCTCCACACAACACAGACCCTCTTCTGAAGCAAACACCTGATCAGTCAGCCACGAAATCCCCAAAGTTTTACCGAACCCACATGTCCATCATCATATGCACAAGCCCATCACTGGTCCCTATCCTGAGCCAGATTAGTCCCATCCACAAGCTGGTGTTCTGTTTCTTGAAGATATATTTAAAACAATATTCATCGAAATATAACACATCTCTGGATAAGACATGTATCCAAATCTAACATACTAAATTCAAAAGAACCATATTTTTTAAATGAAACTAATATCAACAACTTATAAAATATACTCATATGGACAGCCAACACCATAAATCTACACAGGCATATGTTATGACTAACAAAAACTGCAACTGCATAAATGTAACAAAAGGGCCAGTTATAGTTTTACTACCGTTTTGCTAATGTTTCGAGTGAAAATGATCTCATTATCACTTTCCCAAACTAACCACAGCGTTCAAAATTCCAACACTTTAAAACTTCAAGTGAAAAGATCTGCTGGTATCCAGTCCCAGGTGCACTTTACCCATTCTCACAATTGTTGAATGTCTGGTTGTTTACTTTTCCTTTAGGAGGTAAGAGGCAGTCCTGAGATGCCATCCACTCTACACGTGCATTACAGCAACTTAAACAGGTGGTTAATGCATCTGTCTAATGTTTGTAGCACTAACTGCATTCTACTTGGTCTTGAGACCTGGTTGGTTTCATTACTTTCTTTTACAGAGGTAATCCCAAACACAATGCACACCATGCATGCGATTCTCACTCCATGCGCATGTGTGGTCAATGTTATTCTCGTTGGTAGTCAGAACCTTGCTCTCCTCACTGATATACTTGAAATGAAGGTCATTTACTGTCTGTGTAGAACCATTAAAATAGATGATAAAATTGCTTCAGGTCAGATGAAAATACTGGATCAAACTTCACTCATCAAATTTGCAACTCTACATTGTCAAAGAACCACAGAAATTTATGAAATGTTGCAGGAAGTGTATGATGATTCAACAATACATCACTGCAAAATTTCCCATTGGTCTCAAACATTTTGTCAAGGTCAGAACAATACTGAAGACAAGACACACTGTGGTAGGCTAAAAACTTGTAGAGAAAACACATAAGCAGCCATTATTGCTACCATACTGAAGGAAGAGACATATCACCTGCACAGATATAGCTATGGAATCCAGAATACCACAATCATCTGTTCACCATGTTGTAACTGAGGTGATGGGAAAAAGGAAGGTTGCTGCCTGGTGGGTTTCGCACATGTCAGATGAACGAACAGTGCAAAAACAAATCACAACACAGTTACTTGCATGCTACCAAAAAGATAAAAAGAGTTTTTAAAACACACTGTTGCACTGAGACATAGATCCATGATTCTGAACCAAAATTAAAATAAATCAGCTCAGTGGAACCATCAATCTTTGCCATACCCATATAAAAGGGGTCAAAAACAATCAAATATCTAAAAAGTGATCATCATGGCACATGATTGTGTCAGTATTATTGAACCAGATCACCTGCCAGTTGGTTCCTCAGTGACCTGGGACTATTATGCAATCATTCTCCACCCACAATTATGCCCAAAAATTCATCATAACTGACCGCAGGCTGGTGTGTTGATACTCCATGACAATGCAGGACATATCAAACTACAGAAACTGTTTTCACCCAGTTACAATCAGAAAGCACCGTCTCACCCCATTTACTAGTCCTGATACAAACCCTCATCAACCTGACCTCTTCCCAGGATTAAAAACGCCACTGCATGGCCAACAACTGCAGACTTTACAAACAGTACCTGCAGCCATGACCTAACTTTTCAGACAGCTTAAATGCAATGAATAATTCAGTGGTATATAAAAATAATGGCAGTACTGCGAAGCTGTCATCAGCTGTGAAGGGGACTACACTGAATGTTTCAAAAGTAAGTTGTAGTAAAATAAAATATGTTAAAATTTTAAAAAATGTTGTGAATTAATTTTGATATAGCCCTCATATTACATTTTCAGACAAAATGCATAAGACAAAAGATTCCAAATTAAATGGTAGCTAGCATTCCCCCAATTTAATTTTTATTCAAAAATAAATCAAAAGCAGGATATGACAATTTCCTATCACAAATATAATATTAGGAGGTAAGAGGGAATTTAAATGTCATGTAATTATATCAGAAGCCACGAAACACGATTAATTAAATATGTAAAGAATGTTCAACTATAAGAGTTCCCCACCATCCACAAACAACCACATCCACTTTTGCTGTAGAAGTGGTGACCTGGAAGTATGTATAAGTGGCCCAAACAACAGGATGGATGGTCCAGAGGTTACCAGAACACACCTGCAACAATTACTGTCTGATGTGCACTGTGTGCAGTTGCACTGTAGTGCTAAATGATGACAACTCAAGACAGATCATTTGTCTGGCTGCTATTGAAAGACTGTAAATAACTGCAAATGCAACAGGCCTGTTTCTACTGTGAAAGAATTTTTAAACTCATGAGAAGATGGAATAAATGCATTCAAGTTCTCCAAAATTACATTTAAAAATGATGAGATTGCAGTGGCATAAATATATGCTTAATGTTGCAATGACTTCTCTATTTACTTTTATAAGCATGGCAACCTTACTTATTTAATACCCTTTGTAGTTTACCATTAACATCAACCAGCAGGCTAATTGTCACTGTACCTCAGTAGAGAGTGTGCTAACTACAGTGCTTGGCTGCACATTCACATAAACAAATAATAAAGGATACTTTCTTGTAACCTTTGGCACCAGAAGTAAGCACTGGACTCTAAATGACAGCTGTATAAGGAAGGCCACTAAAACCATCAGCTTAACTTGACACTAAGTGTTTCAATCTTCTCACTGTGTGATGGGTATACCTGATATTAGGTGCTCAAGGATTTAAACAGGGTGTTTGTATAGCACAGTAAAATTCGAAAGTCACATACTTATAGTTCATATGTGGCCACTTAACGAAGGTATCCCTGCGAGCTGCTTCACTAAACATGAGTGCTCTGTCAGCTGGTACTCCCTCACTGGAAAATGTTGGCAGCAGGCAATTCAGTTGCTCATTTATGGCCGATGCTATTGATAATGCTGGTATATGCCGATTCTGGCGCTTCAACTCCTGAACCATACCAGCACATACAAGCTTCAGAGCACAATGAGGGAGCTCCAAACATATTGAATTCCACTGAAAATAAGTTCACATACAAAACAGAATTTTAGCATCACGCAGTTCCAGGCAAAAAAAAATTGTCAGCTATAGTAAAACAGCAGATAAAATTTAGATGAAGACTCAACACACATTGGTAAATATCCAGGAAATACAACAACAGTATGAACAGAATATCATAGATTTTAATGCATTATACTAAAAACAGCGAGGCATACATATCTTGTCTTCATTCAGAACACAAAATTATAAAATGTAAGTAAGAATAGTCTTCAAGTTTGTGACCCTCCGCTGATTTCAGTAGCATTGTTTCAATCTTTCCTCACTGGTTCCAACAAATCAGGATGCAACTGCAAGACCAGCACATTAATCCCCACCCTCCTGCCACTGTGCAGATCACTCTCAGCTCAGTCAAGCTCCATCTTTCATTAAGATATGAAGCCTGGCTGCTTTCATGCTCCCCAACTCCCATGCAGAAGTACTCTTTTGTGGCATTGTTGCAAGAACACCACCTCAGATTCCTTCATCTTAAACAGACTGCATTCAAATTCTAATAAGGATAACCAACCACCCATCTTTATGGAATGAAACTCTCCTTCAGTCACTAATATATTTTATTCTTCCAAAAGGCGTATTTTGTCAAAACTAAACTTTCATATTTATATGGTGGTTGAGATTATTTTATACTCTTATCACAAGTATTTCATAAGCTAAACATGGATTCCAGTGTTTGCTGTGGTTTGAACTGGTGTCAATAATCATACACATAAATATTCTACCATAATGAATATATGCACAAGGCATACTGTGATGAGATCTCTTAACCTTCTGAGCTTTGGTCCCTTTCTTTGGCTTTCCCTGTCCTTCCTTGATTTTCTTTCCAATTTCCTGCAGAACTTCCACTGTGTGATCAACACCTGGCAGTTCAATGCATCTCAGAGTGTGCTGCAGCAAGATTGCCTGTCAGAAACAAAATTCTGTATTACAGTTCTCTGCTAGAGCAGGGAAGAATGAATAATCACTTGTGAGATTTGAGATTCTCACAGCAGTGCTGCTGGGGATTGAAGTCTTCTAAGATGTGACACTGTCATTAGATGGATGCTGCCTGATGTTCTGAAGGAATGCAGTGCCTTCATCTTCAGGGCCAATTAGTCAATAGTACAATTCATTACCCTGTTCATGACAGCTAACACTATCCTCAGCCAAATGAACCTCAACTACCC
>Ga0268261_10000952_pt1 | contig 19372 bp, 6 predicted proteins | sample TergutNc150P1_FD_190353 | JGI IMG/M metagenome (GOLD analysis project Ga0268261, IMG submission 190353) | Nasutitermes corniger P1 segment gut microbial community from laboratory colony in Florida, USA - Nc150 P1 (SPAdes) (version 2) | ecosystem: Host-associated > Arthropoda: Insects > Digestive...
GTGCCTTTCTGTTATGTCTTCTGCACACACACACACACACACACACACACACACATACACACATACACACACACACTACATTTTCATCTGCTGATTACCTGTTTCCTGTCTTGACTCAAACGCTACTTCTGTTTCTTTGTTATGTCTTATTTTCAGTGTTATTATTCTGTTTATTTTGCAGTAGCACTTGTAGCTCAAAGATCAGCTCCCCCGCTACTTTTTGAGCCCTTGCCTTCGTTTAATCGAACATCTACTGCATTATAACTGAATTTTTTTTTCAGGTTCTGAGTGAGACAGTAAAAGGTATCCTTGTTATAATTAAGCACGATGTCATGTATACATACGAGAAGTGAAAGTACAGCGACATGCATTGCTCACCTCGGCACTAGATGGAGGTGAAAAAAAGAGTTTCTCGCTCCGTCTGCTTTGCCTGAGAGTAAAGAGCCTTTGGACACGTGGCTGTGTGGGTCGCCGATTCGGTCATGACCTGTGGAGTCTGCTGTCTCTCTCTACCTTTTCTGCGAACTGAACACAGATTTTAGGGCTCATTAACTCAAGCCTACTCATTATACCATTTCATCATGTTTTGTGTGGAGAGAGGAACTAGTGGAATGTAGACAGTTCTGCGCCTCTGTGTTATTTCCGTCGGTTATCCGTTGGCAGCGTGTCGCCACACTACATTAATTTATGGTCCGCAGTGCAATTACAGAATTCAACAGTTGTATTTGCTTCTACGTCGGGTTCGGATAGTCCATTTCGCTACACTGACAGGCTTTCTGCATGCAGTGCCTGAAGTTTTCACAGCAGTCACTGTAAAGTACTGTCTGACAAAACTCACACTAAGTAGACAAATCTTCACAACTGAGGATTATCCAGTAAGTTCGTACAACATTTCGCCAGGAGTTGCCATATTCCACATCATCACTTCTCATACAGCACGATTCAGGGTTGCTTTTCTGGCCCTCCCCTTTAATTATACCTTTAAAACACTATTATAACTACCCTGCAACTCAGCGTCGTACAAAAGTAAAATTGTCTCTCTGCTTAACTAATCACTACACCATGAAATCTATGAAACCCCTTTGGGGTGGGTGAGGAGTTGTACGTATTCCCATGCTTAGAACAGCCGTATTTTGGCCTCTCTATTTATCGGTCCTTAAAGTTCACTTCCGTGGTACTTAAACCTGCGTTTGTTTTAGATATGGATAAAATGTTGCAACACTGGAATGCAGGAGTGGACAGCAATAGAAACTGCATTGCCAGAAATTTCTTGTTGGGTCCGAGGCAGAATGATGTCCAATTCGTGCAGCTCAGGTGGAAGTTACTGAGCCGGTGCGCTTTATTTTAGATCTTTAGGCTTTCTTTACAAAGTGAAAGAGATAATAATCTTGTTAAGACAATGTCCATCATTTCTTCCGCCTGCATAAGTATCAGAGACAAAACTGTTCGTTGGATTTTTATTAAATTCTTACAGGAGTTCTAATTTAAATATGGTTCAGATCATGCGTAATATTCCTGAGAATTAGCTCAGTGAGAGCTTAGCTTTACGCTGTGGCATTAATAAATATCTACCTGCACTTCTCATATGCCTGCACCGATGTGGGTGAAATTCATTACAGAATAGCTGTTTCCATGCAATGCCATTCAGTATTTCTGAGTTTCGACGAAATCGATTCAGTGAAAGCCGTACTATAATTAAGGCGTAACATGAGGTTTGGCCTTTTTTCTAAATTGTATCCAATTTGGACGAAATCCGGTACACATACCCATAACAATTTCTTTATCGACTGGAAGTTTTGTGAAAAATTGCTCAGTGAGAGCCACCTAGGGCGTAAATTAATTTTCATCGGCGTTTATCGCCTGGCTTGTGTAAAACTGTTCTAAGATACATACACGTAATATTGCTGAGTGTTTGTGAGTTTCGTGAAAATCGGCGTAGTAAAAGCTGTGCTTTTCTGAGGGACGTAACTAAAATTGCATACGAGTATTTGTGTACCGTAAACCTTTAAGGCATTAAAAAAGCGACTTAGTAATTTTTGTGTACTGCATTACGGAATACACCGTTGCAATCTTGTTAAGCTCACATAACACAAAAACACTGAACAAACTTATCGTGCGCTCTGCATTATTTAATCACATCATTACAGTGATGTACATTTCTGAAAATGAACAAAAATCACTAAAACTATATGGTAAATCTTGGGTGGGGCAGTTTCTGAAATGAAAGTTAATTTGACCATTCCAAGAACTTTCTATTTTCATTGCTAACTCTACATTCGTTGTATCGATTTTTAAGAAATATCTTTGTTCCAGCTAGTTAATATTTAATTAATCTCGATATCTGCCGGTACATCGCTAGCATTTGCCTCTCGCACTGCCGCTCTAGTTTCTGCAGAGACTGTACCAGTTATTTTGGTGTCCTATTGGTGTTTGCGAACTGCGTGTCAAATCCGACGATTACGTACGTCTGACTGACAAATTTACTGACTCATTAACTAGTTAACCAAGCAAGCAACCACAAAACCAAACAACTAATTAACTAAAGAAGTAAGTAAGTAAGTAACTATGTAAATAACTTGCTATTTAAAAACTATTTTGTGTTGAAATATCAAGAATCAACTGCAGAGCGCGTATTTTGCGGTTTAACTCCGTGTAGAATGGCAGAAATTTTCGACGTTGCGGAAGAAACTTTGTCTCCATCTTTGGAAATTCCCTCCCCTGAAGGTGAAGTCAGTATATTCCTCCGAAACGTTGGTAAGTTTGTAACAGACTGCACGACGTTAGTTCCAAATATGTAATACCTTTCGTAGTCACAGACGTGAGAAGTTCAAATATCACACAACAAGCCAATCTTGATACAAGGCTGGGTAAATCCCGCAGTCGGTTTAGGCAGTGATGTTTATAAAACTCCGTATCTTTGCCGGGCATTGAACCCCGATCATTCACTTGACTTTCTGAACTCCTCTGACTGCTCCTTGGGCATACCAAACAACATCTGAGATCCAGTATCACTTAAAACACACAGTCTGTCCCCAGCAATTCTGGCATTGTTGATACCAGCGGCATGACAGTGTGATCAGTTACAGGAATGCGACGTGGACTGCAATTCGGAGAACTGTCGTTAAAGAGACAGGAGCATCGTGTTAAGTTCCACAAACAACAAATGCAGCCGTCATATGTCGATGACCTTCTTGTTCCTGTGACGATAACAACCAGTCTTGTCAATTTTCTGGATAGGACATTACAAAGGCACTTTTAAATGAGATGCTTTAGATCGTGTGTGCAACAGACATGTCGACAGTAAGGCCATGGAAAGAAGTCCCAAGGTTCGTGGCAATGGTCCTTCAGGCCTCACTTTCTACCTACTCTTCTATGAGGTTTATATCAACCAGCTCAAAGCGCCTGTCGCTAGCAACGTTGTTGTGTGTTTACCACTACTAAAAGCCGTGTGAGTAGGATGGTTATATAACTGGAGAAGAATATGGTGATGTACGGTGGAAGCGGAAATGTAACTGCTAGATGAAACACCCAGCTCTTTCAAGATTTTATTAGCTATTTTTCGCTAGCACTGTTAAGCAGGCGACGCGGGGTAGCGTACTGTGTATGGCGACGAATGTGTGGGCCGAACGTACCCTAGTTCAAACCCCGGTTGGAGATATTCTCCTCTCAAGGGACGGCAAAACCGACTCTGAGGCCCATTAGCCTCTCCTTAAAAGAGTAACGGGTTTTTTCCGGGAAAAAATTAGCCGGAATGTGACTTTGACCATTCACGTCCAGTGCCTAGAGTAAGACTGAGTGGAGCTGTACCTCTTTTTCCCCCCAGTGCCTTCATGGCATGCATGGGAAAGATTCACTGTGACGCAAATACAATGAAATAATTTCACTACTTTGGAGGTAGTGTAGCATATATAAATAATGAAGACTGACACATTAAGCAGCATAGCCTTCAATATAGGGCCTATATATGTGTGTGTGCGTGCGTGCGTGTCTATGCTTGCGTGTGCACACGTGCACGTATGCGAAACAATTGACGCAAATTTAACAAGAAACAAGGCAACATTTGGAAAGTTCTGCAATGAAAAGTTGATACAAACACTCCAACAGGGGTGGGAGAATTGGACGTCAATCATCAAACAACGTGAACGAAGATTTGGGACACTAGAGATTATTTTTTTTAGGTCAGCTGCAGGATTCAAGTTACATGACCCTAAAAGAAATGAATAAATCAGAGAATAATTAAATATACATCGTTGTGGATTACAGATGCAAATGAACACAAACGGTATTAGGAATGAACAATATACACATTCCCAAGTTAGTGTGTGAATGCATTGCGACCGGCAGAAGAAGTGTCATTAGACCAAAGAAAACATGGAGAGACCAACATCCATGAAGATGGAACAGGTTTGGAGGGTTTATACTCTGTTGCTGCTGCGTTCAGCAGTGAGTTTAATATCTTCATTCAGGTTCCGTAACATTTGTGTTGTCTATCAAAAGCGATGTAATACAACGTTTTTGTGTTCTTATTTCAGACAAGACGGTCTCGCATCTGACTGATATTTCGGTATCGAAGTGGGGTCTAGCACAGTTCTCAAAATTTTACCCTGGCGTACCACTAAAAGAAGACGATCCCGGTGGCCATGCTGTCTAAGGCGTGGGTCTGCGGCTGCTCGCTTGCTGGGACGGCGGGTTCGAATCCCGCCTGTGGCATGGACGTCTGTCTATTGTGACTGGTGTGTGTTGTGCAGGTAGAGGTCTCTGAGTCGGGCCGATCACTCGTCCATAGGAGTCCAACCGAGTGTGGTGTCTGAGCGTGATATCGAAACCTCAATGATGAGGAGACCTAGGCCCACTAGGGCTGTAGAGCCACAAAAAAACCCAAAATTAAATTTAACAATTTCTACGTACCTCCTTTTTTTGTAATTAAACAAAAAGATGAACTCGGAAAGAGTGGATGACGACAGAGATGAGTTATACAATGATGACAGCAAATAGCAAATATATGCGGCTTATGTTATATTATTTTTAAAAATTCCTATCATTTTTTTTTGCTATTTTTAAATTTGTTTATTAATACACAATGTTTGGCCTACTAGTAGTCTTACGCGTTCCACAATTTGAGAAACCGTTGTCTAGGACACAACTGCCTTTGATTTTGCTCAGTAAATCAAGGAAAATGCCCAATTAGTAGTCTGAAATAGCCCACAATTGTTTCCTCTACCGTCGTTTAACGCTCACTGATGCCGTTGCTTACCATCGATTATGGATATTAAATTTATTGGGCAGTGTCACTAAGAAATCTACAATCCTACAATTTGTCAACTAATTCTTATAGTCCAATGTAACATCTGTTTGGATATGGCGCTGTGCAAAAAGTCGCTTTTTTTCATGTTGAATGTTTGAACACCTGTCTGGTGCATTAAGCTCTTTGCTCGCCCACCGATAACACTGTCCCACCTACGGAGAGCTGCTGCTGATGTGTAAGCCTGACTTGTGTGTTCGAAGTTTAACCGGTCTACATTCGATGTGAACTGCATGCGAATTAGAAGACTGATTCATGGACTGAGGTCTAAGGTTTTAAATGAGGTGAATATTAACGTTGTAATGGAACGCGATGTGATTTGGTAATAGGTTTCAACTGAAGAACTCAAGTTTCATGTAATATTTTTGTTTAAATATAGCTGTGTTTTCAAAACTTTTCTTCCCGTTTATAACCTCAGTATTCAATAGAATCATAAATTTAAAGAACAAGTACTGGTATCCTTATTTATGTGACGAGGGGAACTTAGGATTCTCTTTCTTTATACATTTTCGGTAAGCATTTATAGTGGAATTCAGTACTGAATTGAACAGTTTGTAATAATATTCAAATTGAGAACTGCGGTTTTCTGGGCTATTACGCAGCGAGTAGCGGTAATTCCTTAGCGACATTTCGGGACGACATCAGTACCATCTTCAAATGACCCTTGAAAATGGGACCGATATGTTGTATCGAAAAGTCGGTAGGGCATCACCACTACTCGCTGAGTAATAGCCCCTACTTCGCTGTGGGAGCCTGAAATCATGCATAGTAAACAAGCTATTTTTAATGTCGCTACCTTTCGCTCTATCTGAATTTTACATCACCAGCCATATATGTATAATGTATACGCCACGAGTACGCCTGTAAGGCCAATCTTACTTGCTTCTCCTGCTTCTGACGGTCGTTGAATATTGCGCTTTCCTCTCAGAGTCACATTGCTCTATTCTGTTATATGAAGTAGCAGCCGGAAAAGAAATTAGTATGGGACACAAACAGGCAGTAAACGTTTCAGGTAGGGTCCGTTTTTTTACACGAACTTAACTGGAATTGTGACGTGCTGACAAATGTTAGCAGGACAGACAGACAAACAAACAAACAAACAAACAAACAAACAAACAAACACACACACACACACACACATATGTGACCCATGAGAAAGCAACTGTCCAGTTGGATCTCTCTAATTTTAATAGCCTCTTCCTGATTTCTTCGATGAGGTAATTGTGGTTTTTGACGTTTTTTATAGAGTCCAAGGTAATTCTGCTGTCTGTGAGGATAGCTGCTGTGCGTGGGCTGTTTTCCTTTATGTCTATCGTTTCAATTGCTTCTACAGCCTTGGCGATCGCTAGTTGCTCCGCTTGGTTATTGGAGCATCTGTTGTCCAGTTTGTATTTTAGTTGAGTGACAAGTTCCTTTCCAATGAAAACTGCCTGCCACTCCGGATCCAACCCCGTTCTCGCTCTTGCTCCCGTCAGTGTATACCGTGATAGTTTGGTCCTCGTAATCCTTCGCTTCGACAATTGTGGCCGCGTCTGCCGGGTGTGGCCAATGTTTGAGTTCCACTTCTCGGTCAATGAATTGTGTATGGTCCTCTTTCCCTTTTCTAAGAGTGTACTGTTTAACCTCTTGTTCCGTTCTAGTAATAATAGGGGTCATTTCTGTTAAGACGCACAATGCTTCACTTGATGTTGTGCGAAATGCTTTGGCTATTTTTAAATTCATGAACCTCTGTACTCTAATGTATTTTAATCTGTTATACTCAAACTTCATTGCATCTATCCACACTGGGGCCCCATAAAGTAGGAGAGGTAATATCGCTCCTGTGTATATAGTCTGCAGCGCTTCGTGTTTGAGTCCCCATGTTAGTTTTGCTGATTTGGATAGGCTGTGAATTAGTTTGGCACTTCTTTCGGCAGTGTAGCTTATGTGTGCGCCGAATTTGAATTTATTGTCAATTATTATTCCTAGATACTTTATTGTTGTTACTTGTTCTAAAGGTTTGTTGTTTAAATATATGTTAAGTTCTTTATTTTCTTTTCGCTTCTTCCTCGATATTAGCATGACTTTAGATTTCTCTTCATTGAAGTTGATTTTATTGTTCTTCGACCATGCTGATATTTTGCTCATTTCTAGATTCGATATATTTTCTGCTGCCCTTATGATTTCGCATCTGATAGCTAATATTAAGTCCTTTGTTTATTTCAGAGCCGTTTATTGTTGTAATGTGAGAACAATAACAGTTTGTTCCCTACATTATTAGCATTTAATCATCAGTATAATTAATATTATCATAATTTCTCAAGTTGCCTACATTGCTGAATAGTACGTTCACAAATAACCAGTAAATATGAGATTGGTTATTTACAGGCGGTTAAAATGATAACCTCGAGGCTACCCTCTGTAACGGAAGATACGCTTACCGCATTCATGTAACGCACGGAATCCAGTACATGTATGAAGGGCCTATGAGAAATCAATATCAGTGACCGCACTGGAACGGGGTTGTTCGCTATTTTTAATACGTAGTCCATACAAAATCCCACCAAAGAAATTAAATACTGTCAAAATACGAGTAATCAGTTCAGACTATGTAAGTCAAATGGACGTAAGCAATAAAGAAATAAAGCTAGGTGTTTGCTCTTCTGGAATGTTATGCAGCGTATGGTGATGTTGCTTATCGACATTTGGGCACAGCGTCTCGGTCCTGTCTTCAAGGGTCGAGGAGTTCAAAGAGAATGTCGGACATCCTACTTGGAGCCTGCTCTACGTCACATCCGGAAATGTGAAAAAGACTGAGTTAAGAAATAATACTTTTTTCCCTATTCTTCCTCCTGCGATGCACGGAACGAAACCATGCCCGCTTTGCAGAGTCTACATCCAATCTCGCCCGGCATTCTTCTTTGACTGCTTGTCCGTTGAAGATGGATCCGATGCGCTGTCCCGAAACGTCGGTTAACAACTACTATCAAACGCTGCGTAATATTCCAAAATAGCAAAGACAACTACACCGAGCGCGGAAGCCTGAAATCTCGCAAGTGGTATTGTTAACTAAAGAATGCCTGAACCTAAATTCCATACGATATCGTAGATGAACAAATTATTAGCAATGGAAACATCAACGTGTGCAATTTAAACACAAATCTTCTTACATGTTTGCAGCATAACTGAATATGACTTATGTTGTCACAATACAAAACTGTAGCATGTTTCAAAGAAGTGGAAAAATTTTAATTATATACAACGAAGAAAACGTCACTATAGATAGCATAAGAAGACCAAACACTTCAAAGACTTTCATTCAAATCTCGACACTACCTTAGAAAAGGAATTTAAAAATTAAATTTTCTGGACATTACAATACACGTAACAAGTAATCATTGACAATGCAGTGTATTCCATAAGCCAGTGAGTAACAGGACTGTAATCTAATAAACCTTATTGCAACCTACAGAATAAATAATATTCACAGAAAGATAATCCTATCAACCAAGAAATGATAAGAAAGGGAAAAAACATAATAAGCCACATATTATACGAGAACCTGCTTCATGATTAAACGTTATTCAAAGACAGAGTGTTGTTCGCAGAAATCTAACAATTTGTAATAAATATCTTCAAAAACACGCATATAAGAAAAACGTTCAGAACTGGTAAAGCTAGTCGAAGACACACAGAAGGGAAAATAAATAAAGCAAACTGATATGGGAAGAGAGGGTTGTTAGCGCGTAGACTGAGAAACCCATTTCGATATACTGGAGAAGCTGGCAGGTCTTTCGTACAGTTTTTATGACATACACAATGCTACTAAAAACATCGACGAAGAATTAAATTACATGTTATGGAGAATGAACTGTGGTCATAAATATGCTCTTATTAACTTAAGTTAGAAATAATACAGATAGTACCTAAGGGTGTACATATGAATACAGCGCATGCATTCCATGTATACAGTACACCGAACGAGAATATACGTATATTTGTGAGAACGTAGAAAATTACAATCCGATATTCGATACGTTACACGAACATAACAGATACAGGCAGAACGGGAAACGTACAGCAGAATACCAGCCAGCAGTACCAGTATAACACAGCCTCGCAACACTGCTACACCCACGCATCCATACAAGTGCTCAAAAAAGTAAATATTAGAGACGTAATTATAAAATACTTCCTGCTATTTATCTTGTAACGAAAAGAAACATTAATGATTACATATTTCAGATATGCAAAAACATTAGCGTAACTGAATTACGAACGTAAAAAGATATTTGTTCATGTGGCAGGTAGGCTGACAGCGTCGTTCACCCCGCGGTCTAATTAGAGTATCTTTGGCTTGCAAGTGTTGAAGATAAAGTAGAATATCTCAATAAATGGTGCTGTCAGTTTCTTCCCGTTGATCACAGAGAGTGCAATAAGGACGGAAAACAGATACTGATGTTTCGCAAGGCAATCATACGCAGAAATTAGACGAAAGTTTGCAACGGCCTCGCTCCTTGGCCAGTTAGGTGTGTAGATAAAAAATATAACGTTAATAATAATAATAATAATAATAATAATAATAATAATAATAATAATTCCATGAAGAAGAGTGCTTCTTGAGAAGCTAAAAGTCTCAAGCTAGTCTAGAAATTCCCAGCATTTTATGGAACTCGAAGTTTCATTAACGCGTTTACAAGTGTCCGCTACCTGCCCCTATCCAGAGCCAGATCAATCCAGTCCATGACTTCCCCATCCCACTTCCTGAAGATCCATCCTAATATTACCCTCCCATCTACGCCTGGGAATTCCTAGTGGTTTTTTTCCATCGAGTCTGTCCACCAAAAGTCTACATGCACCTCTCCTGTTCCCCATACGTGCCACATGGTTCCCTATGAAATTCGTCTTGATGTTATCACTTAAAAAATATTTGGTGAGGAATACAGATGCTAAAGCTCCTCTTTATGTAGTCTTCACCACTGTCCTGCCACCTACTTCTTAGGCCAAAATGTGTTCCTCAAAACCCTATTATCGAAAAGCCTCAGCCTATAATCCTCCCCCCATTTTTAAGGCCAAGCCTCACACTCACAGAGAAAACAGGCAAAATTACAGTTCTGTATATCTCTCGATATTTGGATAGCAAACTGGAAGACAAAGATTCTGCACCGAATGATAGCAAGCATTCCCTGACTTCAATCTGCTCTCATTTTCTTCATGAACGGAATTTTCGTGTGTTAGGATTGTTCCCCAATATTTTAACTTTTCCACCCTTTCAAAGGAACTATTTTCAGTTTTTATATTGTGACTTCGTTCTGCATTCTAATCTCGAGACACCATGTACTACGTTGTATCAGTATTTACTTCTAGTACAATTTCCTTACTAGCCACTAATACGAGTAAAATTTCTGTGTTTTTTATAGTATGTGTGCTTTCGTCCACTGTATCAACATCGTCAGCACAAACCAAAACCTGAAGTTTACCATTTAATTTCAAGCCATCCTGGTTTACCTTAACTCTCCTAATGGCGCATTTTAAAGCAAAGTTGAAAACTAATGGCGATAAGGCATCTCCTTGTTTCAAGCCATTCTTATTGGGAAACGTGTCAGACAAAAGTCTGTTACCCGGACTCTGTCATAGGCTTCATTTAGACACATTTTATTAGCCTTTCTTGTTTCATGGAGATACCAAACTCAATGAGTATATTACACAAGACCTCCCTCCTAACTGAATCATAGGCTTTCTTGGAGTCTATAAATAGCTGACGCTCTCTTTTACTGTATAGACAAAATAATAATAATGATGATGATAATAACAATAATAATAATAATAGCAACAACAATATATTACTAAAGTATGAAAGTGTGCATATTCCAAGCGGTGACCAGCCGCGGAACGTAGAATTTGTGCGTGACTGGTATGACGTATCAGATAATCACTTCATACAGTTTGTCTGTAATTGACACTGGAATTGTTTAGCAGGTAACGAATCAACTCCTGCATATAAACTCCTAAAATTTTAAATATTTTAAAGCTTTAAAATAGAAATAACTTTTATACACTCCTTTTGTGAGAAATTAAGTAATTTTTAAAGTTAATCACTTTGACATACACAAGTTAATTTTAATTTTTAGTTCTGTAAAATCATGTTTATAATTAACTTCATTATACATTCAATGTCAGTAATTTGCCAAAACGCCTGAAAATGTCACAGTCATGTCAAAAGGCGTAGCGGTAGGTAACACAATTAATATGGAAACTAAACTGATATATATATATATATATATATATATATATAATATTGACTACAAACTCGCTTAAGGGACCTGTAAACGACAAGCAGAATTCATAATTCAGTAAAACATTTGTAATGTACAACATGTCTATTACGTGCTGTAATACTGGTATGTTTAATTTAAACTGTTATGTTTAAAATAATATGGCAGTTTTATACCAACATTCTCTCTGATTCTTTGCATATTTGCTTTTTTTTCCAGCCCATAAATGACTCTTTTATACTCTTGTACAAACACAGCAAAAAGAATTTCTAGCAAAAGCGCAAATATGTAAGGTTAAAAGGCGTGTTTCCATTTATTACGTAACGACAACATAAAATGTAGGTTTACTTAGCGTTATAACTCCGTCCATTAACAACTGTAAGAAATATAAAAAAGTACAAGGTACACCGAATATTGCAGTCAAGTAAACTATTACACGAATGTTACTTCACATAAAAAAACTAGCTACATATTTCGGCATGATGTGTCATATTCAGATGAAGAATGAAGTATCTGCGAATAATTTGATAATGCAACATGAATCTAATCTCCTCGGACAATTACAAGAAAGTAAAGCTGCTCAACTGTAGCTATTGCTGCACAGTTGAGCCACTTCGGCCGAGCTGTTTTCGAACTTTGTGCATCTAATACCAAATGAATTACCACAAGTATGCACCTAATGTCAGATTTTGACAATAGGAAATAATAGAAATTCATAACAATAAAAATTGCGGGAATTATCTTAAGTCGCGAAGAGCGCATGATAGCTTCTTTATTTTGAACAATAAAAAATGCACTTAATAAAATACAATTTATGACAACGTATTCTTATCTCCTACACATTTCGCAGGGAGTCTTTCAGATCAGGGGAATAAAGGCCCAGCACGCTACTCTAGGTATTGCATCACCCTCATTGGAATGATTAAAGTATTAAAATTTTAAAATACATAAAATTGATAAGCATAAAATTAGTCTTGTGATTCTAAAAGAATGTGATAGCCGTTCCAGAGACAAATCCGTAGCTATTTATGAAGGATCGAACCCCGTTGCCGAAACATCTAGGAGATTAATATTTGTCATAAATAGTATTGTACTAAGTGCATTTGTTTTTTAATGTACCAATTATAAGAATATGCGCTGTATGAATGACATAAAATTAGCATCTTTTTGTCTGTCCGTCTCACCGCTTTTATCACCGCGACTCCCACTACAAGCATTTGCGTCATATTCATATTCGGGACTTCTGAGAAAACCTGTCGATATATTCCAAATTATTTAGGAATCGGATAAATTATCAGACAGTTTGCATGAAGAGTACATCAGTACTTTAACATTGCTAACATCTGTACAAAATATTCCGTAGTTCGTTAATGGTGCAAAGGCACCCATTGATCTATATACGTGGCAACACTGAACACGTGCATATTGTTAACAGCTACGTGTGGGTCAATAACCATGTACAGGAAAAGTATTGTAGCGTTTTTTATGGCAACAATTTAACGCAAACGCGCTACACTGTTACGTTTTACGTACATTTTTTCTTGTTTCTGCATTTGGAACGGTAGATATTTCAAAGTCTAATTAGTCTATGTGCAATGTGTCATCGTCAGAATTCTACAGAGTGGAGAGACATTAAGGAGTGTGTTCAGAATAGTATAGTTTAGTGATAAAAGTAAGTTAGGAAATGTAACCACAGCGGAAAAATTCTGGTGCGGCCGGTCGCTCTTTTAATCATGTCCAGAATCGTAACACGCACAAAACAAAGTGTACTGAAAGTTCTTCATTTTTAAACATGGTATACAGCATTTTTCGAAATACTTGTTCCTTCGACAAACATTGATATAGTTATTTTCGGGCAAATGCTGACCTATAAGACTCATACGTAACAGCTGTGTGACAAGAGGTGACAGAAAGTACATACATCTGTGAAATGTTAATTTCTCAAAATCACAATTATGATCTTAGTGAAATCGGAACATGGGCAAATTTACGTTTACCTCATATTACAGTGACTATAATTTTGCAAATGCGTCACCTTTTATATTACAGTGACTATAATTTTGCAAATGCGTCACCTTTTATATGCCAGGCTTGAAGTCCTAGACACTCTGCGGGTATTACCCTTGCTTTAAAATATTTATATCGTGTTGTTTTCCATTCAACTAGTGTATATTTCCTGATGCAACATATAAGGTCCGTTTCAGTCCAGAATTTCATAACTTACAACGCTCTAAGTTGTTGACAGCTCACAATTTTATGTACACGCTACCTTGTTTCTAATGCCAAGAACTGGGGAGAAGTCTATAGCCAAATAGTTTCAGTAGTCTACTCAGGCTATTTTGTGCCTGTAATGTTCACGTGCGTAAATGAAAAGAAATATCAAGCCGTGACCATATGACTAGGTTACAGATTGAAATGGCAGGAAATCGTGTGGCCCAGACAACTTCTTATGCGATGATTAGCGGAGAGTCCTTTCCCCACCAGAAAAACGGCCGAAAGTGAAGCAAAACACTCACTTCCATCTACAGCCTAGTTTGAAATGAGTGGAGCTATACTTTCACTCCCGCTTATGCCTTCGTATCGTAATGCTTATTTAGGTAGAGTGATAATTTTACGTTTATTTTAAGCAAATAGTGTGTTTCTTTTAGCAGAACCGAAGGCCTGCAGTTTAAATTGTTAATATTGTGGAAGCAACACAAAAGAAATTCATATGACTTTATAGGAGGATGCTGAGTAATTTGTTAGCTTAACAACCCTTCAGTACGACCTTGTTTTGCAGCGCATACCTCCAAGCAAACATGCTGTAGGTATGCTGACGTCATTCAGCCTCTCGTAGCCATAGCAACATGGATCAATTCTGTTGCCCGGTCCGCCGCTTGGCAGCGCCACAGCCAACAATTATTTACGCCATCGCGTTTTATTTTTTGATTAGCAGGGCGCCTTGGGGTGGCGTAGGAGCGCGAAGGAATCTCCTATTTTTCCAATTTGGCCAGTAATTGCTGCACGATTCGTTGCGTACTGTTTATCTGATTAAGTTGTGTCACTTGTTGTGATTTGTCGATAAACAAAAGATTAGCTGGCTGCTGATTCGTATTTTGCAGATGTATCTGCCCATAGAATGTATTATCCGATGAGACTGTAACTAGTAATGTGCATAACTATACGATGCTGTTTATTTGTGGTCGATATAATGACGATAGGAGTAACGCAATCTCTGTGGAGCCGAATGACCCAAAGATTAATAAACGCTTAATTAAAAAATATAGGAAAGAAAGTGAATGTGGCTTGATTTCAGTTCAAGTCTCCAGGAATCTGCCTAGAGGCACTGAGAAAAATCACGATAACCTCAACGGAATTGTCGATATTTTTACAGAGATTCAATCCGAGCACCTTGAGTTTGTAAAACACAGATGTTGCAGTTTTATCAACGTTGCTTAGTTATTCCTTGTTAAATACGTAGATCGGAGTGACAGCCAGTGGGTACGAAGGGTAGCTGCGATTATATTACTGAACAAACAGTAGTGGACAGCCGGCCTAAGATGGTTATTCAGGTTGCTGACAACACTTCGCAGTGAATAGGCATCTTGATACGAAATATTACATGGGGGCTCTCGCACCTGGATACATTCTTTGAAACCATACCAACAATGGGAAATGGACAGAAAATTTGAGATTGAAATATCATATCATAGAGACCACATGGAACATGGAAGCATTATTAAAAGGACAATATTAAAGTGGATATTAAGTAAATGGTTTGAGAAGAATAACACTGGCTTCTGTCGGCTCAGATAGGCCCTAGTGCTGAGCTCCTAAGATAAGACACCTTTGCTTACATAATATGCGAGAAAAGGGACCGGGATAGTGTAGTCCGTATAGCGACTCATTACTGGACGGTCCGGGGATCGATCCCGGTGCGGGCGAGACTTTCTGCACAGTCAAGAACCATCCTGGGACCCAAGGAACCTCCTACACAATAGGTAGAGTTTCTCGGTCCAGGGGATAAAGCGGCCGGGACGTTAGGTTTACCACCTACCCCCATCTACCTCCGAGGTTAAAAGAGTGTAGAGCTATACTTCCACTCCCCCTCTATGTCTTCATGGCAGGTTATAAATGTGAACGTTACCTTCACCTTTAACATGTGTGGAAACGCTTGGCTAACTGAGCAAATATGAGCGTTGCAAGAAAGATCTGACACGAATCGCTGTAGAATAAACCGAAGGAGCTGATTCACGGCTGTATGTTTATGTCTGTCTTTCCCCTTAATCTATTAAACGTACGCATAAAAGTTAGAGGGGTTCTGTTCTTCCGTTTTTAATCCGTGGAACAGTTAATGGATTCATACAAAATCTAGTACTAAGAATTTGCTGGCTGAGTTTAGCTTTGACTGGCAAATCTCTAATAAAAGCGAAACCTAACATGGGACGGAATCTGAAGTTTATAAATTTTATAGAAGTTTCTTGTTGTCCCTGTGTTCATTATTATTGGAACTCTATGACTTGTTGGAATAAGGGACAGTGGAATTACTCGTACAATGCTATTCTTTTTCAGGCTTACGTCGAGTATTCAGCTTCAAAGGTCGGGCGCTTCACTTTTACGACATGGGCCCATGTAACATGGGTCTCAGAGATTTCTGGATGCGATTGCGAACAGAAACGTTTTTGGCCTTGTTGGGAATCTAACCCACCTAGCCAAATTGTCCATAAAACGGTACCGAAGCTTCCTGTATTGTAGATAAAGCGATTGGTGAGTGAAGTTGACTACTAACTTCCACCTAGTACTGAGGTTAAGAATTTGTGGAGCTGTACCTCCGGTGCTTCGTATGATTTCTAGGTTTAGTGATTAGTTAAGAAAACTTGCAACCTTAATTAACTCATTAACTAACTAACCAACCAACTCTATGAGGCAGAATCATATAAATTCCCCGCATTTTATGGAACCCAGAGTTTCATTACTGCATTCAAACAGACTGAAATCTTTTCCTATCTTGAGACAGATCAGTCCAAATATATTGAGGCAGCAGTCGCGGGCACCCGAAAAGGCGTGTTTCTTCAGTTTGGGGTTTGGACGGTGTGCTAACAAGTCCTCACTCTGCAAACTTACGATGTTACGAAGAATTTCACGACGGCCTCAGATATGGACTGATAATATGGTACGACAGCTCTGTACTCCTCACCAAATATTATTCTAGTGATGAAATCAAGACGAATGACATGGGTGGGGCTTTTGGCGCGTATGAGAGATAGAAGAGGTGCATATACGGTTTTTGTGGGGAGACCTGAGGGAAAGAGACCACTTGGAAGACCTAGGCGTAGGTGGGGACAATATTAAAATAGATCTTCAGGAAAGTGGTGGGAAGACATGGACTGGATTGATCTGGCTTAGGATAAGGCCTGTTGACGAGTGCTTGTGAATGCGTTAATGAACTTGAGGGCTCCCTAAAATGCGAGGAATTTCTTGACTATCTGAGGACCTATTAGTTTCTCAGAACGGACACAGCTTCATGGACAGAGTAAGTCGTGTGTGACTGAACCCATTGAAAAGGTTTGCGTGAACAGACCGCAGTTATTGACCAGACGTCCTCACATATGTAGTCTTCATAAAGGTGAAATCTGAAGAAGCGGGAAGGGCAGGCATTTACCGTACAGTAAACACAGTATGACGATAGTATCGAACAATAATTTTCAGCATTCTTTAACTTCATATTGCCAGCCGCTTAGGAACCGATAATAAGTGACTGTGTGATGTCACAGGCTGACCTGAATGGAAGTAGGCGAACAACGTTTTGCAATCACGAACATAAAACCTAGAGCATATAAAGAGGCTGAGTTACGTGATAGACGATACGCGGCTCGATTTCCGCCAGGGTAAGAAGATTCTTTTTCTCTCCAGTACATCCAGACCAACTTTGGGGCCCACCCAAACTTCTGTTCGTTGGGTACCGGGGTTGATTCACCGAGACCAAGAAGCTGGGGCATGAATCTGTCAGTCACAAGTTGTCTCACAATACGCAGACACCTATCACGGTGATCCTCCGAAACGTCTTATAAACTAATGTGATCTTCCACTTTAGAACACACCAGTTTACGGAATACGGCAGTACCTAAAATACAGTTACCTTAATATAAATAACATCCATGTAAGAGACTTAAATACTATTATATAGACACATCTACTGCCATCTGAAAATTCAGCATGTACATTACAATATCTTCAACATATTTTACATCGCGTGGCCAAAACGTCTGACTCAATAAAAAGTTCTCAAACAATAACAAATTTTAAACACATAACAGTCTCATTCCAACATTTTAATAATCCTATACTCTTGTACACAAATTAGACATAATTACAGGCCAGGATGTTACCAACCCAATGATTTTATATAATTTTATATCAACTTTTTAGGTCATATGGGCTCCCATGTCACGAGTTTAATTTGTAATGCATGGTACCTTATTTTTAGAATTTTTGTAATGATGGCCTGATGGTCTCTTAGATCGAAACATGCCGCTGTCTTTCTAAATAAAATAACGAAGTTGAGTTCAATGGAAATTTAACGATTGATTGTATGAAGCTGTTCACACACCTTAATCTAGTGCCGAGATCAAGAATGAGTGCAGCTATACCTTTGCTACGCCATACGCCTTCATGGCGCGCGCAGGAACAATTTTACCTTTAATAATAATAATAATAATAATAATAATAATAATAATAATAATAATAATAATAATAATAATACATTTGGCATCATTGTGTGTTTGAGCTAATGCAGATTTTAACTATATCATACTTTGTTATCTCCCTGGAGGCAAGTTAGTCCTGAGTTACTGGATTCTCAGACAGACAAGAGAGTTTCCCTTATCTTATGGAACAGAAGGATTATTTAATATTTTTCCTAGAGCCCGCGTGTAATTTACTATTCTGGGCGAAACAGATCCACTCCACATTCAACCACTCTGTTTTTTAAGTTTCATTTCTTGTAATATTTATGTTTGTCTATATTTTTCAAGTGTTATATTTCTTTCAAATTTAAAAATTATTACATTTTTACATTAATTTATCTATAGACTAGAAAAGCTACAAAAATGCGCTGCAAGACAGCCTTTACCATGTCCCTGTTTGAGCCCTGTAGCTTTTGAAGGCAAATAGCAGCATTCGATTTGCAGAGTGAGAGCGTCGGCCCCAAGGTAGGAACTAGGAACCTTCTAAAAGTGCTGCTTAACGCGAAGGAAGCTCCAAGCGAAGAGAAATCAAAAGCTCTGAGCAGCATTTTCGCAAGAAATTATCTAAGCGTCATGTTTGTTTCCCCAGCACATGGTGCAGTCCTACCTTTAACACGTGCGTGGGCACCTGGACTGGCACAAAAAATGTGATCACGAATATTGTGTGCAGTCGATTTGTCTTTTTTTGTAACGGTTCAGTCATAGGTCTCTTTCTTGTATGGATCTGTGACTTAGCAAATGGATCCGAATATGTTACGCAGCTGTAAATAACAATGATGAAAAGGTCCTTGGAAGACAGAAGGAAAGGAGAAAAAAGTTCTTCTTGGTTTCGTTTTCTTCCCTTCCATTCCTTTTCCTTATTTCCTGTTTCTCCTATATTACCTCATTAATGTTGCCGGTTTATAAAAAACTCCACAGAATTCTTCAACTGTCTTCACAGCAGTGGATTAGCTGGGTGGGTGGGTGGGGGAGAGTGGTGCCCCCACTACGTGCGGCAGAGTCCAAGGGACAGCTACATGGGCTGCAAAAAATATAAGTTAAAAAGTCGATTTTCTGCTAGCAACAAACTTTTAAGGTATTGAGCCAAATAC
>Ga0268261_10000953_pt1 | contig 19370 bp, 21 predicted proteins | sample TergutNc150P1_FD_190353 | JGI IMG/M metagenome (GOLD analysis project Ga0268261, IMG submission 190353) | Nasutitermes corniger P1 segment gut microbial community from laboratory colony in Florida, USA - Nc150 P1 (SPAdes) (version 2) | ecosystem: Host-associated > Arthropoda: Insects >...
TCAAAATAGAAAACACCCTATCTCAGTATTATCCTGTACAATCGGGCGTGCCGCAGGGAAGCGTCCTGGGACCTCTGTTATACCTTATCTATACTGCTGACATCCCCACAACTGCCGATACGTTAATCGCGACCTTTGCGGATGACACTGCAATAATGTCCTCCGACACACGCCCTCACAGAGCCTCTGAGAAACTCCAAAGGCACCTCAATGCTTTGCAAACTTGGCTAGACCAATGGAGAGTCAAAGTTAACAATACCAAGTCCATCCAAATCACTTTCACCACCACACACATCGACTGCCCGCAAACAACAATCTACAATACGCCAATACCAATAAGACATAAAGTAAAATACCTCGGCTTGCACATTGACCGCCGCCTGACATGGCAAGCACATATAAAGGCCAAACACCAGCAACTAAACCTACGAGTCAAAAAAAACTACTGGCTTATTGGCAAAAACTCACAACTGTCTATCGAAAACAAACTACTGCTATATAAAACTATCATAAGACCGGTCTGGACTTACGGCATAGAGCTGTGGGGCTGTAGCAAACCATCTAACACTAAAATATTACAGGCTTTCCAATCAAAAACTTTCAGACTGATCACTGCCGCTCCATGGTTCATCAACAACCAAACATTGCATACTGATCTCTGCATCGCTCCCATCAAAGACGTAATTGCAGCGACAGCCAGGAAAAGCAGAAATCGTAACTCCCAGCATCACAATCAGCTAATAGCTCATCTCTACAGCCAGCCCATAGCAAACAGGCGACTCCAAAGACGATGGCCAGAAGACCTGATTGAGTGAACGCCGGGGATCTATCACTGGATGGCACCCCACTCACGCCACGTGCCAGCCTCACCATACCATTTACTTAATACTCTGAGCGGAGTAGATTGTAAATTATGCAATTAATAAATAAAACAAAAATTCTTAGTTGCTAAAAAATCAGTAATATCATTATTAATAACAAATTACTATTTTCCAGAAGTTTTGGGGCTGTCAGTATATATTTTATTTTGAAAATGTGGATTTGAGTAATATTTCAAAACTTGTACAAAATTATAAAGAAGACACACAGCGCTCCAAATGACAGACACACCATTAACAAATGTTGCAAAATTAAATGTGAAACCAGATGTCAAACAAAGTTACGTGAACTGACAGAAACACATGCAGTGTATGTCAACTGACAGACACACATCCAGTGTATGTAAAGACGGACATGCATCCAGTGTATGTTAACTGACAGACACACATCCAGTGTATGTGAACTGACAGACACACATCCAGTGTATGTTGACAGACACACAACCAGTGTACGTGAACTGACAGACACACATCTAGTGTATGTAAACTGACAGACACGCATCCAGTGTATGTAAGCTGAAAGACACGCATCCAGTGTATGTTAACTGATACACCTCCAGTGTATTGAACTGACAGACACACATCCAGTGTATGTTAATTGACAGACACACAGCCAGTGTATGTGAACTGACAGACACACATCCAGTGTATGTGAACTGACAGACACACACCCAGTGTATATTAACTGGCAGACACACATCCAGTGTATGTAAACTGACAGACACACACCCAGTGTATGTTAATTGACAGACACATCCAGTGTATGTGAACTGACAGACACACATCCAGTGTATATTAAATGACAGACACACATCCAGTGTATTTTAATTGACAAACACACATCCAGTGTATGTTAATTGACAGACACACATCCAATGTATGTGAACCGACAGACACACGCCGAGTGTATGTTAACTGACAAACATACATCCAGTGTATGTGAACTGACAGACACATATCCACTGTACGTACATAAATTTAGGTTCCTACTGATGTCTGCACAAACTGCCACTGAGCCGTCCTCACTGTGCCATTACAAGACACACAGATTGTCATTGCTACGTACTTGTTCGAGATGCCTGTTACACATTTTCATCACATGACCATCAATATGCAGTACCTGAGTTATGTACTTAGAGTTTAATCATAAACAAAGTAGCTGTCGATGTACGTAGCTCAGAGTTTTGTAATACTGGCCACAAGACTGAAACATGTAGTAGGAATGTTTTGTGTATTTTGATGTATTTATTGTGCATCATGTACAGTTTATTATCCAGAAAAACAAACGCACAACTTCTATATATATATATATATATATATATATATATATATATAAGTGGTGTGTCTAAAAAGTTCGGTGAATGGTATCAGAAAACAAAAAAAAACAGAAGTTACAAACAAATTAACTTTATTGGCCTTCAAAATAATCGTTATACTTCACAACACACTTTTGGTAACGTTTATAAAGCTTCTTGAAATTGTCAGCAAAGGTCTCTGTAGGAATCGATCGCAGAACCGCTGTCACACGTTCTTGGATTGCCGCCATGTCTGCAAACCCTGCGCCTTTCATAATGCTCTTCAGGCGGGGAAACAGAAAGAAGTTCGCAGGTGCCAGATCAGGGGAGTACGGTGGATGATCGAGAACGGGTACGCGGCGCTGAGCCAAGAATTGGTAGACACGGATCGCAGCAACATCCACTGTCCAGTCCTATGCAACCCTGGCCGAACATGGTGGATGCGTCGTAGCAACCGTTTCAAAACTTCCTCGTAGAATGTGGAATTCACGGTCTGACCTACAGGAACGAATTCCTTGTGGATGATGCTATCGCTGTCGAAGAAGACAATCAACATTGTCTTGACCTTGGACTTTTGCAGGCGACTCTTTTTGGGTCGCGGGGAAGGCGGTGAACGCCATTCCATCGATTGCCGCTTTGATTCCGGATCGAACTGGTAGCACCAGATCTCATCCCCTGTGACGATTGTTCGCAGAAAGGATGGATCCTGATCTGGTGCCTGCGGACTTCTGTCTCCCCGCCTGAAGAGCATCATGAAGGGCGCACGTTTTGCAGACATGGCGGCAATCCAAGAACGTGTGACAGCGGTTCTGTGATCGATTCCTACAGAGGCCTTTGTTGACAATATCAAGAAGCTTTATGAACGTTACCAAAAGTGTGTTGTGAAGAATAACGATTATTTTGAAGGCCAATAAAGTTAATTTGTTTGTACCGTCTGTTTTCTTTGTTTTCTGATACCATTCACCGAACTTTTTAGACACACCTCGTATATATATATATATATTTATATATATATATACAATATTTCACATTACGTAAGTATTCGTACATGTTTCAATGCATCTGCATCATCCTCAGGCAGGCTTATACTTCTATTTCCTAAACTTACAAAATGATTTTTGTAACTTTATCAAAATAGAAGTATAATAAGATGCAGATGCATTGAAACATGTAGCAGTACTTACATTGTATATAACATCGTTGATAATTAGTAGGAGTTTAGAGTAAATAAGTGGCAGTCAGAGTGTATGTGTTGTATATGAGACATGAGCCATGCCATATTTGAATATGTACTGATGTGCATCAGTTGCTGGTGCCAATTGTTGAACATATGTGTATTTTGATGGATCTATATGACAAATTATTTACACAATTCTCCTCAAAACTCAATAAACACATTGCAACAGGCCACATGCAGCTCCATGTCAGACACGTACTTAACGTCTGGTCCCCCGATCTCCACATTGGTTCACACACTGTTGCAACTGCAGCAAATCCAGCTAGGATGATGAACAAAGCACTAAAACAACAAGCAACTGAATTAGGTCCAAACATGTGGCAGCAGCAACAAGGAATAGCAAAATATGTCAAAAAGTTCCACATATTCCTATTCCTCCATCACAATCATTTGCAAGTGGGACAGCAGCAAAGCAAGTACATGGCAGGGATGCAGGCTCGATTACCGATATATTGTTCAATTTCCTTACCAAAAAGTTCAGATTGTTTCAGCCTCACTCATATCCTGTGGGTGCTAGGGGCTCTCCCTGCAAGTAAAGTTGGCTGGGGCACGAAGCTACTCACTAAACATGTAATGAGAGATCTAACAAAAATTAGTATGTATGTATGTTAACACTTATTTTTTAATGTTTCATGTACTGGCCTGTCATGATGTGGCAGGACTGAAAGCTCTGGCTTGCTTATAGCACACATATATATAGTTGTGTCTGATGTTGACCTGAAATAGTTTGTTGCGACATGCAGCTCAGCTTCACACCACTAAAATATAACTTCTGTTGGACCATATGCTTTTAATGTTTACATCAAAACACCTTACTATGTTCCACTGCCATTTCTGTGCATGTGAACCAGCTGCCCTTCTGACCACCATAGCTACCAGTGCCATTTGCAGAACTGTTATGCTGAAATGTTTCAATTCAGTTTCCTAACTTTCCTAATTTACTTACCAGAAGCCCACACATCTTGTCTTACACAGAATATGTTTCCTCTCTCAAGACATCAACCTTCCTCTTGTTTTTACTGCTTACTTGTTTTCTTTCTAGTACAATCTGTTTTATTCACGCTCTTTCTTCAGCAGCTCACATGGCAGATAAATAATGAAATAACCACCATTTTGTTTGAACAGAAGATCACACTCCTTACCCAACTATGATGGTAGAGTTTGGAAGATGGAGTCTGTCATCCTCTGTCTGACACATGTCATCAGTGACCCTGACTTGGAAATCAAAGCCAGTGCCCTCGGTGTGTATCTGCAGTGTGTCCGATAAAGCCACCTGGACATCTGAAGCATTGCATGATGATGGAACACACAGCGCCCAGTAAACGGCAGAGTAGCGGGGAACATGGTGTCCTGACTGAAGGTGAAGAAGTGCATCGTAATACACAGCGAGGGCCAGTCCACAGGAGAGAGCACACATACAGGAAATGAATCATCACTGCAGAAATTGTCACTACAGCACCTGAAATCTATACTATTGTTGACCCGTCTCTATAAATTGTATCAAAACAAACACAGCAAGCTCTGCTCACTGTCTGTCGAGCCCATTCTATAGCTGGTGGTCTTGGTAAGGTGCTGTCGTGGTGCACTCTGTGCAATGCACCAACATTTCTTATCCATAGGTACCTTGCCCTCCACCATCTTATAAACCTAATAAGTTTTTCTACCCTTAATGCTATGTATTTTTCTTAAGAGTTGAGAAAAGCCACTCTGATAAACTTTGTCTATCTGTCTGCATGGATAGACTCTGCTGCCATTGAGCTGATATTCGTGTCATTTTGTGTTGAGGACGGTTAATCAACTGCATCCAAAAAACGAAAAATTGGTTAAAGTCAGAGACATAAGTATGTTTGTGATAACATCTTGCTGATTTCTTACAGATATTTAGGAAAAAAAGGTTTAATTTAAGTTTGCCTACAAAATAAAATAAATTTCATAAAATATCCAGGCCTGTAGGTTTTCCCCCCAAAATCGTGCCGTTTCTAGATATTAACAAAAAATGCAGCGAGACCATCGAACACGATATGGCACAAAGAATATTGAACAAGTATGTGAGATAAATGGGACAAAAGTATGTTAGTTACAATATTCAGTAATTAACGCTTTCAAACCGATCATACTTTGAGGTTATGATGGATTGTGTGTGCCAGATATTTAAGGTCCTAGTACAGTCATTAACCTTTAATACGAAATACTGCGTTCATGAGTATATTTAAATAATAATAAAGTGCCACACACCGTACATTAAAATTTGCTTTGGTGTGACGTATTTACCATTTATGTAGACTGCGTGTGTTGGCATCACGTTCTGTGCCGGTAAGCATTGTACTAAATATTTAGCGCACTGATTATGTCTAGGAATATGAAATTTGTGAGGTGAATGGTTATGAATACAGCGATAAACTGTGTACAATTATTGCTTCTAAGCCATAAAAAAGAAAGTTTTGTTGCGCTGAATTTTGAGGTTATGTGCTACATGACCCATAAATGTAACGACGGCAAAATCAGCGTAGATATATGACAAGATTCTGAATGAAATATAGAAATTGGCCCTAATAAAATTAATAACATCCTATAAAATGTGTAACAATGTCAACAGCAACGCAGTGTGTGACGCCACTGGATTAACAGACATGAACGTCTCCGAATAATCCTACCTGCAACAGCTGTAACAGTATACCTTTTCCAGTCTGACCTCTGTCTACCCACTGACTGTAGGTGAAGAGGGTTACTGTTGAACCAGATTACATTCAAGACACAACACACTTGGTAGGCCTTCTCTGGACGAGGGATCAGCCCGTCGCACAGACCTCTACCTAACAACAAAACACTCCATGCCCATGGCGGGATTCGAACCCGCAATCCCAACAAGCGAGCGGCCTCAGACGTACGCCTAAGACCGCGCGGCTACCTGTAACTGCAGTTACTGTGTACAGTTCACAAAAAAACATCAAGGGTGCACGCACAGGCGCGCACACAGACACGTAATTAATAACGTTGCCTGAAGCTGCCAAAACAAGCCCCGGCCTCGCGTCCGCCGTCAGTCAGCATGTGCGAGGTTACTGTAGTAATGCAAAACTGGGATAAGGTACGGCTGAGACTCCCTCCACCACCACCCACCGAGTTCCAAAATTACGAAAAATTGTGTAAATTTTCTGGATCGTCATTCGAGGCTGTCGAGTTGAAAGACGAGAAAAGAAAGGCAAAACGTTACACATAGCGGTTACAGCACTGAGTGCCGGGAACGTCCGACAGACGTCGCTAGTGGCGTTTAAGCAAATCTTACCAAAATCACTGTCACGGTGAATTCACACACTTCAAAAAAGGTAATTTCATAACTACACATTCTGTACATTTTTAAATGAACATTCTATTTTCTTAAACTTGTTGTACCGACTATCTGTTCATTCTGACACGCATAATGTGGTCCGTCATAGTGCCACTGCGTGTTGCTACACTAGCGTCGTCATTAACGAGTTGTCGTCTGCTCTTCTTCAGTACGCAATATCGTGGTCTGCACACCAATCATCCCCAAAGTGCACAAGACGCCTCAGTATGTAGCCTGTGAGTGAGTCACCCTCCATCCAGCGTGTGCGCTGTGTCTTGTGGGCGGCTACACCAAACTTGGCCAAACACGCGAGTAGCAGTGAGCATGTTAATTTGCCGAGTGACGTCACACGTAAAAAACCTAACCACCTCCCTCCCCCTTGCCCTTAGGCGGTAAACATTGCCCCCCAGACAGTATGGCATCAGGCTTAATCTAACTTTAACTTGTTATTATTTACAAACTTAACTTTTCCCTCCCTCCCCATGCCCTTAGGCGGTAAACATAATCCCCCAGACAGTATGGCGCCAGGCTTAACCTAACTGTAACTTGTTATTATTTACGAACCTAACACTTTTCGCCTTCCTTTAGGCCTTTATGCGATCACGTGATATCAACAAAGATGGCGGAGGTGTGAATGAACTTCCCCCTTAAACTAACTTCTACTTGTTATTAATTTGAAACGTTGTTATTGTCACGTGATGTAAACACACCCAGGCGATGCGATGTAAAGAAACGATGGCGGCGGGGTGGATGACTTTGTTGCTTAACCGAACTTCGACTTATTATTTTGAAACGTTATTGTCACGTGATGTAAAGAGCCCTAGGCGATGTTATGTAAACAATGAGGTAGACAGTGTGACGCCGTGTTTAACCTAACTTTGAACTTTTTATGGTAAACAAAGGCGCCATTTCGAATTTTTCGTCAATATGGCGTCTAGAGTGGTAAGTTTAAAAGTTTGTTATTATTTTGATGCCTTGTTATGGTTGCTGGAATGTAAACAAACTCTCCAGACAGCTTGTCGCCACCGCCATGAATGTGAGACAATATGGCGGCTAGCGCGGTAATTTGAAATTAATGCTGACTAACCTAAACAGTTACTATTTAAATAAGCTGGCCATTTGTAAATATGGCGGCTAGAGCGGTAATTTTAACACTAACTTGTTATTATTATAAATATTTATTATTATTTTGAATTTTAAACCTAACTTTAAACTTATTATTTGAATAAGGTAGCCATATTACAATATGGAGGACCTGACAGCTATTTAAATTATTAGAATAAGACCACCATGTTACAATATGGTTACAACTTTAAACGACACTCGAAGAGGTGGTTAAATCGGTAAAATATTAGACTCATAATTGAAAGATTCTAGGTTCGAATCCTACGGCTTTAACCACCACTTTTTTAAGGAAACTATCGTAGCTAAGTAGGGTAAATACACAATTTACATTTTTACAAATATGTACAATGTTGGTTGTTTAAATTTTTGGTTAGTAGTTAAATGAGTGAGGTAGACGAGTAGCCTACACTTTGTAGACCCCTGAGCCAAGGTTATGAGATTAATGAGAATGGTTTGTATGCCCCTGAGGCGAAAAGTCATTAGCGTAATGGAAATTGTTTACTCCAGTACATTAGCCTAATGGAAAAAACTTGTATGCCCCCGGGCCAAAGCTTTTAGCTAGCTACTTTAGACGTGTTGCGACTTGCTGGCGCCAGCAGGAATGCAAGTTACATAGAATCAGATAAGGATTCTTGGAAATGGCCATGAAGGGGATGCAGGTGACATACTTTAAAAGCCATTAAGATAACAATCAGGTAACGATTCCTCGAAAAGGCCATTAAGAAGACAAACAGGTTGAAACATGTTCAGTGGGTAGCACTATATATTCGGGCATTTTGACTCTAGTGGAATATTCTGCATCGTTCCTTGCCTATGTTTAGAGTCTTTCTACCAGCGCTACGCGACTTGTATCTACTAACGCTTCAGCAGCCAGCAGCAATCAGCTACAAGCATTTACAGTTACTATCAGCAACTAGCGGCTACATCTGTTCTAACCGAAACTAGCAGAAACCTACATCCTACAATTACAGCTATTTCAAATAAGTGGTACCCGTAATATCAAAATATAAAATGGCAAAGAAAATTATTCTGAATTGGGCAAGGGCTATTCCTACTACTGAGACACCACCTGTAAGTAGAGGGGAGATAGCGCCTTCCTCTAGCAGAAACACATCTGCGTCGGAAAAGCTACGCTTTAAGATTTTGGATGAGACTTGTAAATATTTTCCAAAATTTAACGCGACTGGGCGTAGTTTGCTTATCAAGTTTAATTCTCTGGGTGAAGAGCAAGACCCCGCCACTTATCTCAAGGAATGCGTTACTGCACCTACTAATTACCTAGTGGATAAAGTGCCAGATAGAGATTTGGTGGGCTTGAGAATTTGTAATATTGAGAATGTGCAGGATAAGGTGGTAGGCATTAGCTTACGTCGCCGGGACCAGTTTAAGGCTGACGTGGTCTGGAGTGTACTTGGAAAGGTTATACAGACTAATGCTAGGTTTGCTCTGACCGTTTGGAAGTACATCTGGACCATGTTAGGATACCTGCTGGAAACGGCCGAGAAAAGACTAAAGGGCGGTCTTTGGATGTTTTGAGTGCGATTAAAAAGAGTATTGTCGGGAATGCAGCTTTTCTGTGTTTGGCTCATGCAATAATAATTGCTATGGCTAGGGTAAATAATGACCCAAAGTACAAATCGTATAGAGATGGGTATGGGCTACATAAACCTGTCGAAGAACTCTTGAATGCTTCCGGTGTTGATTTATTCAATGGCGGGGGTTTTGAAGAGCTTCAACAGTTTCAACAGTACCTTTCGGATTACAAAATTAATGTGTTTGCTGGATTGTACCCGGACAGGGTCATGTTCAGCGAAAATTCCCTTTAAGCTAAGAAATTATATTTACTACATGATCGGGACTCATTATAATGTAATTACCAACTTGAAGGGTGCAATGGCGTAGAGGTATATATGTAACGTCTGTGACACGTTATACGACTATTCACACAAATGTGACAGTTTGTTCCCTGTGTACTGCTACGCCACCTTGTACTAAAGATCAGCCCAAGTATTGTTGTACATGTAACAGATGGTTTCTCAGTGAGAAGTGTTTACAGAATCATTTAATTCTCAAAGTGAAAGGCAAGCTAGTCTGTCAGTGGAGACAAGTATGCCGAAATTGTTCATATTTGGTAAAGTCTGATTCGAAACATGAATGCTTTAAGAAATTTTGCACATTTTTTAAGAAACAACCTTCAGGTCATTTATGCTACGTGGCTCCACTGAAACCTAGCTATCTATCAAACAAGTATTTGTACGTTTTCTTTGATATGGAGTGCACACAAGACCTTGAAAAGTGTGATGGGTCTTTTAAGCATGTTCCGAACCTCATATGTGCTCAGCAGATGTGTTCTAAATGTGAAGTTGTGGATGATGTTAATGTCGATTGTGAACAGTGTGGAAAGCGCATCCACACGTTCTGGCAAGACCCTGTAGGCAAATGTATCGATTATCTTAGACTATCTGGGACATTCGCTGACAAGATCTGTCATTTCACACATCCCTCGTGGATACGACGCACAGTTTCTTCTCAGAAGATTTTTGGAACTTAGATGGGAGCCGAAATTGATAATGGGCGGTAGTAAAATTCTTAGTATGGTTGTGGAAAATTTTCATTTTCTGGATTCGCTGAATTATTTGCCCATGAGTTTAAAGAGCTTGTCCAAATCATTCGACCTGATATGCAAAAAGGGTACTACCCCCACTTCTTCAATACGGCCAGAAATTTTAATTATTCTGAGCCCGAATTTTACGGGACAGGCTTTGTATCTTGATGAGCGCGCCCGATTTATGCAGTGGCACCAGGAACAAAAAGGTAAGTTATTTTCCAACAAGGATGAACTGCTGGCCTACTGCATGGATGATGTGAATGTATTGACGCAGGCATGCTGCGCGTTTCGAAATTTGTTTTTGAAATTGGTTAAAATGGACCCCTTTATATATAAGCTATAACAATATCGTCTATTTGCAATAAGGTATTCCGAACCATGTACCTGAAACCTGAAGTTGTAGGTATTATCCCGAGAGCCGGTTACGTACGGGGGATCGTCAGTCTATTGAAAGTCTTCAATGGCTGGCGTATAAGTATGTCTCCATCTACCTCAATAATGACGACCTCAAACCACATCTGAAAATTGGAACTTTTTCTGGCCATGCAGTGTTAAACGAAATACAGTGGTTCATTCTGGTGACATTCAAAAGTGATATACCCAAGAATGAAGTGCATGAACTTGGTGACTCGCAACATACCCTGTCAGTGTACTGTGGACGATATATACGCATTACGAGTGAGAACACTGTGTGTGTCTAAGTAAAAAAGATTGGTCGCAATTAATGGACTTGGTAAGTGGTTGCATAAACAGAGAAGTCATCAAATACGGCAGACTACAAGATGAACTTTTAGAGTGGCGTAATAAGTGTCTTCAATACAAATCGTTTTGTACCCCTCCAGAAACAAATGCCATTGATTTCAATATATTGTGGAATGAATTAAAGTATTAAAAAAGTTGTTTTTCTGATAACTAAATAGTTATAAGTGTGGAAATAATAAAATTAAATTGTATGTATATTTATAAATAAAAATTGTACTTTTAATTATAATAAAAGAACCAACATTGTGTATATTTTGTAAAATGACAAAATTGTCTATTTACCCTAATTACCTGGGATAGGTTCCTTAAAAAAAGAGATGATTAAAGCCGTAGGATTCGAACCTAGAATCTTTCAATTATGAGTCTGATATCTTACCGCTTAACCAACTCTTTCGAGTGTCGTATAAAGTTGTAGCCATATTGTAACATAGTGGTCTTATTCAAATAATTTAAATAGTGCGCTAGCCGCCATATTGTAATATGGCTACCTTATTCAAATAACAAGTTCAAAGTTAGGTTTAAAATTCAAAATGGCGTATTGTTTACATCAAACCAATAATAATAATAAGTTAGGTTTCAAATTACCGCACGTGTCCGCCATATTCAAATATGGCGGCCTTATTCAAATAATAAATGTTTAAGTTAGGTTAGTAACAAATTTAAATAGAGCGCTAGCCGCCATATTGTAACATGGCCGCCTTATTCAAATAACAAAGTTCAAAGTTAGGTTTAAAATTGCCGCGCAAATCACCATCCTAGCAAACATTCATAATGACGCCTTTGTTTACCATAACAAGTTAAAGTTACGTTACGCACAAAGGTCATTAACCCCTCCGCCATCTATTGTTTACATCCAGCAACCATAACAAGGCTTCAAGATAATAACAAAGTGTAAAATTACCGCGCGTGTCCGCCATATTGCCTCAAATTCAAGATGGCAGTGGCAACAAGCTATCTACACAGTTTGTTTACATCCGCCTACCATAACAAGGCTTCAAAATAACAACAAACTCTTAAACTTAGCACGCGTATCCGCCATATTGCCAAAGATTCAAAATGGCGCTTTGTTTACCATAACAAGTCAAAGTTAGGTTAAGCACGGCGTCACACTGTCTACCTCATTGTTTACATAACATCGCCTAGAGCTGTTTACATCACGTGACAATAACAAAAGTTTCAAAATAATAACAAGTCAAAGTTAGGTTTACAGGAAAGGTCATTCACCCCTCCGCCATCTTTTGTTTACATAACATCGCCTGGGGCTGTTTACATCACTTGACAATAACAAGTCAAAGTTAGGTTTACAGAGAAGGTCATTCACCTCTCCGCCATCTTTGTTGACATCGCAACGCCTAAAGACCTAAAGAAGGGATAAGGAGGGTTAGGTTTGTAAATAATAAGAAGTTAAAGTTAGTTTAAGACCTGGCGCCATACTGTCTGGAAGCAATGTTTGTCGCCTAAGGGCAAGGGGAGGGAGGGGAAGGTTAGTTTTGTTTACGTGTGACGTCACTAGAGGGAGCTCAAGGTTAGGTTACAGAGGTCATTGAACCTCCCATACCCCCATGCTTACTACTCCCCTCGTACAACTGTATCTACAGCATCTGGTATTTGTGAGTCTGGTGTGACAAATACCAGATGCTGTAGATACAGTTGTATGCGCTCTTGATGATGGGTGGAAGTACCACCTGAAACATGTAGAGCAGTTTCCAGATATAAATAAAATTGTAACGTTGCATCTTGTTGGATAAATATTGGAATACTATTAGGAGCTCACTATATTCTCCACATTAGCAGGATAAGTGTTAATGAAAAATTACTGTCAGTGGTAGATGTAATGCACTTCGAGTAAAGGTTGGAATACAAAACATTTGCAAAAATGTAATATAATTTATGCGTAACATAAGATCTCAAGACACTTAGCCAGTAGTGGCTGTCTGAAGGACGATATTCATCACATTGCACCTGTTAGCCACGCAGAGTAATTCAATTTTTGGAGCGGACAGAGTTCTCCATTTTATTGTTGTGTTCCTCCTTTTATCTCTTTGTGCTCTTACTTGTTTTATGACACAACAACACGTCGTCAATACAGTATCCGTTAATTTCAAGAAATTTATTACAGATTTATTATAAAATATATACATTTTTCCAACACATCTACAACGTTTTACTAAGTATCCACAGGCTACATGTTTCGGCCCTCTTGGGCCATCATCAGGCCTTAGATATGAACAGTTTCCTTTGATTTTAGTGCATTTTGGGATCCCAAACGTTTACAAAGATGTTATTAAAATACTGTGTGCTACTTAATGTATTAAATATACAGTGGGGACCGCTTATTATAATCACGGATAATGTCAATCGGCTATTGTTATCAAAATCAGTGGTCCCTAAACATTCCATTTAAAATAAATTTAAAATAAGCCGTTTATTATAATCAATCTTTCGGTTACTGTTATCAAATTACATCTTATTCGAGTACATATTTAGCCACTTCGGACCTTAAGACGCCATCTGTATTATAGAAGACTATTGAACACTGCTTCAGAAAAGGTGGATTTTCTAAAACAGAAGCTGAAACTCCTGCTTCCGAAGAATCTGATCTTACAAGTGAAATTTTCGATCAAGCTCCAGACAGCATGTCAAAAGAAGAATTTGAAAATTGGTTGGATATTGATAAAAATGCTGAAGTAGTAGCTACAATGACAGTGTCGGAAATGTGTGAAGCTGTTGCCAATGATAAATCCAAATTAGCAGAAGAAAGTGAATCGAATTGTATAAGTAAGGAAGAAGAAATTTTAGAAGCTCCTCCAACCAATGCGACAAGCTCTACAAATTCTTCGTCGTGGTGTGCAACACAGAGCAACAAACTTCCAAAGGCATTATAAGTATGAGCAATTCATTCATGAACTACTAATTGCAAACAAATAGACAACACTACATAAGTTTTTTAAATAAATTTTGTTGTTTTTTATACATGTGTAATGCCCTAATTTGGTGGGGACTAGGTTTTACTAGTGATACCCTATGGGACATAAATATACAATATGTACAAGTAGCGTGAGGGGTTCGTAACGTTGATATCCTGAAAATGGTAGATAACTGCCACCAGTCAGTAAATACTGACAGTGCGCTATAAGGGTGTAGTACTGACAAATAACTGATCAAATTCACACTTGACTGTATATAGTCTATATATTCTAAAACAGAGAAGTGATGCTATAGTACAGATATGAAGGGGATGACAATTAATAAAACAAGAAACATAAAATGATTATCTTGCTCTCGTATAAACCCGAATAAATACGAATTTAGAATTCGGTTCAAATTGTCCGAATTATATTACGAAATTTTTCCACTCGAATTAATTTGGAATACAGAAAGTTAATTCAATCAATTCGGCTTACCTTGTAGTATGATGAAACGATGCCACATCATTATCAATATTACACTTTGTATAATAATTATTATTCTCGGAGTCTTGTAGATACGTAGTGACCGGCGAACAGCGATTCCTTCGATTGAATCCCGTGTCAGCAAAAAGCGGGGGTTTATATTAGAGCAAAATGATACATAAACACAAATTACAGTTGAGACAAACGGATCGCGTCAGAGTTGGGGTTAAGCGCTCCGAAGGAATGAGGAACTGACAATTTAGCGCTGAGTTGCAACTGTGAGCGATCGTTTGTTTCGCAATGAGGAAGTGACTGAAAACTTACTGTAACTGTTTCAACATACAAATCCAGTAAATACCAAAATTAATATCAATAATATAACATACATTAATTTACATTTTACGTTCGTTACAATCGCCCGTGGGAAGACAAGATTTGTGGGTGGAAAGTTACATCCATCAAATCTTAACAATCTGAGAAAAAACCTGTAACGAATGTACAAATGAAAATAAAATAGAATACAATGTAAATCATACAAAGTAAAATAAATAAGCATGAATCAATGGTTGGGTAAACGTAATAGTGATACGTGTGTAATAGAAGCACACAGCAATGCGTAAACTCGGTTAGTATTATAAAGTTCATCTATTGAGTGCTACCGGGTGTGCCTTTTGCTGCGTTCGCTAAAACTGGAGACGCGCTCTCAGGGTCACTCTGATATGCGTCCAGCGTGGCTGTCTCGGCTCGCGTGTTGTAATGCGTAGCTTAAAAACAGGAAGTTCTGTTCTGTGTCTCTCGGTCGTGGTTCTGGAGTTCGATGCTGTTGAGGGGAGGTAGCACTTCTAGTGTCTAGTGTTTTAGTGGCGGCACACCGCAGTTTTTCAAAGTGTGATCGTAATAGAAAATACACTAATCCTAATAACACAATAATAGTAGTCAAGATAATAGCAATTGTGTGCCATCGTATTTCAGTTTGTAAACTTCGTGAACTTTGATGCATACGCAATAAAGAATCAATGTCTATTGAGTGCAGAGGCGTTGCGAGACGAGAATGTATGTTGTCCAGCGCTTGCAGTGTCGGCATTGTTAGCTCTTGTAGCTGGTGGGACTCGTGAGGCGAGATTATCGGAACTTTATCTGGCAGGAAAATATGCGGATTGTTAAGTTCCGTCTGCATAGATCCGCGTAGCGTAGGATACATATGCAAATCTTCTGTTGACACATGGCAGGCTGATGCGTTGAATAGCAGTCCGGCGTTCACGAGTACTTGTGTGTGGGGAGGACTGGCTTCGTTCCCCGGGCAGCCTACTGTCAGTTGCCGTGGCGTTGGGAAGTGATATATCCAAATGTTCCGGTGCTGTATCATCGTTGATTGTTGGTAGTTGAAAAGTAAATTTCTCTTACATAGTTGTTGGCTGTTTGGACTCTGGAAGAATAAGCTAGCGGCACAGGTAAGTCTTTGTGTATTAAATATTGCTGAATCCAACGGGCATACAGCGATGCTACTAGTAACGCATTTGCTGTAGTCTTTCTCTGTGAAAGGTATATAGCCGTGTTGACTGACTTGTATCGCCAAATATGGATAGTCAATAGCATACTGAACAAACTTTCTGGAGATATTCTTTCAGACAAGTTAATTATTTTATATAGCGGGAAGCTGTGATTTACAGACTTAAGGGGAATATGCATAGTAAGATTCATACAGTGGAAATTGGCAACAATAGACACTTTAGACAATTTATAATATTGGTGTATATCTTCGGTTCTAGTGCCGGCTATCAGTTCGTATCCCTCTGGCAAATAAAGTGTTACGTTTCTAAGTATATAGTGCTTTGTTCCAAATATGTAAGATTAAACCAAAGTAGGTCTCATGTAAATTGCTGATATTAATCATTCACATTTACTGCAACGCGCCATTGATCGTTTGAAAGGATAACATCCCTCTCCTTCATAAATATGACACTGTGATTAAGTGACGGGACATGTAACTCTGCTAACGCGATAAGTATTGAGCACCCTGTAACATACAAAGTAACACACACATAATACATGTTTTCAGCGTCTTGAGACAGAGCCTTCGCATGCAATCTAGTGAGCGGGGGGTGTGTCCTGGAAGTCTGGAGTTCACGCCTAGACAGGGGCGTGTTGGGAGGCTGATAACTTGGATCGTTACGTTCGGAAATTGGAATATCGATAGGCTGTTGCGTGAGGTCAGGGGTGTCTGGACTGTGGTTCGTGTTCAGTTCTAGTTTCCGAGTTTTTTGGGCACACTAGTGGGTATGGTCCAATTTTAAAATCACCCTGTGAATTTCCGTTTGCGTTCTGAGGTTTTGCTAATCTTTTGGGTGCATTTCTCTCAGGTTTCTGCCTTGGTTTGGGATTCCATAATTCCGGATTAAATGACTTCCTAAGTCGATTAATGTGCACAACTTGTAGTGTTCCCTTTTCATCCACTATTTTATAATTCAGTTCTGAAATTTTCTTGGTAATCTGACAAGGGCCTATCCACGGTTTTGCAAACTTCCGGGTCAAACTTGGCTTAAGGGCAGGGTTATACAGGTACACCAAATCCTGTACGTTAAATTCCCGTGGTTTGGCATTTCGATCATAAAGCCGTTTATTGTTTAGGTGTGACCTCCTATTGGCTTTCGCTGCTAACTTGTAAGCTAATCTCAGATTCGATTTCAGGTTTTCCAAGCGTTGGTCTTCGTCCGTGTTGTCCTTAGGGAGGCGAGCTTTTAAATTTTCGGTACTGGGCAGAACCATTTCCCTCCCATGCAATAAGTAAAATGGACTGTAACCTGTGGTTGTATGAGGGGTTGCTCGGTGTCACATGAGGTAGTAAGATACAACTTCGTCCCAATTTTTATGATTTGCATTTACGTAATGCGAGAGGCCTGAATGGAGGGAACGGTGGAGCCTTTCCACCATTCCATTCGAGGACGCATGATAGCTGGAAGTACGCACCCTGCGAACGCCTAATATTTTGCATGCTCTTTGGAAGAAGGGTGACATAAATTCTCTGCCTTGGTCAGTCATCAAGGTCGAACCTGAACCATGACGCGTAACGATCTGGCTAGAGTACACCCTCGCACATGTTTCGGCCGTGTGATCGGGGATTGGAAACGCTTCAAAATACTTTGTCAGGTGATCAATAAAAGTGAGGAGATACTTGTTTCCTCGCGGCGTTGTTGGGTATGGGCCAGTTATGTCCATCGAAGTGACTTCGAAGGGAATTTTGGGCTCCTCTACATCGCCAAGTGGGGCAATCATTTCCCGCTTCTCTTTCCTTCTCTGGCAAGGGTCGCACCTTCTTACGTACTGCTCTATGGTTTCCCTCATTTTACGCCACCAGTAACTTAACGAAATTAGGCTGTACGTTCGCTTAATCCCAGAATGTGCCACGTAATTTTGATCGTGGTTTTCTCTAATAACATCTTGGATTAAAGTCTGCGGGACCACTGGCTGATGTTTACCGTTTTGCTGACGTCTGTACATGACGTCATCGCTATCTAGGAAGTATTCACTCTTACTGTGATACGTCCCTTAATTTTGTCCGCGACAGAAAGCATCCTTTCTTTGTTCCTGTTGGATACTCTCTCGGCTTAGGGGATCTGGGTTCGTGATGGCTCCCACTTGCCGGCTCAGAGCTTCTACGTGGCCTATCTTAGACCCTGCTCTGTGCTCGACTACAAAGTCCAATTCGGACAGATTTAGAGACCATCTTAAGAGGCGACTGTTGTGGTCAGAAAATTTCTGCAAGTAGGTTAACGCTGCATGGTCTGTCCTAACTAGGAAACGCTTGCCGTACAGGTAACAGCTGAAGTACCTGGTTGCCCACACTAAGGCTAACATTTCCTGTTCGGAAACTGTATAGTTCTGTTCCGCTCTGTTAACCTGTCTACTTGCGTATGCGATCGGTCGTTCTTTCCCGTCTTGTACTTGCGACAAGATGGCGGCAATGGCCACCTTTGAGGCATCAGTAGTTAGTAAAAAGGGCAATTCAAAATTTGGGTATACCAGTACTGGCGTGGTACATAACCTATCCTTCATACTCTGGAATGCCTGTTGCTGTTGCGGGCCCAATGTGAACTGACGGTCCTTCCTAGTTAGAGCCGTCAATGGTTTAGCAATTTCGGCAAAATTTGGCACGAGCCTTCTGTAAAATGAAGCTAAACCTAGGAATGCCCTAACGTCCTTCACATTTTGGGGGACCGGATATTGTGTGACGGCCGTCACTTTGTCAGGGGAGGCGGCGACGCCTTTCTATGACAACACATAGCCTAGGCAGCGCACCTCGGGCTGGGCAATTTCACATTTCCCAGGATGCAGCTGTAAATTCGCCTCATCAAGCCTACGTAATACCTCCTCTAGTCGCTGCGCGTGCTCCTCAGCTGTGTTTGAGAACATTATCAAATCATCAATGGAAATCCAACAATGCGTACCTATGGGGTTTCTCAAAACGATATCCATTAACCTCTGGAAGTTAGATGGAGAATTTGATAATCTGAACGGAAGGCGCCTAAACTCGTAGTGTCCGGAAGGGACAGTGAACCCTGTTCTTTCCAGGTGTTCCTCTTTTATGGGTACCTGCCAAAATCCGCTTTGGTAGTCGAGGGTTGTCTCGGTTGTATCTTATTTTGTTTACGTGTGTCATGTAGAAGTCGAGGGTAAGACATATACATGATCCGGTATCTTCTATCGATAGAGGTAGAAATTATATTTATTCCTCCTCATTATCCATGTGT
>Ga0268261_10000954_pt1 | contig 19365 bp, 18 predicted proteins | sample TergutNc150P1_FD_190353 | JGI IMG/M metagenome (GOLD analysis project Ga0268261, IMG submission 190353) | Nasutitermes corniger P1 segment gut microbial community from laboratory colony in Florida, USA - Nc150 P1 (SPAdes) (version 2) | ecosystem: Host-associated > Arthropoda: Insects >...
CATATGCATCACTATCCGTAATTAGCACGTTGATGTCATCTGTAAACATGACCAGGTTTGCACAATGAATATTTAAGGGAAGGTCATTTATGTACAGTAAACAGAACAGTGGACCAAGTACCGATCCCTGTGGCACACCCTGTTTAATATCCCTACAGGAGGATCTGTATCTGCTTACCATAACATTGCTGGAGTCGCTTTGGTTTATCTCTATACATTGTCTTCTGTTTCTTAAATAAGACTTGAACCATAAGTTCGTGATGCCCCTTATTCTATAGGATGATAATTTTTCCAATAATACTTTATGATTCAATGTATCATAGGCTTTTGTTAAGTCTATAAAAATTCCAATTGAGTGGACTCTAAAGCTTCCTGACTTATTTCAATAAATGACTGAACAGCTGTTTCTATACATTTTGCTTTCCTGAAATCATTTTGAGCTTCTGTTAAAATCTTATTTTTATATAAGAAAGGTATCAATCTATTAAACATCAGTCTTTCCAGTAGTTTTGCAAATACCGATATTATTGATATTGGTCTATAGTTCCGAATATCATACCTATCTCCCTTTTTATACCAAGGCTTCACTTTAGCTGCTTGCCATTCATCTGGGAAAACCCCTGACCTCAGTGATACATTATAAGTATGTGTCAGTGGCCCTTTAATTAATTGTATACACTGTTTAACTAAACTTTTGGGTATGTCATCATAACCTGCTGTAAGCTTATTTTTCAAATTCTTGGCCAAACTGACCACTTCTTCCTCAGTTACTGGAGAAATAAAGATAGAATTTGGACAGTGTTTTATTTCTTGGCATAAATTATTATAACTTCCTTTGTTAATATTTTGCTCTACCAGTTCTGCCATAGTATTCGTAAAGTACATATTTAGTTTTTCAGTGACCTCAGTGGGGTTTGAAATGATATTATTTCCTATATAAAGTGTAAAGAAACAAACTGCCAATCACAACAAAAATTTTTATTTTTTCAGAGATTTGGTGTTTTTTACAAGATGTTTTAGCCAACTTGGCCATCTTCAGGTAATAAAACTGTGTACAAAATATGTGGGAGGATATCAACAACATAAAGTATTATAAAATGAAATTAGAGTTCATTTTTACATAAAATTTAGTAATGAGTAAGGTTATATTATAGAAATAAATGCTGTGTGGGAAGTATTGCAGCTGTATGGAGTTATAACTTCACCAAGTATAGGTTATATCAGTTCAGGTGCTCATTTGTGGTATAGTATTACTTTATGATGATTTTGTATCATTCATCCAGTATATATTCAAGATGAGAAAACTGAAACCCATTAATCTAATCTAAAATGTCAAAGTAATATTATACATCATCTGTGAACACCATAATTAATTATAACCCATAAGTGGCAAAGTTATACAGCTGCAATACCTCCCACTCAGCAATTATTTCTACAACATAACTTTACTGATTATGACATTGTATGTAAAAATGAGATCTCATTTCTCTTTATAATACTTTATGTTGCTAATTTCCTCTCACATATTCCACACACAGTTGTGTTTACTGGAGATGGCAAGTTGCCCAAAACATGTACAACACAATAATCTCTGAGGGGGGGGGGATGTTGTGATTGACATTTCGTTTCTTACACTGTATTAGGAGTGAATCTCGTGATTTTGTAAGTACAGTAATATTTTTTTCTGTTTGGTTTTAACACTACCCTCATTTAAGATTTTTCACCATTTAAGGTATAAGAAGCTTGTTTCCCAGACAAATATTACACTGGGGTTTTATTGTACTGTAGCATGAGGCTTGACAGTACCAGGATTGTCAGGGCTAAGTGTTAATATGTTTAATATCTAATATGTATGGTTACAATTTTCAGTTCTATGGAAAATCACTTGCCTTGCTTTTGAGATGTGTGCCATTATTTTTATGACTGTAATTTTAATTTTTCTGTTATACTGCCATTTGTCTATCCACATGAAGTTTTAGTGGTACTAGTGTAGATTTATACCACAAGGAAAAAATCAGCCAGTCAATCCAATGAAAGAATGAATTAATCAATCAGTCATATGGTAAATATTTCATAAGTGACAGACTTCAGACTGGACCATTGTGATTTAATGCCTGATAGAGAAAGTCATTTGTTTTTGTGCCAAGCATACTCAGCCACCTGTATTATGTGCATTTTTCTGAGGAGTAAAGTGGCTTAAGTATGATGTTGACTATTTGTATTTAGTGCTAAAATTAAGGTATGGCACTCTATTTCTGATTTTCATATCCACCTCATGGCATGTTGCTTGTGCATACATTTAAAATTTTTTTTCTTTTTCAGCTAAATATCCATTTTATGTCATAGAATCCAAGTCTTGTGAAATGGAAGACTTGGAGATTATGTATGTTACATCACTGTTAATGTTACACTGCGTTGTGGAGAGTCAAAACAAAAACATAATGGAGTGTATGTATAAGCTGGATGATGAAACACAAGTTTATATCAAGAACTTCTTTGAAACAATCATGCAGTATGATAATAATATAACAAGAAATGTCATGAAGCATGCTGTCAGTCAATGTGGTAAGTTCTCTTGTTATGAGTAACTTTGAGAAGCGTTAGTCCAGTACTAAGAGCCACTCCTAAATTGTTAGTAACAAGGATAGTAAAATGGACATAACCTCACTGAATTTTCTGTGGGAAATGGTGAATTTGAATGATTGGTGTCTATCTTCAGGAATGTCAGCTGGCAGTCCTTTCTGTATAGCTACGTGTGTTCCTAAAGTGTAACTGTCAATATTTCTTAAGTTGCTGAGCCTATTCTAGGTTCTGAGAAACATTTTTTGGACACCTAGAGCAGTGTTTCTCAATCTTTATTGTAAAATTCCATGTAGCCCACATCAGTAGCAACTTAGCCTATTTACTGTTTACTTGAGTATAATGTGATCCCCCTTCATTATCTTCAGTTTTCAGGAAACATGTTTGACTTTGTGTGCAATTGTAAGGTGACTCCTCCCTCATTTTTCTGGTGACAAATTAGAAGAAAAGTTATTGTATTATATTAGGGTAAATATGGTAATTGAAATATATGTTATTGTACATTAGAAACACAAGAAAGTACATGCCTTTTATTTGAAACAGTTTTAGCTAATGGCACAGAAAAATTTGTACAAAAGAGAGTCATTAAAATATTTTCTTGGGCTTCTTCAACCTGTGTCTGACAGTGTGTAGAATACATCTTGGGATCACCCTGTTATGAGGCTTCAGGTAACCCTAGAGCTACACCTGTTTCTAATTCAGAACTACTACTCTATGGCAAGCAGCAGCTAACAGTGTTTCTATAGCTAAGGTTATTGTTTTTTGTAAGTTGATGTTTTAATTGCATTCTGAGGAATTCGTACCCATGTTTGTAGGGTTAATAACATGTGCTAGTAACAAGCTGAATAATGTCAAATAAGTTGAGAGGATGATTATGGACAGTGAATTAGAATTGATGATGGCTCAATAATTCAAAATTTGGTCTGCTGGAATCAGATGCATTTTGTTAGGCATGTCAGTGTGTCTTCCTCACCAGAGAATACTCTGTCTATTTGTTGTTCAGAGTTTTACACATTTTCAGTCAGATAACTTGTGTTGAAGCTTTATTTTCCTTGTTGGCAAGATGAGTGTGTTGGTGCCTCTTCATAGCTTGCTTGGGAAGTGTGTAAAAATTGTATTTGGGTACAGTGGTCATTGTGTGGCAGTGATAATGAAATCTATAATCCAGGGATTGAACTAAATACTGTCCACTTATATCAGCATTATACATTTGGTCCTTACTGTGCTGGATTGTGGGTTATCATGGACAATATTAATCATCATAAGCAGAATAATTTTAAACAAGATCACAACACAGCATAGCAAGAATTGACGGCACAAGCAGAGTGGAAGGCAGGTTCCATACATTGTTGCTAGAGTATGTAGACGGTACCCTGGATTGTAGCAACACATTAATCAGTAAGTTGGCTGTTTCCTTTCTAATCCTTAGCGCCATGAATTCCCAAACATGGAAGGCATTAATGAGAAAAAAAGCTGCAGTTAAGGCAAGAGTAACACAAATGAAGAAATACTTTGACAACTTGCAAAAAAATGTAGATGTGCATAATGCAAATGTTAGGCTACAATTCCTAGAGAAAGCATGGGAAGAATGAATGCTGTACAGGATCAGCTAGAATAATGATGATGTTGAATGAGTTGGATAGGAAAGCTTTTGCAGAAACATACTGTTAATGGGGGGCTAAAATTGATAGAATAATTGCAGATAACAGATGAGCGGAAGTTGGTTCAGCAGAATCACAGATGCCCAGAGCACTAGATGAAAACAGTAATTCTTCAGTGCCTAAGATTAAATTACACACTATAGAAATCCTAAAATTTGGAAGTCAAATAACAGACCTTAAACACTTCCATGACACTTTCAACAGCTTGATAATTAAAAACCAAGCATTAGACTGTGTTCAGAAATGTCACTGTTGTCCTCTGTAACCAGTGAAACATATGAGCTAATTCAGAATATTCCAGTTACACAGCAGAAGTTTCATGTGGCCTGGAACTTGCTATGTGATAGGTATAACAATCAGCGTTTCATAGCTGCTGCTCATGTGAAGTCAATATTTTCACTGCCAGTGAACAATAAAGAATCAGCCACACACTTTAAGAGCATTAATAACTCAGTTTCAAAGCAACTTGAATGTTTTAAGGCATTAGATTTGAGCATACCCTTGCATGAAGTGTTGTTGTCTCAGATACCAATAGAGCATGTGGATGAAGTAATCAGAAAGTACTGGGAAATGAAGGCAGTTACACAATGGGTTACTGAACTTAAAGAACTAACTAAATTTCTAGAAGATAAGTGTCAGGTCCTTGAACTAATTCATGCAAGTCACCAACCTAGGAATTGTAACAGGGAAATTAGCAGAAGCAAACCAAGCACACATATGTAGCCACATACAAAGCACGTGTTTTGCATAAAGGTAGCCATGCATTGCTCTTCCCTTGCATGGATATAAGCACTTCAAGATAGGAAGCTCGCTGTAGAATCAAAATCTTATTAAGCAGAATCAATTGTGCTTCAATTTGGGTGACAGTCACAGAACACTACAGTGTAATGTGGAATGGAGGTGTGAATTCTGCAATAGAAAGTGTGATTCATTGTTGATGCGTGAGTCTAAGCCTGCTCACAAAAACAATTGTAATGATTGTAACAATGAACAACAGCATCAGCTACCTGAACTGAATAAAATAACAGCCCGACATGTGTGACAGTTTGCTATATGCCTAAGAAAAGGCCATCTTCACCAATATTGCTTGCTACAGTGATAAAAGCAGGGCTTGTGTGAACATTAAAGAGAATATTAGAACCTCAGCTACAGAGAGTCAAGGTCTATGTGAACTGAAGCAGCTTAAATTATGGTGTGAGGAATGTTTAGGTTTTTTAAATCAAAGGAAGCAGGCTAATATGAGGTGTGATCAAAAAATACAGTGAATCTTATATACAAAGATGAATGTTTGTTTGTATGTTTGTTTTTACCTTATACAAATCCACATTTCTAAACCGATCAGAACCAAACTTTGCACACATCTCCCCTGTGGTCTGGAAGAGACCGTAGGATACGTATGGGCCCACAATATTCCACCTTCCCCACCTTTCGACCTCTTCCGTTGCGAGGGCCTGCATGATGCTGCGCAAAAATGGCTGCCGGCGCCACGGGGCATCCCCCAAAACGTTATATCCGTGACTCTGGCACGTGTTCGTGTGACGTCACGCACACGTCATCGAGGCGCGCTGCACATTCTTACTGCGCGAGTCGTGCTCTGTGGGTGGTGCGTAGAAAACGCGGAGAAGATAACGGTAAGCACAAGTGTAAATGTGGAAACCAGGTGACACTGCGAGGAGCCGAATGACTACACTGACTTGCCAACCCTCACAGTCACGTGCGTGTGTGTGTGTGTGTGTGTGTGTCACTAGCATGCGTGTTTATATGTGACCTTCTTCTATAAACTTCTCAATGTGTTTTGTTGTCTCTGCTGACTCGCGTGTGTGTGTATGTGTGTGTCTCAACCCCTGGGTCGTTACATAATCCAGACATTTCATTCTTCCCTATTGCAACGCGTTTCGTCCTTACACATCGGTACTCTCTCCAACACACATTTATGCACATGCTTTCACTGTTGTTATCGCGACTTGCCACCCAAAAAAAAGATTCCAATTGGCAAAGTGTCTTCTGCTGCTACAAAGATCACCCTCTTAAGGGCAAGTGAAACTCCACAAGGGACCGAGGCCAGACTCTCGTACCAAAGGGACAGGGCTGCTGTCTCAAGGGCAAATGAGACACCACCGGAGACCGAGGCCAGACTCGCGTACCAAAGGAACAGAGCTGCTGCCTCTAGGGCAAGTGAGACACCACAGGAGACAGACGCCAAGCTCGCGTCCCTAAGGAACAGGGCTGCTGCCTCTAGGGCAAGTGAAAGTCAACGGGAGACCGAGGCCAGACTCGCGTACCAGAGGAACACAGCTGCTGCCTCTAGGGCAAGTGAAAGTCAACAGGAGACCAAGGCCAGACTCGCGTACCAGAGGAACAGAGTTGCTACCATACCAGCAAGTGTAACTCCAGCCGATCTGAGGCTCATTGCATTTGCTTATAACCCGAATTTGAACTACCACGAGTATCCAAAAGTCTTCATCGGCAAGATGGACACAGTCTGTACCTATTGTGCGGCCACAAAATGGAAAGACGAACCTCCAGGGTTGTGCTGCAGTAATGAAAAGGTACAACTACCTCCTCTTTTACCTCCTTGTGAACCGCTTCAGTCCCTTATGTGTCATTACACATCGGATTCTAAACATTTTCTTCAACACATCCGACAGTACAATTTATGTTTCCAAATGACTTCCTTTGGTGCAACAAAGGAAATAAGGGGGGGAGGGTTCATGCCAACATTCAAAGTTCAAGGACAGATTTATCACCAGGTCGGTTCTCTGCTCCCTACATCTGGTACAGACCCACAATTCTTACAAATTTACTTCATGAGAGATGCGGCAACAGATGCCAACCACAGGTGCTCCAAAGTGCCAGGCACAAGACTTGATATTGTGACACAGTTGCAGCATTTCCTTCACGCAAACAACGCGTACGTTCCACTCTTCAAGACTGCACTTGAATGCATGCCCACTGATGACTACAAGGTTCTCATAAGAGCTGACAAAATACCCACAGGAGAACATTGGCGTCGGTTCAATGCTCCAACACTCGATGAGGTTGCTATTGTCATGGTCAGCAATGACTTTGGTACCCGTGACATTGTTCTTCAGAAGAGAAATAACACGCTACAACGTGCTGCTGAAACTTACAGGTCCTACGATGCTTTGCAGTATCCCCTTATCTTTTGGCAGGGAGAAGATGGCTACCACTTTCAAATACTGCAAACACACCCGTCCACAGCCAACCCTGGCACAGGGAAAAAGGTTACAGTAATGGACTTCTATGCCTACCGAATTATGACACGTGTTGGCGAGGACAACCACCTACTGAGGTGCAGGCAGCTTTTCCATCAGTTCATTGTTGACATGTATGCAAAGATTGAAAGTGAACGTCTCCTCTACATACGAATTAATCAACAAAAATTGAGAAGCAAACAATACATCCATCTCAGAGATGCCATATCCAATGATGCCAACCCACATGACTTGGGAAAGGTGGTGATACTGCCTTCCTCTGTCACAGGTAGTCCAAGGCACATGCACAAGTACACTCAGGATGCACTGATATATGTGAGAAAGTACGGTCGCCCAGACCTATTCATTACGTTCACATGCAATCCTGCTTGGCCAGAAACTGAATATCACCTGTATCACGGCCAATCATCTGCTGATCGCCATGACCTCATTGCACGTGTTTTTAAGCGAAAACTGTCACAGATGGTTGATGTCATCACAAAGTACCTACTGTTCGGAGACACCCACTGCTGGATGTATTCCACTGAGTGGCAAAAGCGTGGGCTTCCTCATGCTCACATGTTGGTTTGGCTGCAGCAAAAGATACAGGCCACTGACATAGACAAGGTCATCAGTGCCGAACTTCCAGATCCCCACATTGATCCCCTGCTGTTCGATATCGTCAAAAGGCATATGATTCATGGACCATGTGGCAACCTGAACAATAAATCCCCCTGCATGTCTGATGGAAAATGTACCAAAAAGTACCCTTGAGCCCTCATCAGGGAAACTCAGACAGGGGAAGATGGCTACCCACTCTACAGAAGGAGGAGACCTGGGGATGGTGGCTTCGCCACATACATCAATATGCACAACTGAGAGACTGAAGTTGACAACAGGTGGATTTTTCCATACAATCCAGTTCTCTCCAAGACGTTTCAGGCCCACATTAATGTTGAATGGTGCCACTCCGTGAAGTCCATAAAGTACATATGCAAGTACATCAACAAAGGAAGTGACCAGGCTGTTTTCCATCTCCAGAACACCGCACCTATCTTAGATGAAGTGCAATCTTTCCTGTTGGGAAGGTACATAAGTAGCAATGAGGCCATTTGGAGAATTCTCGGGTTCCCCATCCACGAGAGATACCCCAGTGTTGTGCACCTCAGCGTCTATTTGGAGAATGGCCAAAGGATATATTTCACTCCAGGTAACTTGCAACAACAACTGCAGGCTGCACCTCATACGATGCTAACTGCATTCTTCCACCTCTGCCAGCAAGATGCATTTGTCAAGACGCTCCTCTACTGTGATGTTCCTAGGTACTACACATGGAATGCTTCAAGGAAACAATTCCAAAGGCGTAAACAAGGCAGTATGGTCGAAGGGCATCCCGGTGTCTGGACGACGCAGGCGCTGGGCCATGTTTACACAGTACACCCCTCTAATTCGGAGTGCTTCTATTTGCGTATGCTTCTTCATGTGGTCAGGGGCCAACATCATTTACCGACTTGAAAACAGTCAATGGGGTGATGTGCGAAACATATCGAGAGGCTTGTGACAGACTCGGACTCTTAGAGAGCGATGCGCACTGGGACAGTGCACTTGCTGAAGCTGTGGCCTCACAGTTACCACACCGAGTCAGACATCTCTTCGCTATTTTGTTAACCATGTGCGCTGTTTCCAACCCCCTTCAGTTGTGGGACAAATACCAAAAGGACATGAGCGAGGACATTCTCCACACTCTCAGAATACAACATCCAGGTTTGTCACTTAACTTTTCAGAAAACATCTAAAACCGGGCATTGCAGCTTTTAGAAGACATGTGTCTGTCTATGTCTGGAAAATCACTACAACTTCTTGGACTGCCATCTCCCACAAGGGAGTTACCTACCAACCAGCTCTTAGCTGAAATCTTATGTGAAACCAATTACAGCATTGAGGAACTCACGTTGCACGTATCACTCAATGAGCCACTTCTGGTCCCAGACCAAAGAGTGACCTATAATGCTATCCTACAACACGTAGAGGAAAACAAAGGGGGTATCTTTTTCCTTGATGCCCCAGGCGGGACAGGAAAAACATTCATGCTCAACTTGCTTTTAGCAAAGATCCGTCAGCGAAAGAAGATTGCACTTGCTGTCACTTTATCGGGAATTGCTTCCACCCTTCTCAGGGGTGGCAGAACTGCACACTGTGCATTCAAGTTGCCACTGAACTTGGCGCATGGTGACCATCCTGTCTGTGACATATCAAAAGGATCTGGACAAGCTAAGGTCCTTCAACAGTGCACTGCCATCATTTGGGACGAGTGCACAATGGCTCACAAAAAAGCTCTAGAGGCTCTGCACCATACGTTGCAGGACCTTCGTGGCAACAGTGAATTAATGGGAGGTTCTACTTCGTTTTGGCTGGGGACTTCCGTCAAACATTGCCCATTATTCCAAGGTCAACACTCGCTGATGAACTCAATGCATGCCTCAAAGCATCCCACCTTTGGAGATATGTGAAAACATTCACACTGACAACAAACATGAGGGTTCACTTCACTGGAGATGCATCAGCTGCTACATTCTCTGAACAGCTCTTGATGCTGGGTGATGGAAAGGCACCGCCAGACCCAAACACAGGACTTATCCAATTCCCACACAACTTTTGCAACATTGTCTGCTCTGTTCATGAACTGAAGGCAAACGTGTTTCCGGATATCCACCACAATTACAGACGACATGAGTGGCTCTGTGAAAGGGCTATCTTGGCTCCAAAAAATGATTGCATCCATATACTGAACCTACAAATTCAAAACATGCTGCCAACAAACTGCAGAACATACAAGTCTGTTGACGTCGTCTTGGATCCTTCACAGGCTGTGCTCTATCCAGTGGAGTTTCTTAATTCACTTGAACCCACAGGCATTCCTCCACATAACCTGGAGCTAAAAATCGGGGTGCCGATCATGCTACTTCAAAACTTGGATCCCTCCGAGTTGTGCAACGGCACTAGACTCTGTGTGAAGAATCTCTATTCTCACCTAACAGAGGCCACTATCCTCACAGGTTGTGCAAAAGGAAAGGATGTATTCATTCCACGAATACCACTAATCCCTACAGACTTGCTGTTCGACTTCAAAAGGATACAGTTCCCAGTTCACCTTGCATTTGCAATGTCCATCAACAAGGCACAAGGACAATCCCTGAAAATTGCGGGAATCCACCTGCAAAATCCATGTTTTTGACATGGACAACTATATGTCGCATGTTCTAGGGTCGGGCACCCATCAAACCTTCACATTTTGGCTCCTGGGGGGAAAACATGGAACATTGTATATCCCGCAGCACTTCAGTAACATTTCTCGCACAACATAACAATCCAATTTTGTTCTTTCTAGAACAAGACATTCCATTCGTTGACGATGCTGTCCCCCTTATTGTGCACATGTGTTTGTTGTCCCTAAGTAGTGGACCCTTTCGTTGGTAACATGGCATCTATTTCACAGTGATACATTTCCACAAATTCTGCAGTCCCTTTTCCTTATATCAGAAAATAACACCATCCATTAGGTTTTGCGATTGGTCATCCCGGGCATCGCCGGGTACCCCTGCTAGTGTTTAAATAAAAAAAAAAATTATTACAGTAAAAGACACATTGCCATTAATCCCCCTCGCTTTGAACACACTTATCCCATCGTTCTTGCCACTTTCTGAAGCAGTTCTGGAAGTCCTCTTGCATGAGTGTCTTTAGTTGCGCTGTTGTGGCTGCCTCAGTGTCCTGAATCGATTCAAAACATTTACCTTTCATGGTCATTTTGACCTTGGGGAAGAGTCAGAAGTTGCACGGTGCCAGATCCGATGAATAAGGTGGATGAGAACACACCGTAATATTTTTATTTGACAGAAATTGCCGTACCAGAAGCAATGTGTGACACGGAGCGTTGTTATGATGGAGGGTGAAACCATTTGCCCGTTTCTTGGGTCATTTTCTATGCACATCATTTCTTAAACACTCTAATAAGCCCTTATAATATTCAGAGTTCACCGTAGTGTTTCTGGATACAAACTCAGCTCACACAATTCCATGAAGGTCAAAGAACACAATCATCACCTTGATGTTGGATCTTGATTGACACGCTTTTTTCACACGAGGAGAACTAGGTGATTTCCATTGAGAACTCTGAACCCTGGTCTCAGGATCATAACCATAGACCCAAGTTTCATCTCCCATGATATTTCCTAAAAAGCTGGAATCTGAAGCGGCACGATCGCGCAACTCCAATGAAATTGACAAACGCTGTTGCGTTTGTTTGACCATCAAAACACATGGAACAAATTTCACACTCACTTGCCTTATGTTCAAATCTGTTGTTGTTTGTTTGACCATCAAAACACGAACAAATTTCACACTCACTTGCCTTATGTTCAAATCTGTTGTTAAAATGTTTTGAATGGAACCATAAAAGATGTTTAGATCCTCAGAAATTTCCCTAATAGTCAATTGCCTGTTTGATCAAATCATTTTGCTTACTCTTTCAACATTTTCTTGGGTTTTTGATGTTGAAGGACATCCCGATCTCTCCTCGTCTTCAACCGATTCACAACCATTATGAAATCACTCGGATCACTTTTAAACCGTCTTCATGGTCACTACGGCATCACCATAAACTAATTTTAACATTTCGTGTGTTTCTTTAGCACTTTTTTGTAGTTTGAAACAAAATTTTATGTTAATGCATTGTTCGTGATCCATGATTTACAGCACACTTTCAAACACACCTTCTCTCAAACGTAGCTCAGAACTGACTGACTGCACTGAACAAGCTGAAACTTGTCACACACTGTTACTAAGGTTCGACGCGCCGCTTCTTTTATTGAAGATCCCTGCCTATGGCTAATGAAAAGCTAAAAGGATTCAAATGCCAGGTACTGATCAAATCCCAGCAGAATTGGTTAATGCAAGGGGGTAGAAAAATTCGCTCTGAGATCCATAAACTTTTTACTTCTACTTGGAATAAGGGGGAATTGCCTGAGGATTGGAGGGAGTTGATTGTTGTACCTATGTATGTGGGTGGTCTGAAAACTTATCTGCCTCGACCATAGATGACAACACTATTGGAAAGATTTTTTTTTTTCTATGTTGGTACATCCGCCATAAGCATCCATATGAAATTGCAAGTCATTCTATCAAGTAGTTTGTTTTATACAGCTGTCTGAAGCAGAAGTGTTGTATGTATCCCTTATAATGGATAAAATTGAGTATCGTGCGATAATAAAATTCTTTGTAAAAGAAGGTTTAACACCAAATGAAATTCATTCGAAGTTCATAAAAGTTTATGGGGACTCTTCTCCTTCATTTTCAACTATTCAGAAATGGGCTGCCAAGTTTAAACGTGGCCGTACCAGCCTTGAAGATGATCCACGTGAAGGACATCCAAAAAGTGCAACAACACCAGAAATCATTGAACAAGTGCACAATATGGTATTGGATGACCGGCAGATGAAAGTGCGTGAAATTGCTGAGACTATAGGCATTTCAAAAGAACGTGTAGGACATATTTTGCATTGGATATGAAAAAGCTTCGAGCAAGATGGGTGCCACGCTTGCTCACAGCAGATCAAAAATGCCCTCGCATGAAAATCTCTGAACAGTGCTTGGAGCATTTTAACAAAAAGAAAACTGATTTTATGCATCGATTTATTACTATGGATGAGACTTGGATTCACCATTACACACCAGAATCCAAACAGCAGTCAAAACAGTGGACAGAAGCCAGTTGTTCAGCGCCAAGACAAGGTCGTTTCCATCAGCAGGAAAGGTCATGGCACTGGTGTTTTGGGATACTGAAAGCATATTGTTTATTGATTATCTTGAAAAAGGTAAAACAATAACCAGGGAATATTATTCCAATTTTTAACCAGACTAGATGAAAAAATTCATGAGAAAAGACCCGGTTTGCAAAAAAAAAAAACCATCTTTCATCAGGACAATGCACCTGCCCACAAAAGTATTTTGGCAATGGGAAAATTAAGGGATCTGCACTATGAATTGTTGGAACATCCACCCTATTCCCCAGATTTGGCTCTCTCTGACTTCTTTCTCTTCCCAAAACTCAAACTCTTCCTCACTGGACAACGTTTTTCTTCGAATCAAGAGGCGATTGCAGCTGTAGAGGGGTATTTTGCAGATCTTACGAAGAACAGCTACAGGAACAGGATAATGGCACTAGAGCATTGCTGGAATAAATGTATTAGTTTTAAGGGAGATTATGTTGAAAAATAAAAATAATTTTGAAATTATAAATTAATTTTTTCATTGTTATGCCGAGAACTTTTCAGAGCACCCTCATATAAAAAGGGCAATAAAACAGATCGTATTACTTATAGAGGCATAACACTTTTCCCAACTACATACAGAATTTTATCTAACATCCTGCTGTTGAGGTTAACTCCATATGCAGAGGAAATTATTGGGGATCATCACTGTGGGTTTCAATACAACAGGTCAAATACTGATCATACTTGTATAGTCTACATTCGTTAAATACTTGAGAAAGAATGGGAATACTGTGCATCAGCTCTTTTTAGACTTCAAGCAAGTTTATGATTGAGGTAGGAGGGAGGTCTTGTATAAAATTCTCATGGACTTTGGTATCCTCATGAAATTGGTAAGACTAATAAAAATGTGTCTGAATGAAACTTGTAGAAGAGTTTGTGTAGGCAAGGATATTTCTGACATGTTTCCTGTTAAGAATGGTTTGAAACAAGGAGATGTTTATCACCATTGCTTGTCAACTTTGCTTTAGAGTATGCCATAGGGGGGTTCAGGTAAACCAGGTTGGATTGAAATTAAATGGTACACATCAGCTGCTGGTTTATTCTGATGTTATCATATTGGGAGGAAGCATACATACACAGAAGCTTTAGTAGTTGCTATTAAGGAGAATGGAGTAGTAGTAAATGCTGATAAGTCTAAGTACATGGTCATGTCTCGGTATCGGAATGCAGGACAGTATCACAATATAAAGATTGATAATCGTTCCTTTGAAAGGGTGGAAGAGGTCAGATAATTGGGAACAAATTTAATGGATGAAAAAGAAATGAAGAGCAGATTGAAATCAGGGAATGCTTGCTATTATTTGGTGCAGAATGTTTTGTCTTCCCGTTTGCTATCTAAAAATTTAAAGATTACGATATATAGAACTATGCTTTTGCCTTTTTTTTGTATTGGGTGTGAAACTTGGTCACTCACATTGAGGGAGGAAAGTAGGCTGAGGGTTTTTGAGAATAGGGTGTTGAGTAGAATATTTGGGCCTAAGAGGGATGAGGTAACAGGAGTGGATAAAACTACATAATGAGGAACTTAATGATTTGTACTCCTCACCCAATGTTTTTAGGGTCATTAAATCAAGAAGAACAAAATGGGCGGGGCATACAGCATGTTTGGGGGAGACGAAAGGCTTATACAGGGTTTTGGTGGGGAGTCAGGAGGGAATGAGACCACTTGAAAGACCCAGGCATAGATTGGAGGGACTAGCTGAGAACCAGTTAGCTTCTCAAGAAGGATTCTGCTCCGTGGAATATAGTATAGTACAGTGATAATTTATGTTGGGGATAAATGTATACAGTTAGTGATGTGCAGAGCACTGTTGAATTTGGCATCACATCATTTCATAACAGTAGGCCTAGTGCAGCTGCTTTGCTTGTTAAAAAAACTGGGGCTTGTGTACTTCTTTAAGGCATTGAGGGTGTCACATAACAATTGTAGAGCTTAATTGGAAGTAAAATTCAGATTTAGCAATTGTGAAACCAAAACAGATTGTACTGTACATCCCACATTAACAGGAATGATTCCAGCCACATTTGTAGAGTGTAATGTCTGGATTATTCCAGAAGGCATGAAGTCAGCAGATGAGAACTTCCACAGCCCAAATTCCATTGACATCATCTTCGCAGCGGATGTGTTGTTTGAAATTGTTCTCCATGATAAGAAGACATGGCCAGGAGACTATCCAGTTTTACAGGATACAGAGCTAGGATGGATTATTTCAGACAAGATACCTTTGGCAGCACCTGAATACAGTCCAAGGCAAAGTTACCTTATTTGCATGAACAACTTAGACCAGCAACTGCAGAGATTTTGGGAGAATGAAGACATGAACAATTCAGGGTATTTTGTGAGAAGAACACTTCAAGAAGGGTACCACACAAGATACCATATATTCTTGAATCTAATCCGCACCCTTTTTACAGTTTTAGAGGACTAAAAATTCAGATGCGGATTATAATTGCGTGCGGATTACATTCGCGGTCGAGAGCTGGATTTTAGCCTATCGTCGTCCTATGCTGCAACGCCAGCCCCATTTGGTGCATGAACCTTTTGGCCCATCCTTTACTGGCTTTAAAACGACTTCGAGGAATGTTCAAAGATGTGGTTTTCTTTATCGCCTCCTCACAAAGTAGATCATAACTCACAAACAGTCCAGTCTTGGGTTTCTCTTGAAAAAATGTGAAGACTGCATTATCATTTTCAGGAAATCGTCCTTTTTTGGGTCCAGTGAATTTCCTTCATGATGCCTCACACCCACCGATCGCTGTCTTGTGTTTTCGCCACAGTCAAACGTTGCTTTCATCAACTCCAAAAACTGCAGCGGCTTTGCGGTATCCCTTCTCCTCTGCGCACCGAATAACTTCGCGTTTGAACTTTGCCGTATATGATAGTCTTTTAGATTTCTGGCATCCCTCTTCCATAACTACGGTACACGACAAATTGGAATGAGCACCTTCCACGTTTCAACAACTAAGGCATGAGTTGGCTTCAGACGAGATTGCGCACGCTTGTTGAGAAAGGCCCGCTTCACGGTAGCGGTATGACTCATCGGCCCCAGGCGTAGAATCGGATTTTACGCATTGGTAACATCCAGTATTATTCAATCAATCGCCCTGTGGGCAAGGGGCGGTTGAAGGAAAGGTGCGGATTAGAACTGCGAACTAACTTTCTTCCGTTTAAAAAATCACCAAAAACTGAGTGCGGATTTGATTCGAGAATATATGGTATACAGGATGTTTCTTAGTGAGACTTGCTCAACATGAGGGTCAAGGCCATCTGGGACAGTGTGCAAACAGGCAAGGTGATGGTGTCATCAGCTAGAGTGACATTTTCAGAAACAACTAGATTTACATCAGGCATATTCTGAATTTGTGTGAAAATATGAAGAGCTTTGCCAAACGAACCAGATTAATGAAGACACAAGCAGCATAGAGGAAAAGTTATTGCCTTCCACATCAAGCAGTTTTCAAGATTTCCAGCAATGCTACACGCACTTGTGTTGTCTTACCAAAGCCTCTATCACAGGTGAATGAGATACCATCAATAGGTTAGTTTGGACAAAAGGTCAGGCAACAGAAATCCATTTGCATGGATTTTGTGACTAGTACAAGAACTTAATGGATCATGTTTGTATCTGTGTTTTATCAATCAGCAAGGGGATGTAATTACTAAATTGCTTTGCTCCAGATTGAGAGTTGCATCAGTCAAGAAAATTACACTGCCAACTTTAGAATTATGTGGATCTTTACTCTTAGCACAACTAATACAGAAAACAGTACCTGCCTTGAATTTGAAGATTGCCAGAATTCTGTTATGGACAGATTCCATGCTTGTGCTCTCATAGTTAGCTACATCAGCTAGTAAGTGGAAAATTTTAATTTGCCACATAGTCCCCCAGATACAAGAAATGACCACTGGATGTGAGTGGCGGCACGTTGCATCCGCAAGCAATCCAGCAGATCTCTTATCACAAATCCACAGACCTTGAAGAATTGCAGGTTATGGTGGCAAGGTCCTAAATGACTACATCAGCATTGAATGCTTTGTCCTACCACTCAATTAATAAAGCATCCAGAACCAGCATTAGAACATGAGATTACATTAGTTAAAGTTATGATTCAGTGTTTCCCAGCATAGTTCATCACCAACTTTATAACACTATCAAGACTGGAAGGAACAGCAGTATATTGTCTGAGATTTACTCACAGTACAAGAAATCCTTTTTCAAGAAAGACCAGTTGTCTTACCAGCACAGAATTAAGAGATGCACTGCACTCTTGCCTTAAGGTAGCACAGCAAGAAATTCACTCTCAAGAAGTTGATGACCTCTGCAAAAAGGGTCTTCTTCGAGGATCCAGTTTCAACCTCTTCACCCATTCCTTGACAAGGAAGATTATCTTTGAGTTGGTGGAAGATTGCAGCATTCATATTTTCCATAAAATGCTAAACATCACCTAATAGTGCCTCCTATATGTCATCTTACAGAACTAATGATAATTAATGAACATTTGAGGCTTCTGTCTTTAGGTCCACAATTATTCATTGCCTCTTTGAGACAGCAGTATTGGATACCGAAAATTAAGCAACTCATTCACCCCGTGTTTTATTGTTGCTTGCTTGTTTCAAATTAAAGGCAGCAGCATCACAGTGGTTGATGGGTCAGTTACCTTTTGAATGAGTGACAGTGACACATCCATTATTAAATACTGGAATAGATTATGTGGGTTAATTTGAGATAAAAAGTGGCAATAGCAGAAGCAAAACTATAATGTTTGTTATGTAGCCTTGTTTATCTGCATAGTAACTAAGGCTATACACTTAGAATTTATGTCTAATCTTACATTTGAAGCATTTATTGCAGCACTGAAACACTTTATAGCTAGAAGGGGTTTAATAGATGACCTCTACAGTGACAATGACAGTAACTTTATAGCAGCAAATAGAGAGTTGAAAACATTCTTCAAGCTAAGGAGTTTTTAAGGCATGTGCATGACAATGTAGCCAAGACACAATTTCAGTGGCATTGTATTTCTCCCAGTTCTTCCCACTATGGAGGATTGTGGAAGGCAGGTGTAGAGCCTTTGAAGTATCTTTGGAAGAGAACTGTTGGCAAAGCTTTATTGACTTTTGACAAATTTAACACTTTGATGATACAAATAGAAGTGTGTTTGAATATCTGCTTATGGTAGTATCCAGTGATTCTAATGATACTACCTATTTGAGACCAGGAAATTTCCTTATTGTTTGTCCATTGACATCCCTTCCTGAGCCAGACTTTACCATTATAACAATGAACAGTTCATGCAGATGGCAGTGGGTTCAACCCTTCAATCAGCAGTTGTGGAAGAGGTGGTCACATGACTACTTGAACATCTTACAATAGCGCAGCAAAGGCATAATAAGCCTTAGACCTCCGGTGGTACAAAGGGCCCGTTTGCATCGGGACCATAAGAGCTCGACCGCAGTTGGTAATCAATCAAACCAGACTTCCAGCCTGGTATGCTTGTCCTGCTTCACAAAGACAACTTACCTCCCATGTCCTGGAGATTAGCAGTCATCACTGAGGTCCAGATGGACAGTGAAAACCAAAACCAGTTCTGGACAATTCAAGTGAACGATTCATAAATTTGTAACTTTACCCGTGAAGCAAGGCAGAAATATTCAACTCTAGTGATGCAAGATATCGGGGGTGGGGGTATGCTTAACCTTTTATTTTTCTTTGTGGCAAGACATTGTTTTGTGTGTTGGTGGAAGTGACACCTGCTAAGGAGGGAGACACTTTTTTCTTTGTTGTGTTTCTTGCTGTATGTTCTGAGTTTGCTCAGCCAGTGTGCAGCTGGGTACAGTAGTGGTTGTGTCACACTGCTAATGAATCCCACAACTCAGAATGAACTAAATATAGTCCATTTATATCAGCATTATACAGTATGTGACATTAACCCTTTAAAGCCTGAATTAAATCCCATTTGCTATTTGCTGGGATTATTAGCTCACCATTTTCTCCACGTTAGCAGGATAAGGGTTAAATCATTAACCTTTAGGTGACTAATGTCATATATATATATATATATATATGGAGCACCCATTCT
>Ga0268261_10000955_pt1 | contig 19359 bp, 17 predicted proteins | sample TergutNc150P1_FD_190353 | JGI IMG/M metagenome (GOLD analysis project Ga0268261, IMG submission 190353) | Nasutitermes corniger P1 segment gut microbial community from laboratory colony in Florida, USA - Nc150 P1 (SPAdes) (version 2) | ecosystem: Host-associated > Arthropoda: Insects >...
AATTGCATATTCTGTAGGGAAATGGTAACACAAAACCACAGTTGCTAGTACTGTTATAATAAAAGCCAACTAGATGCACTATTTCTCAACTATATTTTGGTAAAGAACTCGATGTGTGTGTATATAAATTATATGTATGCATGATTCAAGAACATTATTGCAAACATCAGACAACTCGATGATTTCTTTAACAAAATAAAGTCAAGAAATAGTGCAGCTCATTGGCTTTTATTATAAGAATATATCACGATACACGGTCCGCTGAATGTCAAATTGCTAGTATTTCTACAATCAAAACCACGGCTGTACAGAGATGCTGTGTTTCCATGGCAACAACACTAACATGAACACGCCTCAACGTTACGTTACACATGCATTTCCCACCTTGCTATATAATAAATGAGGCAGCCAACACAAATCCAGCATTTCATAGCTGTCCTCTTGGTTATGCAATTACATCACATTCATACTGATTTTTATGTATACATAATGGGCGTGTGTTGAGATCTTTGCTTTTCTGGGATGTTAGGCAGTGCTAATTGGTAGTTACCAACGTTTTGGGACAGGCTATCCGTTCCACCACCGATGGTCAAGCATGAATGCTTGACCACCGAAGATGCTACCGGTAAGTTTCCCCAAATTGTTGGTAACTAAATAAGAATCGATGCTACATAAAATCCCAGAAGAGCAAAGGTCTCAATTATACCGAGATGGAAGCCTGAAATCATTCAAGTGGATGTGTTCTTTATGTTGCCATTATGCAGGACTTCTGTTTTGTTTTCAGATACTCAACACAGTGTATACACTTTCCACCATTTTGAAGCACATTAAAAAATCATGACATATTTGACACACAATATGTAAATCTTACAAATGTGCTCAGCACTACTCACAAGCACATGCAGTGTTCCCCAGATTATCAGCCACAAATAATTAACTATACTTCACTGCATGTAGCTAAAATAAGTTTTCTTCTATTATATTATCCAACCTGGGACAACACATTTTTCTCTTTTCTCTTAACAACGTTTAATGACACAACCAAAATATACCTCTGCATTTATGTACACACTAATAATTCTGAACAAATCAGTTTTGTCATAAATGAACTCAGTTACCAAGAAGACTTGGTTCAAACTTTATGGCCAAATACGACTATCAAGTTGAAGTTGCACGTTTCTGTTGAAACACTTCATACAGATGTGATCCTTTAGAGGCCCAAACATATGAAAATAGAATATATGTCTTTTCAGTCATGAACAAGTTCACTGATGAATAAGGCATGCAGCAACTAGTAATTTTTGGATTCATTCTCTGACAACACCAGTATCAATATTTTTTCTGCCCTTGTTTTGCTCATACTGGGCCACAACCCACATCTACACTTCCTCCAACATTGTGCTGCATCCCTTTGATTTGCACCCATTGAATTCAAAATCTCAGTAAAGCTTGTGCTCGGGCTGACACAGAATTCTGCCACCAAATATGCTTTATTACAAATGCCACACAAGCAAAGGCACTAACCCCAATTCTCATCACTAGGCACATTTGCAAAATTGAGAAAAGCGACTATTAGCTTCAACATGTCTGTCCATCAGTCCATCGACAAGGAACAATTCTGCCCTCACTTGAAGGACTTTCATGAAATTTCATTTTTGAGGATTTTTTGAAAAACTGGTGAGAAAATTAAATTTTCATTAAAATATCACAATAACAGGTACTTTACATGAAGAACAACATACATTTATGACCATCTCTCTCTCTCAATTCTTCATTCAATGAAAAACATTTCAGACAAAATTTGTAGAAAAAATCGAAACACATTTTAAGTTCAATATTCCCCCCTCCCCAAAAAATGCATCTTATGCGCTGTAAGGAAAATTATGTAGGGCGCAGCAGGCCACAGATGACAATATGGTGCATGCGCATGGCATGCCAGATAACTAAGGCTACAGACACATGTGCATTATATGTAATACTCATTGTTTCTCCACTGCAACAATGGGTGCACGAACGCACCTCAGCATTACACTATACGTACACCGCCTGTTATGTTTTCGACTTCCGTCCATACAGGTTTAACAGTATTATTACACTCTAAAAAATATAATTTATACCACTGACACTAGTCACTAGCTCACAAATTTAGAGCCAAAATTTTTTACCACTGTGGATCTACAGTGTAATAACCAACAAATATAAACCTTGCACTACTGCTCTTGTTCATACTGTGTGTGCAACTAATAAATCACAAGATATTCACACATATTTCTGACATTATACCACTTGAGCCACAAGCAAAAACACCCTCAAACCCATACAAGATCAAAATAATATAAAAAAAGACCCTTAGACAAACAGCAAATTAGAAACTCATATTAAGGCTCCTTACTCACCATCAAATACAAACAAAATTAACCCATCCAGCAGTATGGACCTCCAGAAGCCCCCCAGGCCTACTGCATTTTTCTTTCGCTCCACCGTCTGTGTCAGACAAGTTACACATACTAGCACTTCCTTCCACACAATTTCACATTAGGCTCAATGGATTTCAGCAGATAGCCTACTAGTTGCTGATGATGAGCGAGATTCTCAGTAAAACAGTGCTTCTAGAAATGGGTTTCAAACATGAAAATTTGCAACACAATAATTCAGAAGTTTTAGGATTCATAACAAGAAATCGTGGCATTGTGATGGCCAATGATAAATACCTTCCATACGACAGAACTGGCAATGCAACACTCAATTTTACATTGTTAAATACATACCTACAACAATCTGAAATTTTCAGTACACATATCCCAGAAATATGGAGAATTCAAATGTTTATAAACCACTGAAATCATTTTAGGTTAATTCATAAATTTTTTATTGCTGACACCACAGAGCTATGAACATTAATCACTATGCAGGTGAAGATGCATCTTCATTCGAACCTGCACACTAAAAGCTTCATTATACACATCACAGCAACATGGACACTCTCCACTATGTGCACTTTGATATGTCTCCAAATAACACATGTAAGCGAATATTTTACTGCACAGATCACAGAGAGATGGACATGATCCACTAAGTACTATTACGTAAGCAGGGTACGCTCATGTGCATCCACACGTTACTTTTGATTGAATGTGTTATTACAGAAAACACAGGCAAACTGACACTAGCCACTATGTATACGCTGATGTCTCTTCATATTAGATCTCTCACTGAATGTTTTTTTACACACATCACATGAATAAGGACGCAGGCCACTATGTACACGCTGGTGTGGTTTAATTTGAGACTTATGACTAAATGTTTTATTACATATATCACAGGCATAAGGACGATGGCCACTATGTACAAGCTGTTGCTGCTTCACGTGAGACTTGTGACTGAATGTTTTCTTACACACATCACACGAATAGGGACGATGGCCACTATGTAGAAGTTGGTGTGACTTCATATTAGACTTGTATCTGAAAGTTTTATTACACACATCACAGGCGTATGGACGCTGGCCAGTATGTATAAGCAGATGTGACTTAATATAAGACTTTTGACTAAATGTTTTATTACACACTTCACACGCATAAGGACCATGGCCAGTATGTGTAAACTGGTGTTTCTTCAGGTGATACTTGTGACTGAATATTTTCTTACACACATCACACGAATAAGGACGCTGGCCAGTATGCTTAAGCTGGTGTGTTTTCATGTTACTCTTGAGACTGAATGTTTTCTTACACACATCACATGAATACGGACGCTGGCCAGTATGTGTAATCTGGTGTGTCTTCACGTGAGACTTGTAACTGAATGTCTTATTACACACATCACATGAATAAGGACGCTCGCCAGTATGTATACGCTGATGTCTCTGCATAGAAGACTTGTCACTGAATGTTTTTTTACACAAATCACATGCATAAGGACACTGGCCAGTATGGGTAAGCTGGTGTATCTTCATGCTGCTCTTGTGAAAGAATGTTTTATTACACACATCACAGGAGTAAGGACGCTGGCCAGTATGTGTAAGCTGGTGTATCTTCATGCTACTCTTGTGAATGAATGTTTTATTACAAACAACACACGAGTAAGGATGCTGGTCACTATGTGTGAGAAGGTGTGATTGAATTCGAGACTTTAGACTAAATGTTCTACTACACAAATCACAAGCATTAGGACGTTGGCCAGTATGTGTAAGCCGGTGTGTCTTCATGGTAAACATGTGCCTGAATGTCTTATTACACACATCACATGAATAAAGACGCTGGTCACTATGTGTAAGAAGGTGTGATTGAATTTGAGACTTTCGACTAAATGTTTTATTACACACATCACAGGCATAAGGACGCTGGCCAGTATGTATCAGCTGCTGTCTTTTCATGTAAGCCTTTGTACCGAATGTCTTATTACACACATCACATGCATACGGACGCTGGCCAGTATGTATAAGCTGGTGTCTTTTCATGTCACATTTTGTACCGAATGTCTTATTACACACATCACAGGCAAAGGGACGCTGGCCAGTATGTTCACGTTGATTTGACCCTGCATCATTCTGGTGATTTAGGTCCTTCTTACACACAGCACAAGCATAGAAACGATCCTCATCACATTTGTGTTGATGTTAATTCTGAGGACTCTGTTAAGAAAAGAAAAATAACATTTTTGTAAAAATAACCAATACAAAATTTCATTAAAATCTATCTGTTGGCAATCCAGGCACCCCACATGGAAAGCCAAAATGAATATGTTAGTCCCTTTTAACTATTGCACACAACCCACAAAAACATATATGAGTAAATGATAAGACAGCATGAACAATTAACCCTTATCCTGCTAACATGGAGAATATGGTGAGCTTCTATTAATGCCAGCAGATGGCACATGGGATTTAACTCTGCATTCATAGGGTTAATGTTATATCTTATATTGCCTTCTACCTCAGATGTGGTAGAATGTGAGAATCAATATACATAATGAGTAAAAATATTTTGTGTTACAAATTATTGATGTTCACAATCATTACACTTCACTAAAAAAATAAAAAGTCATACTTAAAATTAGTGTTAGCACAGATTCACATGTGCACCTTTTATAATATAAGGCAGCAGTGTTAAAAAACATCTTTATCCTGAACCAAGTATCATTCTTTTTACTGAGGATACAAAATTATGGACGATTCACTGAGATATACTGGAAATGTTCTTTATTTTACAATTGAAAAAAATAACAAAGTGATGATTTGGAACAAGACATTGAATTGTGCCCCTTTGCTTTTTCCCACTAACTATAGCTGGAAAGGTAGAAGCAAACTTTCCTTGTAAATTCACAAAATTTTGCAATTTTATTGTTTGTTGCTTTCCTTTTGCACAGATACATAAACATTGAGTTCATGAACAATCAGCCACACACATTTCCAAGGTAAAGATCACTCCATATCATGCCAATGGTGGCCCATAAGAGGAGCAGTGGTATAGCTATACTGATTCTTAATATCAGCACTAGTTGGGGATGGGTGATCAGCTTCATGCCCTGACTGCTGTACTCCCAGGAAAGTGGGCCATTTCCCTTTGTAAACACGGCACAGTGGGCCCCAGGGCTGGTCCAGACAGGTAGGAGAAATAGAAAATCTCTACGCCCCACTGGGGTTCAAATCTGTCTGTCCAGCCTGTAGCAAAACGCTACACCATCTACACTATCCCCCATGCCAGCCATATAGAGGGTGATGGTATGCATGTGGCACACAGTAGGGGCAAAAATCATAAAAATTATGACCCATAAATATATATATATAAAACTGACAACATTTCACACAGGTTTTGCCACTTCATTTCATTAAGAATTTTTCGATGATCACAACAACACAACACATTTTGAGAACTACGGTTTCTGTCCACATGAGTATTAAAATATTAATTCACCTGACAAATAAACAGGTAGTTTCTGAAAGTTTAATTGTTGTGACAATGGATATCCTAATAAATGTATGTGACAAGACCGGAAATAGGAATATGGCTTGGCTGTAATTCCAATTCGCACGTAACTTTCTTTGATACAAATCTTGTTTTTTAAAAGTAAACTGCTTCAATGTGCGATTTATAAAGCAAACTGCTTTAATATGGCATTTCCAATGTGCCAAGGGAATTTCAGTGTGCGGAATGCATATACAAACAGGCCTACTTTCAGTTTTTTGTAATGTTGTTGAACAAGCACCCCATTAAATTGTATACAATAAGTTGTGATGTGTTTTTGTGGAGTGCTCCTGCTAGTTTTCATTCAACCCTTGTATTTATCATACTCACTCCGTAAATATATTCAGAACATTAACATTCACCACAGGGAGCTGATTTATGTGGAAAGACAGACAGACAGAATGGCACAATTACAGACGGCAATACCAGATAGTGGTGAAATGTCTGAGGACTCACCTCAGGTTCATCTTTTATTGAAGAAAACGACATAGCGATGGGGTCGTCTTCCTCTTTTATACGCACTACCTCCCCCACAATTTTTAAGGTGATGACTTCATTGCCAACACCAGAAGACGGCACACTTGTCTCGCTACAAAATCCACGTTCACCACTCAGTGCAACTGTGCACCTCTGTAAAACCAACATATTCTTATCAGTCATCCACACACTCTGGCCCACCCCAACACCCACTTCCCCCCAAAAAAACTATGCAGGCAGGTCTCATTTTACACCATGGTTATGTTCCTAAAAAATGTCCCCAACATCACACATAAAATTCCCTTTTAAAACGGAGTATTCCCTGGGGTTATGGGATTGACAATTCCATCTTATAGTGTACATCTGTATCTCTATTGGACATATATAGAGGGTATATGTACACTTCTCTATACTATAATTATTTCCAATGCAACAAGAATGTAAGATACTTAAAACCATGGTTTTTGGCATTGTTCATTCCTAGAACCTCGTGGTAATCTTCTTACAGAAACACTTTACTTCCAAACATAGCAATGCATTTAATACTATCAACATTATCATGACTTGTGGACCATACAGTGGCACAGTTTGTTCAGACTGCGCAACAAGTAGGTTGTGGGTTCGATTACAGAAAGTGTAATTAAAATTTTTCATTCACATAATCTAGCATGCCGCACTATGGCACTGTGGCCAACTTAACCCATGAAAGAAATGAGACCAAGAATATTTCCTGGGGGGTAAAAATGGAATGTACGTAGGACAGAAAACCTGACCAACTTCATGTGTCAAATGTCTGGATATTTGGAAGCCTCAACCTCCTGGAACCCTCTCCAGTCTGCAATAGTCCAGTACAGGGATTGCTGTACCTTTACCTTTGTCACAAACTGTGCATATGTTACTATAAGTAAGTCTAACATTACACTTTATGTCAATAAGTCAGCTTACTACATCTAATTTTACAGATTTTCATTTGGATTGCACTGGGTGATGTAGATTACACTTCTCAGTCATGGTGGTAAGAAAAGCCAATGCTGCTGAAGAGGAAACTGCAAGAGACACATTATTATATCACTAAACATAATCTGTCCATACATGTGACTGATGGTGTGACAGTGTTGTCATTTTCTGCTTGTGTGCTACAGAAGATAAGTGCGGCCACATGCTGTCCATGTCAAATCATATTAAAAATAAAATTATTTCATAAATTTGAAAGTTGTGTGAATTTTCATGTTGAGGTAGAACAGCGAAAAAAAATTGTGTGAAATGAGACCTGTCTGTAATTAGTGCAACAAGCAGTGGCTGTTCTGTGCTATCCTCTTCTATGCAACTATGGAACATGAACAACTACTACCACTACTACTATTATCACTACTTCCAAATTTATCCCTGTGCATACCATGCTGGGAAGCACAGATATAGTTCCTCACATTCTTATCCTTGGTTGTAGATGGAGGTGTCTAGTCAGAATCACATCCCAGACACTTCACCCCTTTGAAAGTACCCCAGTACCCATTATACGCGAAGATGGGTGGGCCCAAGAAGCAGGCTCGATATTATAGAGAAGAATAAAATATTTGGCCTTGCCACGATTCAAACTCCAGATCATGCAGCCCAGAGCCTGGTCACAGTTCTAACTGCACTATCCCGGTTCAATATTGCAAATTATCAAAATCATTACTAACTACCAACTGCATTAATCAAGGAGTCCCTCAGCTACTCAACAAGTTGCCAGCCCTCTATGTAAACTATACATGTTCTGCCGTAATTAAAAAATAACATTTTAGATAGAACTAGGTTATGTTGCCAATCCTTATGCTGATGCTATCATTCTTGAAACAACATGTTTGTAAAATATTACTACAATACACCTCACAGCCAAGCTTATTTTTCTTTGAGGGTTTGCAAAATTTCAATTCCACATTTAAAAACTGTAAATTCACACATCTATAAGACAATTTACTTAGCATATACAATGTATCAAATTCCTTATATGACAATATGTTCCAAATACAATGTGATAACAGAGTAAAAACGGCAAGCAAATTAAGAAGAACAAATGAGGAGAAATATTAATTTAGTGGCAAAAAGTTCCCAAAATAAATTTCTGGAAATAAGACATTTATAGCTTTATGTTCTATGCGCACAAACATAAAAACACTCACCAAGCTGTCTTTCAGAGCAGGAAATATGTATTCAGCTCTTTGAAGTATGATTTTTGGCTCTCTTCTTGGAACTGAATGCGGAATATTCCGTAAGCTTGACGATTCTTAATTCCACATGATGCCTTGTGCTTTTTAAGTTACCCGGTTGCTGAAAATAAACATGGCGGCTATACGCAATTGGTAAATATTGTACACAATATGGGAAAATACTATAACAGAGAGCAACAGCACCCAGTAGCCTCTGATATCAAATCTACTCTATGATACGAGAAGGGCATATCAAGGACTAACAGAATTAGTAAAAGAGTTTCGAGACAGGGATAAGCAACATATAAGAGCTACAAGCAACACATGGCTGTTTACATTATATTCAAACTATGACAGGGAGCGACTGCAGTATTAGTACTACACGATGGCCGCCAGCGCAATAGCCAACCGATACAAATTGTTTCCGTGACTTTCTTGGCACGGAAATGAAGATGTATCGTGTGGCTATTGCGCATGTGGAATGACGTCACGGGAAGTGGATGACGAAGACAGGAGGGAGGGAAGGGCGTGACCGTGTTGGAGGGAATTGGAGCGAGGGCATGATTTTGGGAGCGTTGGGAAAAAAGAAAGGGGGGAAAAAAGCTAGCTGAAAACTGTAACGTAAAGATGGTTACAGGAGAAGGGCCGATTAGTGGTACTAAAAAAAAAAAGGTAGCTCAAAACCCTAACCTAAAGATGGTCACAGGAGAAGGGCCGATTAGTGGTACGTGGTGCTAAAAAAAAGCTAGCTCAAAACCCTAACCTAAAGATGGTCACAGGAGAACGGCCGATTAGTGGTACGTGGTACTAAAAGAAAGCTACCTCAAAACCCTAACCTAACCTAAAGATGGTCACAGGAGAAGGGCCGATTAGTGGTACGTGGTACTAAAAAGAAGCTTGCTCAAAACCCTAACCTAAAGATGGTCACAGGAGAAGGGCCGATTAGTGGTACGCGGTACTAAAAAAAAAAAGCTAGCCAAAACCCTAACCTAAAGATTGTCACAGTCTGCCCTCACCATCCGACGCCCGATAGAAAACTTCGGCACTTTCTGCATACTCCGCATGCGTTCTTCGCACTTCGAAACAACTTCCAAAATATGCGCCACCATGGTAATACCAGAACTGTTGAATGCAACGAGGAAAAACGCCACCACACTACCATGACGCTCAAGGTACGCTACCACACTACTTTGCCGCTCACGTGGGCAACGGGATGAGTGTTCAATTGTGGTTGCGTGTTGCCTATTGGCTACTTGCATTGTGGGCGTTTCATGGAAAACGCGGAGACGCGGGTAAACGGAATACGTAAAACCTGAAGCAAAAATACGAAAAAGTTGAAGCAAGGATAGCAGCGACAATAGTGTCGGTGAGCGAAAGGTTGCAGTACTAATACTGCAGTGGGTCCAACAAAGCACCAGCTTCATTCCTGTGATCATGATTCACCTACCACTGTTGTTACCTGCTATTAATACTGCTACTAACAATAATTAAAAACACAAAGTTTTCTAGCTGCGACAGCCTAAAGCCGACAACTCACCAATAATCTCCAACAGCCTGGCACACGCCAAAGCACATTTCTAACGCAATGCTAACACATCCACGACCCCCAGAATTCTGCTTTAACAAAGATCCATGGATTAAAGATTCACAGACTATACCGATATCGCGGATAAGAGCCATGTACCCAGGTACAAAACACCGTGGTTAGCACTAACTAGAAAATAGACTTTTATTGCCGTTCTCACAACTTACAATTTCAAATAATAAGGAATTATTACTTAGTCATATTAATCGGTAACATGTTTCCACCCTATAGGTCATCTACATGCCCTCAACCGTAATCAAAATGTAAAATACATTTTAAAGGATGACGAATGAATTCAAGTGCGTGTGATGTGTGTATATAAATTACACATATGCTTGATTGAAGAAAATTATTGCACACATCAGACAACTCGATGAGTTCTTTACCAAAATAAAGACAAGAAATAGTGCATCTCATTGCCTTTTATTATAAGATTATGACGATGCACGGTCCTCTGATTGTCAAATTGCTAGTAATTCTACTATCAAAACCACGGCTGTACGGAGAAACTGCGTGTTTCCACGGCAACAACAGTTACACAAATATACCTCAAAGTTATGTTACGCAAGCATTGCCCACCTTGCTTTGAGGCAGCCAACACTAATCCAGCATCTTATAGCTCTATGCTTGGTTATGTAATTACTTCACAATTATACTAATTTTTATATACACATAAATGGGCTGGTGTTGAGAACTTTGCTTTCTGGGAAGTTAAGCAGTGCTGATTGGTGGTTACCAAAGTTTTGGGACAGGCTATCTGTTCCACCGCTGATGGTCAAGCATGAATGCTTGACCACCAAAGATGGAACGAATAGGTTTTTCCAAATAGTTCATAATTAAGAATTGACGCTACATAACATCCCAGAAGAACAAAGGTCTCAATTATACCACTGTGGAAGCCTGAAATCATACACGAGGGTGCGTTCTTTATATTGCCATTATGCAAAACTTCTCTTTTGTTTTCAGATACTCAACAAAGTGTATACACATTTCACCATTATGAAGCACATTCAAAAATCGTAAGATATTTGACAGACAATATGTAAATCTTACCTCCAGAAACCCTCCATCCCAGACCTACTGCATTTTTTTTTTGCTCTACTTTCTCTATCAGACAAGTTACACATACTTACAGTTCCTTCCATGCACATTCATACTAGGCTCAATGCATTTCAACAGTTGGCCTACATGTTGGTGACGATGAGCAACATCCTCAGTAACACAATGCTTCTTGAAATGGGTTTCAAACATGAAAAGTTGCAACACAACAATTCAGAAAATTTAGGTTTCACAAGAAATTGTGGCATCGTGGTGACCAACAATAAGTACATTCCATACAACAGAACTGCTAAGACAACACTCAATTTTACATTGTTAATTATATAGCAACAATAAACTGAAATTTTCAGTACATATATCCAGGAAATATGGAGAATTCAAATGTTTAAAAATCACTGAATTCACTTTACACTAAGTAATAAATGGTTCATTTCTAACATCACAGAACTATGGACATTAATCACTATGTAAGTGAAGATGTATTATTCAGTTGAACTTGCACACTAGAAGCTTCATTACACATATCACAGCGACATGGACACCCTCCACTACGTGCGCTTTGGTATGCCTCCAATAACACGCCAGTGAATATTTTACTGCACAGATCACAGATATATGGACATGATCCAATAAGTACTATTACGTAAGCAGCGTATACTGATGTGCGTCAATATGATACTTTTGACTGAATGTGTTATTACACAAATCACAGGCATACTGACACTAGCCACTATGTATGCGCTGATGTCTGTTCAAATGAAAACTCTGCCGGAATGTTTTTTTACATCCACCACATGAATAAGGACGCTGGCCACTATGTATAAGCTGGTGTGACACAATATGAGACTTTTGACTAAATGTTTTATTACATACATCACAGGCATAACGACGCTGGCCACTATGTATACGCTGATGTGTCTTCATGTAAGACTTTTGAGTGAATGTATTTTTACACACATCACACGAATAGGAACGCTGTCCACTATGCATAAGCAGGTGTGACTTAATTTGAGACTTTAGACTAAATGTTTTATTACAAACTTCACACGTGTAAGGACCATGTATAAGCTGGTGTATCTTCATGTAACTCTTGAGACTGAATGTTTTCTTACACACATCACATGAATAAGGATGCTGGCCAGTATGTGTAAGCTGATGTCTTTTCATACCAGACTCCTCACGGAATGTCTTATTACACACATCACAGGAATACGGACCCTGACTAGTGTGTGTAAGCTGGTGTGTCTTCATGCTACACTTGTAAATGAATGTTTTTTACACACACCACGAGTAAGGACGCTGGTCACAATGTGTAAGCTGGTGTGACTGAATTTCAGACTTTCGACTAAATGTTTTATTACACACATCACAGGCATAAGGACGCTGGCCAGTATGTGTAAGCTGGTGTGTCTTCATGGTAAACTTGTGCCTGAATGTCTTATTACACACACCACATGAATAAGGACGCTGGTCACTATGTGTAAGAAGGTGTAATTGAATTGGAGACTTTCGACTAAATGTTTTATCACACACATCACAGGCATAAGGACACTGGCCAGTATGTGTCAGCTGGTGTCTTTTCATGTGATCCTTTAAAATGAATGTCTTATTACACACATCACATGCATAGGGACGCTGGCCAGTATGTATAAGCTGGTGTCTTTTCATGTGAGACCTTGTACCGAATGTCATATTACACACATCACACGCAAAGGGACGCTGGCCAGTATGTTCACGTTGATGTGACCCTACATCATTCTGGTGATTTAGTTCCTTCTTACACACAGCAAAAGCATACAAATGATCCTCATCACCTCCGTGTTGATGTTCATTCTGAGGACTCTGTTAAGAAAAGAAAAATAACATTTTTGTAAAAATAACCAATACAAAATTTCATTAAAATCTATCTGTTGGAAATCCAGGCACCCCACATGGAAAGACAAAATGAATCTGTTAGTCCCTTTTAACTATTGCACACAATCCATAAAAACATATCTGAGTAAAGGATAAGATAGCATGAACAACTAACCCTTATCCTGCTAATGTGGAGAATATGGTGGGCTTCTAATAATGCCAGCAGATGGCAGATTGGATTTACTTCACTAAAAAAATAACAACGCACATCTAAAATTTGTGTTAGCACAGTTTCACACTTGCACCTTTTATAATATAATGCAGCAGTTTTAAAAAAAATCTTTATCTTGAACCAAGTATAATTCTTTTCACTGAAGACACCAAAATATGGACCATTCACTGAGATATACTGGAAATATTCTTTATTTACTTACTTACTTACTCCATGGAGCAAAGCTCTTCTTGAGAAGCTAACTGGTCTGCAGCTAGTCAAGAAATTCCTCACATTTTTATGGGACCCAAGGGTTCATCACCGCACACAAAAGCGCACTCCACCTGTCCCTATACTGAGCTAGCTCTATCCAGTCCATACACTCATATCCCACTTCCCAAAGATCCATCCTAATATCATCCTCCCATACAAGCCTGGATCTCCCCAGTGGTCTCCTTCCCTCAGATTTCATCACCATTTCTTTAGTTTACAACTAAAAACTAGCTAGGCGATATTTTGGAACAAGACATTAAGGTAAAGTTCAATCCATATCATGCCAATGGTGGCCCATAGAAGGAGCAGTGGTATAGCTATACTGATTCTTAATACCAGCACTAGTTTGCAATGGGTGATCAGCTCCAGCCCTGACTCCTGTACTCCCAGGAAAGAGGGCCATTTCCCTTTGTAAACAAAGCTCAGTGGGCCCCAGGGCTGGTCCAGACAGGTAGGAGAAATAGAAAATCTCTTTCTCAAACTGGGGTTCAAATCTGTCCAGCCTGTAGCAAGTCGCTACACCATCTACGCTATACCCCCTGCCAGGCATACAGAAGGTGATGGTATGCCTATTGCACACAGTAGGGGCAAAAATCATAAAAATTATGACCCATAAATATTTATGTGAACCTAACTCCACTTTTGCTTTCCAGTATCATATGATTCATATATTGATCTGCTTTCTAAATTGCATAAGCACTTTCAAAATAAAATGTGTACAGTTGAATCACATATATATTTTTGACAAAATTTCTCACAGGTTTTATCACTTTATTTCATTAAGAATTTTTCGATGATCACAACACACAATACATTTCGGGAACTACGGTTTCTGTCGTCATGAGTATTAAAATATTAATTCACCTGACAAAAGAAACAGGTAGTTTGTGAAACTTTAAACGTTGCAACAATGGATATCCTAATAAATTTATGTGACAAGACCGGGAACCAGAATATGGCTTGGCTGTAATTCCAATTCACATTTAACTTTCTTTGATAAAAATCTTGTTTTTTAAAAGTAAACTGTTTTATTCTGCCATTTATAAAGTAAACTGCTTCAATATGGCACTTCCAAAGTGACAAGGGAATTTCAATTTGCTAAAAGCATGTAGAAATAGGCCTATTTTCAATTCTTCTGTAATATTTTTAAACAAGCGCCCCATTAAATTGTACACGATAAGTTGTGATGTGTCTTTGTGGAGTGTTGCTGCTAGTTTTCACTCAACCCTTGTATTTATCATACTCTGTAAATATATACAGAATATTTACATTCACCACAGGGAACTTATTTATGTGGAAAGGCAGACAGACAGATCAACACAATTACAGATGGGAATCCCAGCCAGTGGTGAAATGTCTGTAGATTCACCTCAGGTTCGTTTTTTATTGAAGTAAACGATATAGCGATGGGGTCGTCTTCCTCCTTTATACGCACTACCTCCCCCACAATTTTTAAGGTGATGACTTCATTGCCATCACCAGAAGACGGCACACTTGTCTCCCTACACAAACCACGTTCACCATTCAGTGCAACTGTGCAGCTCTGTAAAACCAATGTATTCTTATCAGTCATGAGCACACTCTGGCCCACCCCAACACCCCCCCAAAAACTATGCAGGCAGGTCTCATTTTACACCACGGTTGTGTTCCTGAAGAATTTCCCCAAGATCAAACACAAAATTCCTATTTCAAACGGTGTATTTCCTGGGGTTATAGGATTGACCATTCCATCCTGTAGTGTATGCCTGTATCTACACTGGACATATATACAGTGTATATGTACATTTCTCTACGATATATTTATTTATTTCCAATGCAACAAGAATGTAAGATAATTAAAACCATGGTTTTTGGCATGGTTCATTCCCAGAAGCATCTGGTAATCTTTGTACAGAAAGACTTTACTCGCAAACATAGCAATGCAATTAATTCTATCAACATTATCATGAATTGTGGAGCACACAGTGGTGCAGATCATTCAGACTGCACGACAAGCGGGTTCGATTACCGAAGGTGTGATTAAAATTTTTCATTGACATAATCCAGCATGCCGCACTATGCCCTTGGGGTCAATTTACCCCATGAAAGAAATGAGACCAGGAATATTTCCTGGGGGGTAAAGACAGAGTGTACGTACGGCTGACAACCATATCACCCTCATGTGCCAAATGTCTGGAAATTTGGGAGGCTCAACCTCCTGGAATCGACTCCAGCCTGCAATAGTCCAGGACAGAGATTGCTGTACCTTTACCTTTGTCACAAACTGTGCATATGCTACTATGAGTAAGTCTAACATTACACTTTATGTCAATAAGTCAGCTTATTACGTCCAATTTCATAGATTTTCACTTGTAATGCACTGGGGGATATAGATTTGCACTACTCAGACACGGTGATAAGAAAAGCCAGTGCTGCTGAAGGGGAAACTGCAAAAGACATGTGATTATATCACTTAATATAATCTGTGCATACATGTGACTGATGGGACGACAGTGTTGTCATTTTCTGCTAGCCTCCTACAGAAGATAAGTGCGGCCACATGCTGTCTATGTCAAATCGTATTAAAAATAAAATTATTGCGTAAATTTGAAAATTGTGTAAATTTTCGTGTTGAGGCAGAACAGCACAAAAGAAATTGTGTAAAATGAGACCTGTCTGTAATTAGTGCAACAAGCTGTGGCTGTTCTGTGCTATACTTTAAAATGCAACTATGGAACATGAACAACAAAAGCAACAACTACTACTACCACTACTTCTAAATTTATCCCTGTCCACACCATGCTGGTACATGTGAGAAGCACAGATTTAGTTCCACTCATTCTTAACAATGGTTGTAGGTGGAAGTGCTGGTCAAAATCACATCCAGGATACTTCACCCCTTTGAAAGTACCCCAGTACCCATTATACACGAAGCTGGGTGGGCCCCAGAACCAGGCTGGATATTATAGAGAGGAATAAAATATATAGTCCTTGCCACAATTCAATCTCCAGATCATCCAGCCAAGAGCCTGGTCACAATTCTAACTACACTATCCCGGTTCAATATTGCAAGTTATCAAAATCATTACTAACTACCAACTGCATGAAGCAAGGAGTCCCTCACCGATTCGAGGAGTTGCCAGCCCTCTATGAACCTATCCCTGTTCTGCCATAATAAAAAAATAACAATTTAGAAAGAACTATGTTATGTTGCCAATCCTTATGCTGATGCTTTCATTCTTGAACCAACATGCTTGTAACATTTCTACAATACACCTCACAGACAATTTATGTTTCATTCAGGGTTTGCAAAATTTCAATTTCACATTTAAAAAATGTAAATTCCCACATCTATAAAACAATCTACACAACATATATAATGTATCAAATTTCTTATATGACAATGTGTTGCAAATACAATGTGATAACAAAGCAAGAAATTCAAGTGATTAAGATGAACAAATGAGGAGAAATATTAATTTAGTGGCAAAATGTTCCCAAAAATAATTTCCTCGAAATACTAATTTTTAGCTATCTGTTCTATTTGCTCAAACACAAAAACACTCACCAAGCTGTCTTTCAGAGCAGGAAATATGTATTCAGCTCTTTGAAGTATGATTTTTGGCTCTCTTCTTGGAAGTGAATGCAGAATATTTTGTAAGCTTGACGAATCTTCATCACACATGATGCCTTGCGTTTTTTTTAATTACCCGGTAGCTGAAAATAAACACAGTGGCTAAATACAAAGTGTAAATATTGTATAATCTAGAGGGAAAAATTATAACAGAGGTCAAGAGCACTAAGTGTTGTTCTGAACCGCGTAGCCTCTGATATCAAATCTTTTGGAAGATACGAATAGGTCATATCAAGGACTAAACGGAATAGCAAAGAAGGTTCCAGACGGCGAAAAGGAACATAGAAGTACTACCTGCAATACATAGTTGGTTACATTATATTCGAACTATGGCAAGTTCCATATATTTATAAGGGCTCTAAGAAATGTATTCTACGTTGTCGACTGCATGAAAAGAAATACTGTTAAATCTCTTCCGGTTAAAAATATAAGTAGTTAAAAGGATCACAGTAACAAAGAATGGGTAAAAAGAATCACTAGCTTATTTCCTACGATCATGACTCACATACCAGTGTTGTTAGCTGCTAACGATAATAAGAAATCACAAAGTTTTATAGCTGCGACCGCTTAATGCCGACAACGCACGTAAAATTTCCCACATCCTTTGCACACGCTACACCACATTTAGCCCACAACGCTAGCGCGTCTACAACTCCCAGAATTCTGCTTTAACTGAGAGTCATGGATTAAATATTCACCGACTATACCGTTATCACGGATAAGAGCCATGTACCCAGGTAAAAAACACCATGGTTAGCACCAGCTAGAAAATAGACTTGTATTGCAGTTCTCACAACTTACAGTTTCAAATAATATAAAATTATTACATATTCATATTAATTTATAACATGTTTCGACCCCACAGGTCATCTACAGGCCCTCAATTCTAGTCAAAATGTAAAATTCAGATTGAAGGATGACGAATTAAATGGAGCGAGCGCAGAAAACGCACTGCAAATGACCGCCAAGATGGTGGACACGAAAATGTAATCGCAGTCAGTGCTATTTCAGTGGCGCACGGTTGGGGGGGAGGGGGCTCTGTGTATGATGGAGTGTTGCGGATGGGATAGCCGTGAATGGGCGGTTGTCGGAGTGTTTGGGGAAGTGCGGGGTGTGGTAGGAACGTGTGGCAGGAATCTGAAACCCAGCCGGAAGAATGGGCACCAGCGACAGACGTGTCGGCGAGTAGAAACTTGGCCGCCATCTTGCAGTGCGTTTTCTGCGCCGTAGCCGTTAAAACTATTACAATAACAAATAAGTAAAAAGAAGCACCAGCTTCATGATTTACCTACCACTGTTGCTAGCCGCTTTTGATACTGCTACTAACAATTATGAAAACCTCAAAGTTTTCTAGCTGCGACTGCTTAACGCCGACAACGCACCAATAATCTCCAACAGCCTTTGCTCAATAGCACATGTATAACGCAACGCTAACGCATCCACGAACCCCGGAATTCGCCTTGACAAAGATCCATGGATTATAGCTTCACAGATTATACCGTTATCACGGATAAGAGCCATGCACCCAGGTAAAAAACACCATGGTTATCACCAGCTACAAAATAGAAGTTTATTGCCGTTCTCACAACTCACAATTTGAAATAATATAGAATTATTACATATTTATATTAATTGGTAACATGTTTCTACCCTATAGGTCATCTACATGCCCTCAACTGTAATCAGAATGTAAAATACAGATTGAAGGATGACGAATGACATCAAGTGCGTGTTGTATTAATTTTCAAGCTTATTTGGAGCAGATGTAAATTAATAACCAAGCGGTGGGCTATGAAATGCATGATTAGTGTTGGTTGCCTCATTTATTACATAGCAAGGTGGGCAATGCATGTAAAACGTAACTTTGGGGCATATTGGTGTAACTGTTGTTGCCGTGGAAACACGCAGCATCTCCGTACAGCCGTGGTTTTGATTGTAGAATTACTAGAAATTTGACATTCAGAGGACCGTGCATCATCATATATTCTTATAAAATACAGAAATTATAATTTCTATCTCTATCGATAGAAGATACCGGATCATGTATATGTCTTACCTTAGACCTAGACATGTCACACGTATCGCCGCAATGCGTCTCGGTTGTATCTTATTTTGTTTACGTGTGTCATGTA
>Ga0268261_10000956_pt1 | contig 19357 bp, 11 predicted proteins | sample TergutNc150P1_FD_190353 | JGI IMG/M metagenome (GOLD analysis project Ga0268261, IMG submission 190353) | Nasutitermes corniger P1 segment gut microbial community from laboratory colony in Florida, USA - Nc150 P1 (SPAdes) (version 2) | ecosystem: Host-associated > Arthropoda: Insects >...
TCTGTTGTGAGTGTCGTGTGTTGTCAGGTAGAGGTCTCTGCGACGAGCTGATCACTCGTCCAGAGGAGTCCTACCGACTGTGCTGCGTCGTTGTGTGTGATCTAGAAACATTAAGAATGGGTGCTCCATATATATATATATGACATTAGTCGCCTAAAGGTTAATGATTTAACCCTTATCCTGCTAACGTGGAGAAAATGGTGAGGTAATAACGCCAGCAAATAGCAGATGGAATTTAATTCGGGCTTTAAAGGGTTAAGAAGTGATTTTAACAAATTCTGTCAGACAAAATGCTTTGTATGTCTACACACTGTAACTAACTGTTCTGTACCCATTTAAATCTCACATGGCTGTTCAACATAACTGGGGATTACTTTCCTTCCTCCTCCCTCTTACTTCATGCAGCAACGGTTCAGTGTTTACTGCTCTAGACTACATACTTCTTTTCCACTGGAATGAGCACTGATTTTCTCTATGCATAAGTCAATAACTTATGCTGAACAATGTGCTGTAATTTTAAGCAATGCAAACACAGAGGCGGTAATAATTTTTTATTGAACAAATAAATGGATTTCCTTCACTTGGCCAAAACATTATACACATCTGCCTTAGCAACATCACTCACAGTAACTACGATGTTAATAAATTACACCTATTCATGTAACATTAATGTAAACTACTTAAGCCTAAAAACTTAAAATGTTTTTTATCGTGTCAAACACATCAAATAAAGATTATTTGGGCTTCTTCACAACTAAAAAACCAAAGTCCACATATAAGAAGACATTAAATTTATCTTTTCTCTATGTGAGAATCATCATGGCTTATTTCCCTCTGGAGCTGTAGAAGATAGGGGGAAAATTGGGCTTTAGCTCAGTATTGTGAACGAAACTGTACAGTCCTGTAAGAGATTCCACATCTACCTTGCTTTGAAACAAAGTTACGTATGTTACAGCAACCAGTTTTCTTCAGATCTATTTATATTATCTATTCTCATGGAGGTTGAGAGGAAAATATTTTCTTGTCAATAAATTCCTCTGAATAACTGTAAATGTGTGCTGCTGAAGGAGATAATATTCCTGTGACAATTACCAGATACAACACAGGTACAGGGTTCAGATGAAAGCATCTGGCAAACATATCAACTTTCAAATACAACATAAACCTGAAAACTGGAAACTGTTAGGAGGATTAAATTGTTGTTACTGATATTTAGCATTGTTCTGACATGCAGTATGCTCAACATACATGTGTGCAAATTAATTTATAATGGAGGTGCATTGCTGCTGCTTAAAATGTGCACTTTTCTGTCACGGAAGCTAGCGGCATCATTGACATTTGCAAGACCTTGCAATGTTAGTCACTATGCTATCATTTCGCAAATAGAATTAGTCATGCTTGATTGCATTAAGCACTGCCCTTATAAAACTCAGAACTCCAGGGAGATGTAAATGAAACTATACCCTTTATCATAAATATGTGCAGGAGAAACATATCTAGCATAAAAAATACAGACAGATCATTAATTATAATACAGATTCCTCACGTATCATTTAAACTCTGCAGACATGTACTTCAATGATCCTTACAAAAATCAGACAGAGGGTGTTTCAAAACCCAGTGCTGAGGAGAATATTTGGAGCTGACAGAAACTAACATGAGGCCAGAGAAAACTGCATAATGTCAAGCTTCACAATTTCATGATCTGTATTCCTCACCAAATATATATATATGAGTATTTAGAATGAGCAAATTAAGGTGAGATGGGCAGAGCAAGTGGCATGCAGGGAAGAAAAGACAAATGCATACAACATTCTGGTAACAAAACATGAAGCAAAGACATCACTTTGAAGACCTACACATAGACAGGGCCATCAAGAACAGGTTCAGGCCCCAGTGAAAAAATCCCCCCCCCCCCCCCCCCCCCCCTCACCGGACAAGGGCAGAGTAGCTAAAAATAAAAACAAATGTAACATATTTGGGCCCCGGGCCTCTTTCTGGCCCACCAGACCCCAATAACTTGTACTGGCTTCACCCTCCCTCCTGTTGGAACTGGGTGCAGATAAGAGAATATTATTAAAATAGACCTTAAAGAAACAGGATCGGAGGGTGTGGGCTGGATTTGGCTGCTTTAGGGATCTTGTTAACATGGTTATGAACCTTTAGGTTTCATAAATGCAGGATATTTCTTGCCTAGTTAAGTAACTATTACATTCTCAAGACGGACTGTGCTCCATGCAACTAGTTATACAAAACAGAACATTCTGTTACATTTATGATGTTAAACAACATCTATAATAAGAAAATTTTTTGATCTAATATCTACACATAACAAACCACATTTTGCAGCATCTTCTACTGACAATGTACAGAATTCATACAGCTTACTATCTCACAGTACGGTCTACACGTATGTTTTTTTTTATTTTATGATGCATTCAGCATCAAGACTATGTAGCATCAAATGGTACGATGATGGATAAAAGATAAATTGGAAAGGATATGGAAGAAAACAATCATGGCCTAAATGAGGTACTATCCTAGAAGTCTGAAGAAAATGAGGAAAATTGCTAAAAATCCAGTCAGGATAGCTGGCATGACAGCTGGAAGGTAAACTAAACAAATCCCAAACACAAGTCTATAGCATTACCACCACACCTGCTTGCTCTCACTGTCTACATACAGCATCACCATACGTTGCAAGTACTAAACAATCCTTCGAAACTTAATGGAACCAACCAGGCTGAGCAAAACATCTCTGATATGTATTTGAACTTTTGAAAACTGCTTTCATCTCCACCTGAAGACGAAAGCAGTTTGCTTTTGAAGCGTTGTGTTGTATGTTTTATATGCAGCGATGATGGAAAAATTCAAATTGGCTTACATACTAATGCACATGCAGTACTGCAGTGGAAGTGTAATAAATAAATAAAGTATAATAAAAAATGTTAGCTGCGACAAGTGTTTAGAATTGGAACATCAACTAAAGGAGGCACTACAAGAACTTGGTTCAGCCCACTTAATTACTGAGTCACTCAAAAAAGAGAACACCGCGTACACAACCCTGGCACATGAAGCCAACAAAGCAACATCATCTTCACATGTCCGTACAGAAGAGGAGGTGCATGACAGGTGTGAACCAGCAACTCAAAGACAACTGAATGGCCAAAGTACAGTACAGTATTAAAAATACTACCACAATAACAGATTTCCAAATAAAAGTTATGACACCCGGGACAACATATTTCAAGGAAGTGATGTAAATATTATATTCAACAATTTTCTGAACACCTATCCAAGAATTTTCTGTTCTAGCTTTATTAAGAAAGGAATCACATTTTATCACAAGTATAACCCTTGGATAACAAGAACAAGGATCGTATGTAATAAGAAAAGGGGGCTTTACACGAAATTCAGAGTGAGTAATGACAACAACCTTAAATTGCATTACAAACAATATTGCGAGATATTATCTAAAGTTATCAGAGCTGCAAAAAAACTACACTATGATGAAATGATTTTGAACTCTAAAAATAAAATGGAAACTACATGGAAGATTATTAAAAGAGAAACAGGTAAAACAAATCACAAATTGGGAGTTCATTCACTGAAAATTAATAATACTGTAATGGATAACCACGTTATGATTGCTATCACTTTTAACAGATTCTTCATATCAGTAGCACATGCAATCATCAGCCATGTTAAGAGCGGTAATAATATTCATGGAAACAATACTAATCCCATAAAATATTTATTTAATAGCTTTAAGCATCCATTCCCAAATATCCAATGGTTTTATACCTCAATTGGTGAAGTAGGAACCATAATGAAATCCCTAAAAACTAAAACCTCTTGTGACCACCATGCACTCCCTGCTAAAATCCTAAAAATTAGTGCTCCTTTTATCATTTCCCCTTTAACATATATTTGTAACAAGTCTCCCTCCTCGGGAGTTTTCCCTGATAGACTAAAATTTTTTGTAATCCAAACAATATTTAAAAATGGAGATAAACTTATCATCTCCACCTACAGACCCATATCTTGGCTAACTTCTTCCTCCAGGGTCTTTGAAAAGCATATTTATAGTACACTATTCACACATACATGCATGAATGAACTACTTGTAGATGAACAATATATAGCTCTAAACCCAATATTTCAACTGAAATAGCATCATACAAATTAATAAATAAAATTCTAGTTCCAATGAATAACAAAATGTAAGTGAAGGATATATTCTGTTGCTTGGAGAAAGCTTTTGACTGTATAAATCATATAATACTACTACATAAATTAGAATTTTATGGGACTGTTGGGAAATTTCATTTGTTGATAAAATCATTCCTCAATGAGAGATTTCAAAGAGTACTTATTGATAACACAATTGCTAACAATAAGGTCCCATGCTCCAGCTGGGAAGAGGTTAAAAGTGGGGTTCCACAAGGATCCATTCTTGACCCTTTGCTTTTTCTTCTTGATATCAATGATATGCCCAAGAGAGCAACCAAGGATACTGACATCATCTTACTTGTGGACTACACAAGTATAATAGTAACCAACTCTAACGATAAACACCTTAAAATAGTAATGAATGAAATATTTATGGACATAAACAAATGGTTTAAAACTAATCTATTACTTTTAAACTTTAGTAAAACTCATACATTAGAATTTAGAACAAGAAATTTGAATGATAACATTAATGTTTGCTATAATAAACATCGCATCTCCAACACCACTCACACAAAATTTGGGGGGTTATTTATAGATAATATCTTGTCCTGGAAATGCCATATTGATTGAATAATGTCAGTTGAATTCAGCTTGTTTTGCAATAATATCAGTTAAATCTATGTTGTCTCAAGAGATTTAAGAATGATATATTTTTCTTACATACATTCCATTACAACTTATGGTGTAATTTTTTGCGGCAATTCAATATCCAGCATTAAAATATTCAAAATTTAAAAAAAATTATTACAATCATAACAAATTCAAAAAGTAGGGATTCACAGTTAAAAAAAAAAGTCAGCTGGCACAAGGTCAGGTGAATAAGGTTGGTGGTGGATGATCTCCAATCTCCACCATGCCATGATTTGCCAGGCAGCACTTCACTATCACAGCAAAATGATCAGGGGCACTGTTATGTAGTAGAAATAAACTGCCTCTCTCAAAACTGCAAGCCTCACTTTCAAAATCCACTTAAATAACCCTTCCGGCACCTGCATGCAGATTTCACTGTTCACGGTCTTTCTTTCAGGCACGAATTCTTTGTGGATCACACTCTGCTTATATAAAAAAGTAAATGACAATTTTGGTCCTAGACTTTTGCAAACAAAACTTTTTGCGCCTCAGTGATGATTACACAAGACTCTTTTCAACCGAGGATGAAACTGGGAAAGTGTGGATTGTTCAGACAGATCTATACGAAGTCTTCACATGTTGCGACTCTGTGCTCCTTTTGCTAAACTGTTTGACTATATGGAACGAACTTGAAACACAGCTTCCCCTTTCCCATACCTGAATGAAAAATCTCATGAATCATATACCAGTTAATGGACTATTAATCCTACATCAGTTTCAGGGTCATTTGAGTCTCTGGACACCAGTTCACAAACTTTTGTAAATGTTTCTGAATATTAAGAAGTTGCAAGCTGCCCACTCCTTGGGTCATCTTCAAGGCCTAAAGTCCCTCTCAGAATACTTCAAACCATTCAGGGACACGCATATGTAATAAAATTTCATTTCCGAAAACACTTTCAAACATTTCGTGTGATTCTGTAACCATTTTCCTGAGTACAAAACACAACTCGCTGTTCAACTGCTGCTCACTTACAGGAAAGAAAAAGCAACTTTTATGTGGGTCTAGCACAGATAAAATGATTGAGCTACAACCTTCCTTTCACTAATTCCTGGCAGTCTTAATACAAACTAAGATAAATCACCAACAATTGGATTACGCATTAAATCATACTTGCAGAACAGCGTCAGTTCCATGACTTTACCTGTCATGCAGCAGAAAGAAAGAGCTTACTTCATTCTCGCCCCAGTTCCATGCATAAACAATATGCATGCTGTGCTGGATGATTACCTGAAATATGACTGAAGCAGTTGATACCCCTGTGAATGTCACACTGGTGGTCATGACTAGCTGAATTTGTGGAGTCCCCAACTGGCAGCGTTGCTCTGAAACAACAACAACATCTGCATTCTTCCCAGAATTTAACCATTCCGAAAATTCTTACGTTACTACGGTAATAAACGAAAATTTGACAAAATATACACAATGTGACTTGTACATTCATACAAGTATTAAGAACTTGTACAATAGTGGAGTAACATTCAGCATACATAGACGTATTGATAATATACACACCTGTAAAATATAAAAAAATATAATTCATATACTTAATTATATATATATATATATATAAATACAATTCATATACTTAATTTTATATATATATATATATATATATATATATATCACAAGCCCACAGTCATGCAGACAGTGACAAACGCACCACCTTGCTGCTCCTTCAGCTGAAGAACAGACGCAGACACACAAAGTAACGAGACTTTCCACTACCACAAGTCTCTTCCAATGACTGAAGAAATAATCCAAACTACCTCCAATATTTCTCAGATGAACGAAGTATGCAGCATCCAAAGTTTCAATGATCAGCTTTATGTGGTTCTGTAGTCTATTATAGGGATTAAATAAGTTTTCCCTTCTCCTGGGATGTGGCACTGTATCACTGCATGATTATACACTGACATTTCAACCCTTGCAAATGAGACAACCATGCAGTCTTAAAATGTTGGGTACAAATCACCCTGTAATGTGATGCCACATTCCACTAAACTGCAACGCTGCAAAAATCTGAGAATTTGCATGATGAAATAATCTGTCCATCTCTACACCAGCAGGTACATGACTGTAACAATAGAAAATCCAGACCTGACATAATCATAAGACACATTTTACCATGAAAGATGTGAGAAATGTATTTACAAATTTTTCTTGAATAAAGAACAAGTTAAAATTTCATGCATTATTCACCACAAACACCATTCCTAATGTTCACCCAAGTCAACTGCATTCACAACTTGTACTATATTACCTGTAAACCTAAAACTACACACTTCAGCAAGTGGCACGAGCAAGAGGACACTAACAGCAGAAAGCTTCATACTAGCAACAGTATATTTTCTAATGACCACATTACCATTATGAACGCCACTTCAAAACAGAGAATAGTACACAAGTAGTGGGACAGGCAAAAGTTATCTTCAATTGTGTAATTTGGAGAATATACGCTGAGTAGTCCAGTTCTTTACAGTATCATATTCAAACACATTTATTGTATGCCATGTAAACTAGTAAACAATTCAAAGCAACATAGTACTTTAGCCTTCCAGGTCAAGCAGTCCATGAAGACAATATACCTTTACAACATAAGCAGCTATTTACCAACAGACACAGCAAAACTTCCCAGAACACCGAAATCTTCAACAGCACTTCTGTAAGAACATCATATCACGCACCCTGTTATCAACTATAAATAAATCATAAAACGGTTAATGTCCACCCAATATGCCTGTATTACCACAGATATTCCAAGAAAATGTAGTAAACGGAATGCTACAACGCATGGAATATTCAGGTCTAGAATTTTTTTACTACTAATGTGCATTCTGTAACAGACTATACACACTCTGCCAAACTCATACAAACACATGGTACCATTTGTACAATTATTATTCTAGTCACAAGGCTATAGGAATGTGTTTGTTATTAAAGGGGTGTGTGTTGTCATCTGTGAAACACAATAACTGGCATATCAATATCATAAATTATTCACCAAGTTAATCAGAGTTAGTTAATTTTATGCATTATTAATGACAATTAATAAGAAGTAGAATCCTTCACAAATCTGAAAGTTTACTGTGGTCACCCAAAAACAAACACCGTTATAAATGAGTACATGAAGTTACGAAAGGCATGCAGAAAAATCATACATCAACAAATGAACAAGAAAATATGTATTCTGATGCTGAATTACTTTCAGGTTGCAATTTACACACAGAGTTTAAATTTACAATAATACAAAGAAACTCAACCCTCACCAGAGTTAGAAAAGAAAAGGTAATCACACAAAAAATGGAAATTCTTAATCATCTAAGGTCATACAATTTTATACATGAATGTCAGTTTGTTAGAATTTGAAAATACTATACAGTCATGCAGAATTAAAAAAAAACTTGATGTGCCTAAAATATTATATCCATTCCCCACCGTTTCTGTAAGTTTCCCCCCTGCTCAGCAATCCTGTATTCAATTCAAATTTATTACTTAAAAAAACAATGTAATTAACTGTAATATTCCTTAGTCATTCTGCGTATCAGCTGTATTTACCCTGTTTATCTCCATGGTCCAACACATTTCTTTGAATAACGATCAAGTAATGATATAGTTGTACTTAAACATGTCACAAATGTCATATGTGGGAGTGGAAGTACACCTCCGCTCTTATCAACCCCAGCATTAGGAGCCCCCCGTAGGCACTCTGGTGGGCCAACGAGCTGGTCGGGATGGTATGGAGATAAAGAGAAATCTCTTGCTCCTGTCACAAATCAAATAATTCCTCAGTTTTGTTTTCCCCCGGAAGAACCACTTGTATACCATCAACACAGTCAGTCATATTAATAAGGCAGCAACATATTGCAACTAATCATCACCATCCATCCAGTACCAAAAAAGTGGAATGTTACAACTGCATTAAAATATGTGTAAAATATACTGAGATCTCAAACTTAATGTTCCTCGGTCTCACCCACAGCCTAGTAACAACACCAAATATGGTATCTGGGCTCCTAAAACCCTTTTCAGTTCAATTCCAAACAATAGAATCTTGTTCCTACAAATAAACCAAAATGCCACAGAAACTATCCATAGATATATTTATGGCCTATTTAATGCCGCTGTATTCACAGCTACACAGAGTATTTTCAAACAGGGGCTTAGCAGGTCTAACCACTGCAGAATATGCAGCATCAACAGTCACCAGGCAACAGTAATGTCTCCCACGCTACAGTGACCATTTCTGCAGTACAATGTATAATAGTTAATGTCCACTTTCTGAATAGGTTTGTGGATTCTAGGGGCAGGTTCTGCTGTAAGCTGGACATTCTGTACACGGCATCAAATGCTAGCATGATTGGTAAACTGGAAAGAATGTAGAAGGAAACTGCTGTGCCCTAACTTGAGGCATGATCATGGCATTCACCTGGATGGACTGCAGGAAACCATCATATTCTTAGTTACAATAGACAGTTTCCCAAAGGACGCTGGAAACAGACACCTCCCACCTCCTTAATATGAAAGCATTACCATCTGACCAAAATGTGCACGGTCTGTAAAAAGATGATGTACAGTATGGCACAAAGGTGTCAGCATCATACCTGCCCAACAGGTTCACAGGACAAGAATATACTGGTACATGCCAATTATGTGTGCTAATGCTTAACACAACTACTTAACTAGAAAGTAGGTCACAAACATCTCATTATGGAAGATATACTACAGCAGACCGGATAAAGCATTCGCAGAAAAGCCGTAATTCAGCACACCTCAAACACCAAACTCACAAAACAAAGTGTTATTCTGACACTTTGCTTTTCAACCATTTACACGAAATAAAGTAAGACCGTCAGACTAATAGTGCAACAGTCCCCTGACAACTTGTCAGTGCCCGAAAATTACAATTACTTTAAAATGACACACTGACTTGGTAATTAGTACACACATTATCAAAATATGTTGACAGCACTGTAAACAAGACAACACCATACCACTTTACCTATTTGTGTAAATATAAAGATGATTTTAAACATTTTGGAGAAGAAATTTCCCTTACCCAACGAAACTGTTTATGTCAAAGCACGCATAATGTAATTTACCCAGTACATGGTATACACATAATCATGAAAACAGAGTTATTTTAACAATAGGTAAAGTAACCCCGTTACAGGCCTGGTTGTGGCCCAGAGGGGGGTAGAGGTATAGCTCTACCCTTTCAAGACCTCGGCGCTAGAAGGGGGTGAGTGGTCAGCAGCACGCCCCGGCCGCACTTTACCCCCGGGAAAGACCCGGTACCCATTGTAATTGTATTTTAACAATATGCACAAATATTTTGTGTAGTATTTATACACATGAGTTGGCACATGAACTAGTCTGTGTGGCTTTCCTGCTTGCTCTCAGCATAAATACGAAATGATCCTCTCACTGAAGGCACAAAGACTATTCCACTAAAGCCACCATTTATGGATGCACCCTGATGAAGTGTCATACCAAACACCTTGTAAAAGGGCAATCTATATCACACAAGGTACCGACCGTTGCAAACCCTGGTGTTCATGCACAATGCTCAAAACTAGTGAATACATTCTTTAACATGTCCACAGGAATGACTGCAATCTCCATGTGAATGTTTTCTTCTAGCTCATAAATGGGGGTCCTTTGAGATTATCCAGTCTCAAGAAAGCTTCCAACTACTCTCATGCTAGCATTTTACAGGCAACATCTCACCTCAGTCTTGTTAACTGATTAACAAATGCATTGAAAACTGCAAGGTACATCTCTGTGTGCATGGTGTAGTGAAAGAACATGGGGGCAATAAGTTGGGTGAAGAAAACAGCAAACCACATGCCAATTTCTGTACAATGCTATGGCTCCTCATAAACAACACATGAATTTGCCACCACCCACAAACTTATATTTTGTGAGTTCATGTATCCTCTTGAGATAAAACCATTCTTCAATTGTAAACCGCACGAGATCTACAATCCTACAGAGCTGTAAAACCAACTGTTGCAACTATGCACAAAAACAAAGTTCTTCTTCCCTTGTGCCCCTACACATGCATGGCAAGGGTGCAGGTTCACTTTCATGAGTGTCATTTCATGTGTGATGTAGGGAAGTTGGGTCTCTTGGGAAAGTTCATGCAATGATATGGTAGGCAAATTAAAAAATCATTTTCAGATGATAATACAGCTTCAAGCCCTCTGCAGTCCAATCCAAGAGGCTTTCCATTATGTCTGATTTTCTCGCCAATTTCTAAATACATAATTTTTATAACATTGACATACCCAAAACTTGTTCTTCAATGACCACTACAATTCCCTGAATGATCCCGTTTGTCAATATGTGCAAAAGAGGACCAGAGACTCTCCAGTTGGGTGCACCTTTCTGCCACAAAAATGGAATGCAGCCTAGCTGTCACACAGCACCAAATATTCCGAGAATGGCCTGAACAGTCTACTACAGTCTGAGGGGGTAAAGAGATACTGTTTCACAACAACTGATCACCACAACCGTATAAACAGTGGACTTACTGACGCAAGGGCTGAGTTTCTGGCAAGAAGATTATTCTGTATATTAGTTCTTTCTCAGCTACTTCAAAACAGTGCTTAAACAAACTCTCAATGTTGAAATGAAATCTATGAAAGTACTCAGGGCATGAAAAGGAAGTTCCATTTATGAAACTGTACTATTAAATACCATGTGCGTGATTTCAGGCTTCTGCTGCGAAGTAGATGTGAACAGTGCAGTTCTAAAGACCATTTATATGTTTACACTATTCAGTAAAGAATACGTAAAATGAAAATGGCAGAAAGGGTTTGCAATCAATGAATCTCCTCCCACTACCTTACATTCATACTCACAGAATAAATTTCACCACTCTCAAATACTTTAACAGTAATGCCACCCACCTGATGTTAAGATAAACACATCTATTAACCCTTATCCTGCTAACGTGGAGAATATGGTGAGCTCCTAATAATGCCAGCAAATGGCAGATGGGACTTAACTTGGCGTTTAAAGGGTTAATAGTAAAAATTAAATATGAATCTAAATGTTATATCACTCAAAACTCTAAACATAAATAAAGAAACAAATAAAAGCAATTAGTTACATTTTTCTATGTTAATCATCACATCCTCTGGTATGGTTCACCACTTGTACCTTAAAAGCAGCATTAATTTGTAATAACAAATACCATGAGAAGCACCTGTAAGAACCTACAGCCTACTGGCATTCATTTGCATGATTTACCTGCAGACATAATTTGACATGAAGTTTCAAATGTGTCTGCCATCACATCCATATGAAGAGGAAAATTAAAGACTTGTGTAGTATGAACAGTATGTAGCCAATATTATCCAACGATGCAAAACCCCCAGAGAACTACAACGCATAAAAAACAAATAAAATAAAGTCACTGGAAAATTCTCACCAAATGATCTGAAAGAGTTTCAACATTAAAATGAATACACATCCCTCTGAACATAAAATTTAAATGATTATATACAAGCAGAATTCCTTGACACTGGAACCAGGAGATAGGCTGCCATTACTGCAACATTAAACATCGAACTCCAAAACTACAAATTTGATATGTTCACATAGCTAAACGAGAGGATTTAAATGTATAATATTGTACATGCTGTAGGCATTAAAAGTGAGTAAGTTGCTACTAATATGAAAACAGAATGCCGGATTTGACAGTTGATACTTTAATTAGTGTGTGTACCAAAAAAAAACCTGAGTTAATACTTGCTTATATCCTATAAAAAAGGATACACACTTTCATGTAAGGACATGTGATATTCTGTAATAATGCCAATGATTTATGCCCTTAACCCTCTTATGAGAGGGGACATTTAAATCAGGTTCTGGTACAGTGCTGACGAGTATTATATCAGAAGTGGAAAAACTAAATCAATATTTATAGTTGGTGACAACTGCACATTACACTCTCCAAATCAAAGAGAACCGGGCAACCTTAAAATCCAAGTTAACATTTTAAGCCTCAACGCATTCTTACATGCACAACCCCATAACATAACCCAGCCAGCATTTTCTCCTTATTCTCCCAGTTTCAACTACACAACTTCTATGTGGTCCTGCCTTCATTCCTAATAAAACATTCAGAAATCTTCCGAAAATGTCACTTGTATGATCAAATGAGCGTAAGTGGTCTTCCAGGTTTTTACACTGTCTAGTTCAATGGTTTGATCTGACACTTGGAAGGAACATGCTGGTCACTTCAGCAAGGCAACAGCAACCACCTGAAACAAATTCAGCCACCCTGAAGATGGAGGCAGTTTGTTCCTCTGAAATAGCAGAACAAATCCACTATAATACAAGGTGTAAAAACCCATAGGACCATTATATCAATAACATCTACTGCAAAAACTGGAAAACTTAGTATAAACTTATATCAAGACGTCAAATCAAGAAACGACAGGTGAGACCCTGTGCTGGCAGAACTCTTGAAACTTCTACTATTAGAAGCCCCATGAAGAGTTTCAAACACATCTTATGCACACACTTTGTCATTAATCAGCCAACTGTAAAGCATATAACAAAACATAAATATAACAAGACTAAAGATGATGTACTCTGTAACATGATACACTAGCATCATCAACGTGTTCTTTACTTTCAAAATGTCATACAATTTCACAGTACACGCGTAAATGGAATTTCATTAATTTCCATAATAGTACAACCTGTCCTCCAATTTTCATGGAACTCAGAAATGCGCAACAGCATTGCGTGCAAATCCGTTACACCAAATTTCATCCAAATTAGACAACAAACATACAAAAGTGTGAACAGAAAATCATTTACACCACGAAATAAACTATGCCTTTCACTGAGCCATTTTCACAAAACTCACAACTACCCGATACCATGATGTGTAGTTGTTCTACCATGGATTGTATCAAAGTTGAACGAAAAATGTAGAAAATACAGGCAAATTTTATTTAAGCCCCTATAGATAAGGAGAGCATTTCTGCACCAATTTTCATGAAACTTGTAACTGCTCAAAGGCATTATATGCAGACCTTCTAAATCGAATTTCACCTAAATTGGCCACGAGATAAAAAAATAACGATAAGAACTACATTAACACCCTTGAGTAAAATATGGCATTCACTGCACGCATTTTCAAGCAACTCTCAGCTTCTCAATGGCATCATGTTGGTACTTTTTTATGCTCAATTTCACCCAAATCTGCCAAAAAATATGGAAAGTGGGGTAGAAATTTATTTTTGCCCATAAGTAAAGTTTGACTGTCACTGAGCCAACTCTCAAAACCTCACACTTGCCTGAAAAGGTTTTTGCAATTAAAAAAAAAAAACTTCCTACACCAACCTTGACAAGTCCCCTGAACAGTTTAGTGACTGATACTAGGTCACAGAAATACAGGCAGATAGGCATGGTTGCCACATAATGCATTCATTGTTTGACTTCATAAAGTATGCCAAACAATAACATACCAAGAACTCAGTTATTTTTTCAACCCACTTTACTGCAACTCTTATACCTGCAGGATGTGACATCATTTCAGTACAGTTCACTGTCTTTTCTTTGGCTCATGTTCCACTCTAGTTCACACATACATTGGATTCTTCTGGTCATGAGCCATGTATCCAGGACAGGCAAATTCCCCATTCATACCAATCCACAACATTCGACCTTAATTAGGTACCATGGGTGTCTCTAGCCTAAAATTAGCCAACATCTTTCAAAGTTCCTACGAGCTTGCCTGTCACAAGATCACACGCATAAATTCTTAGGAATGCAATGAACATGCAACGTGCTGGAGAGTGTCCCTGTCCCCATATCAACACTGACTTCTCATGACAGATGTACAGACACTCTCAGATAGGCTGGAAATTAATTCCATGCCATTATATGAATCGTACTGAACTAAAACAATATTACTGTAAAGGTTACACATCTGGTATCCTACACCAACATTATGCTGGGAAATTACCTATTGCCTGATATGTATTTGATGCACACAACATTCCAGAAAGTGGCTTCACTCAAATCTTTGGGTAAAATTAGTTGCCATTACACCAAAAATTGTTTTAATTTTGAAATAAATGGCACTGAGTATATGAGGAACTGTTAGCTTCTCAAGAAGGTCTCTGCTCCATGGAGTTGTAAGCTGGTTAGTGGCAATGGTTGGGATGGAACACAGAATCCAATACCCAAGAAGTCCCAGTTTCAATCTCAAGGAACAACAATACTCTTAAAATAAAACAAAAGCAATTACATATCTGTCAGTATAATTGCAACTAATCAACTGAAGACAAAGTGTGGAACCGATTTCCAAACATACTCGTATATGTGACAGACATACCTCAGACAATCTCAATATTATATTGGTAAAATGAATCAGTCACAAAACTTATAGAAACGTGGCACATCACGGTTTCAACAAAATAAACATCTACAGAACACCATCCATCCAGAGGTTTCTTTCATAGGAATGAATGAATGAATGAATGAATGCACTCTGCCAGTGGCAAATAAACCACAAGTTCATAAAAAAGGAATGCAGCTGCTTCCACTTGCATGTGTACACAGATGTTACAACATTAAATCTGAGTTTGTGCAACTATTATGCACACTGCATTAGCACTACAGTGCTTCTGGTGTGTACAGAGAACATCACATTGTCTCATTAATGAAAGGTAAACTTAAGGTAAGTAGAATCTGGGCAAATCTTCTTTTTGTGTGGTTGCCTTCAAAAGTATAATCATAATCATAATCATGGTAATAATATCTACATATAAGGATGGCCCAACAGTTCAGTTCAAAAAATTATTGATCAAAACTAATATCGCTACCTTGGTGATAACTTGGAAACCTTGAACTACACTTACCATATGACATAACATCAAAAAATCTACAACATACCAATTAACCACAAAGCCTGCCTTGTTACTGAAAATGCATGCAATACACAAGTTAAATGAATAAGGCCAAGAATATAAAAAAAAGTGTTACTAACTGAACTGACCAATGAAGTTTATTTTTCAACATTTATAACAAAACACTTTTGTTTTTCTTTGGCATGAACTGGTTTTTAACTCAGCACATTCCCCAATCGCATCTTGACCCTTGAAGACAGGACCGACAAGCTGTCCTAAAATATCAGCAACTAACTACCAATCAATGCTGTGTAACATCCCAGAACAGCAAAGATCTCAATACTGTTCTATCCTACAAGACCACATTCAATATATGGATTTCAATCGATGTCATATAAAACCAAATATCAAAATTCCACACACAGATACAAAAAAATTTAAAACTGTAGCTGCTATAATTTTAGAAAACATAAACTCCTTGTCTCTTAGGTGCAGATAGATCAACTGCTATGCACAGGAAGTAATTGACCTACTTACTGTTGTGAATACAAGTCTTCCTGTGCAGACAGTTGGTGTACTCGGTTTCCCCTGATTGAGAAAAGAAAGGAAGTATGATAAAAACTAAAGTATTTTCAAAATTATTTTAGCAAATCATAAATGATAATAGGATAAATAAAAAGATAAGTACCTTATATATGCACATATGAGAGGTAACCTGTATCCTTCTAACTGCAAAACTGGACAACCTAGTCATCAGGATATCTAAAATTAATGTGTTCCTCAATCATTTCTGATACACATAATTCTTTCACTTCTGCACCACAGTTTTATGATCATTACATTTTTCCATTTCATTTTACAGGAAAGCTTTTCCCTCAGTTCTGTGATCATAAAACAGAATTCAATGTTACTCTCATTCATTCTACACTCATAACTGAGTTCCTGCATTCTTTTGTAAGTTAAAATATTACTCTCAATATGTGGCTCCTCATCACATGATGTTTAAAAGTTCCTGTGTTCATCGTAATGAGAAAATGCAGTACTCTTACGAACAAGTGAGGTGGATGTGATTAAACATAAATCTAACACACGCTTAATACCAGTTTGTATAATCAATCATTTCCCACCAGTCTTCTATCAAACTTTTTATGAATTAAAACTTCACATAGCATTGTCAAAGAAGCATACAAAAATTTACTGATTATGTGTTGTCATTTCTAAATGCAGCTAAACTACACCAGCTTTGATTACAGTATCTGATGGAAATCCATTACAGATAAAAAGTAATGCTAGCTGGAAAACTTTCATGGCATAAAGTGTTGTTAACCCTAACTAGAAAACCACCCCTTGACAGCAGTCAATGTCTCGTTATTGAACACACTCGTGTATTTATATTTTACCTTCGCTAGGCACTACACCTATCACTTTACCTGACACACATTTTTAAGCTATTCATTATACAAGGTGTTCAGGCGGTAAATTACACAAATTTCAAAACTATTTCAGAAGTATAACATGTTTCAACAAAAATTATATAATGTTGCAGTGTTCCTGAAATACTGCATGCTTTTAAGATTAAAAAAAGTACTGTCTCAAGGACAGCTCTAAGTACATTAATCCTTATTCTGCTAACGTGGAGAATACGGTGAGCTTCTAATAATGCCAACAGATGGCAGATGGGATTTAACTCGGTGTTTAAAGGGTTAACTGCTTCTCTGTAACAATGACCTATTATTGTATAAACTGTTGAAGCATTATACAGTATTTTAAAACATTAGACAATATAGTGTAATTGTTTAAAAACAACCCTAATATCAAACGGACACTTAAACCGTACTGACAGACACTATACGTGATTTCAGGCTTTTGCCGCGGTGTAAATGAGGTCTTCACTTTTCTGGGATGAGAAGTAGTGTTGACTGGTATTCCCAACTACCAGTCACTGTGTAACATTCCAGAACAGCGAAGACCTGACAAACACTACTAATTTGGAATGTATTATTTACTAATTTTACATTTTCTATTTTCTGGCTTCAGTGTGTTCACGGTACGAACCATAAACAAACTCCAACTTACAGGCTGCTCTAATTACTGTGTACATATACACCTAAAATAAATCATACACTGACACATTTATGACAGTGCTACTACATACTGGAGATGATAATAAGGGTAGATTGTTTTATGCAACTGTGCACTCCCTGATGACGGGCCAGTGAGGCCTGAAAAATGGAGAAGTTGACCTACTAAAATATTATTGTAATTATAACGAATTGTGTGCATTTGTTGGTTTACACTGTAACAATCGTATTCTTTACTGTGTACCAAATCTGTAATTTAAATTAAAAAACCACACCACTATGACACAACTTATCAATGTTCTTCTTTATTAGATACTAATTCCTGCATCTTTGGGTCCAGACCATCATCAGTGAGTACACTGCTGATACCAATCGTATCAACTCAGGCTGCACAGATATGGTCTGGAAGGAACCATGACACTCCCAAGAGCCCACATACCTTACAATTTCTCTTCAAACTAATTCATATACATAGGTGAAAAACTGCCATAAAGTTAATTATACATTATGTGCCAGCAAACTACCATCTTAAGCTCCTGCTACTGTACTGCCGTGTTATTTCTTGTATCAAAATGCCACCTGTGAGATACCATTGGAACAGTAAGTGCCCATGTAAGATACCAAATGGCTGTGCATACAATGAAAAATATTCTGACATAAATTTCAGGACGTTACAGTGCCATACTGGAAAGACTATTCACACAACTGTAAAACAACCAGACAGGGTAACCATTCAACACAAAACAATGACAAATTTTGAGGGCCCAATGACGAAGAATTAGATGAAAATGATGCTGGACCCTCAACACTTTGCACAGGAGATCAGGATCCAAAAACATCAGCCCGTACTGCCACAACATCCTTAAAACTGAAATCATGCCAGACAACAGCACTGTGAAGAGAAACTATACTCCACACTAGCTCTTAGTTTGTTGAGGCTACCACCACTACAAATCTACTGACCAGAGATGAAGTACAGTCCCTCTCTCCCTCCCTCCTGGGAGAGGTAACAGTATTTGGGTAGCCAACAATCACACTCCACTAACATAATTTTGACACTCTGTGCTAGAACTTAACATTTGGCCTAGAATTTATAATTGAATGTCTAATAAAAAAGGTAACTGAAAAGAACTGTACCTACAAAACAGTAAATTAAGACCAGGAAAGAACCAAACATGTTCCAAATATTTACAGAAGACATCACTATTACTTTGAATTGGTTTCAGATATATCAACAAAATCGTTGGGGATTACATTACTCTTCCTTACACACAGTCTAAAACAAATAGGACACTGACAGAGACTGAAAGACACAGTGTAATGTTTCCAGAACCCATGAAAATAAAATATAGGAAATAAATCATCCACATCCATAACAGACATTGTCAAAATTACTGTTGTAAAATTAACAGGCAATGGATGGTCACATGTGGAAAAGTTACTGATTCAAAGGCAATATATATATATATATATATATATATATATATATATATATATATATATATATATATATATATATATATATATATATATAT
>Ga0268261_10000957_pt1 | contig 19344 bp, 10 predicted proteins | sample TergutNc150P1_FD_190353 | JGI IMG/M metagenome (GOLD analysis project Ga0268261, IMG submission 190353) | Nasutitermes corniger P1 segment gut microbial community from laboratory colony in Florida, USA - Nc150 P1 (SPAdes) (version 2) | ecosystem: Host-associated > Arthropoda: Insects >...
ACATAAAGCCATTAAATTGTATCATTGTTTATTACAAACTGACAGTATATATATATATATATATATATATATATCAGGCAATAAATATATGTTATTATATTACATTATATTTGGAACTGAGCAGAAATATGTCAGAGGAAATATAATGTAAAATAATAAGGTATATTGCCTAGGAAGTGTACTTAGTTGATTTGTTATGATTTTGAAGTTGGCAGGGTTGTGGAGTAGAGTGGGTATGGTATAGCAGGAGGCTATTTTACCAATGTCATGCTGCATAGTTCAGTAAATTACCATGCACTTCCACAGGGCTCCCTACTTGGTCATATGCTTTTCGTCATGTACATCCAACTGTCAGTGCCTATACACTAATCTTCTGTTACTACATATGGCAGAGTATCTTGTATCACAACAAAGCAATCAGTTCCAGGACTGTAATAATGGTGCTTTTCCATAGGTTAACAAAGGGTTTGAAGTAAAATACACTTAACATTAGATACTGTGAAACTCCATGAAACTTGCCACTAACAATTAATATATATAAATTGCAATATAAATTATAGTATTGTGACAATCAAAGAAAAATTTGGAATTAAATCCACCACCTAAAAATTGCCCATACCCAAAAACGGACACTTACGGGAGGGACAATCCTGTCCTAGGGCCTTTGAGAGAAGGGTGAGGTTTTTCTATCAGGAGAACTTGTACTGAGGAATGTGAGGGACATCTCAACAAATATATTTTCTTAGGGGGTGAGGTTGTCAGCCTCACGCCCAACCCCCAACCTGGAGGACCAGGGTATCCCTTTTTGTCTGGGTCATCACCTATGACCTGTCTGGTATGGAAGGCCATACTAGTAGCTGAGCTACTGCCAGCACTGATCTCAGGATCATTTGACCATGCAAGCCCCACCACTGCGTCAAAGTAGTGATACCTTCGGTGAGGTTATGATTATTTTTACCAATATAATAAATATGTCCTGTGTGTAGGCTGAGATAGGAGCTAGAGAACGATACAACAAAAATACAACATGAAGATTTGATTTTATCTGAATCTACTCACATAAAGAGATTTTAAACACAAAAATTGGATGTTATCTTAGGCAACAAGCATGACATATGTTCATCATATTCATATATAATCATTTACAAACAAACAATACATAGAACAACAATATGTGGGCCGTGCCCCGTCTTTGTGAGTTATACCCTGGCATTTGCCTTACAACTGAGGAAAAAGCACGGAAAACCCTCAGTCAGAGTAGCCGAAGAATGCCAGTTGGCACGATGAAAACAGAATATAAGGAACAGAACATACATAATAAGAATACATAAACATAACAATAAGAATACATAATCAAAGTTTTATTTATTCACCAACTAATGCACTAGTGAGTTGTCTTAAAAATCAGTATTAAAATTCGGTAGTAGACTGAGTCTACTGCCGAACAGTGCAACATACATACACCAATAAGGAACTAATACATGCAGCCACACCACCACCGTATTAACCACACACCGAAGTATTTTAATGAAATATTTTTACAACTGTAACTTTCGTAAGCACGAATAATGTGCTCCCTGATGATGGTGTGCGTGCACTGAAACATGTTGGAGCTGTTTTAATGTAAATTAAATATCAAGATGCATGGTATGAATGTGAAAAGTACACATAACTTACAGAATTAAACAAAAGTATACAAAACATACAACCATATACACATGCCTAGCAACATTTCACATAAACATGACATATGTTTATCATATTTATAAATAATCATTTACAAACATTACATAGAACAACACAATGCTGGCCGTGCCCCGTCTTTGCAAGTTATACCCTGGCATTTGCCTTACAACTGAGGAAAAAGCATGGAAAAACCTCAGTCAGGGTAGCCAAAGAATGCCAGTTGGCACCATGAAAACGATATACAGAACAGAATATACATAATAAGAATACAACATAAACATAACAATAAGAATACATCAATACAACAGGACTGGAGGGGGAATATGTAACCCTGGCACTTTCACAGAATTTCATATCCACATCCAAAACACTAGTCCAGATAGGGATGTGATGCCACCTGGAATTCGTATGTTCTAGCCTTGCATAATATCTTAGCGATGGACCACCCAAGTTTAAAACCTGATAATAGTATTCTTTTCAAAAGTTCCTTTTTCAGAACAGCAAAATATAATAATTTTGTACTTCAAAACTTTCTCTACATAATTGTGTTACCGAAAAGGGCCATTATGATCCAGAAAAAGGAGAGAGAAAAAAAACATGAATTTGGCTGCAGATTTTATGTAAGAGGAGAATTTTTAAAATATGTTAAAGACTTTAAAATTATGAATCAAAGAGTATGTTATTGGAGATTAAAAGCTAAATCGTTTTCCTCTACTTTCCTAAATGTACATGCACCAACAAAGAAAAAAAACAGAAGAGGTAAATGAATAAATTTACAATTTATTAGAGCTAAATATAAGTCAAATAGCTAATTCAGACATTAAAATAATACTTCGAAATTTTAATGCAAAAGTTGGTAATGAAGACATATAAAAACACACCACTGGTAACGAAAGTTTACATAATGAAAGCAACAACAAGAGAATAAAAATGTTTCAATTTGCAATATCTAAAATTTTTAAAGTAAGAAATACAACATTTCCACCTACAGACTTCCTCAAAGAGACAAGGTATTCAGCAGACGGTGGGACAATGAATCAAATAGATCATGTCTTAATTTGTGATAGATTTAGAAGTGCAATAACAGACATCAGAGCACTCAGGGGACCAGACATTGGATCAGATCACGTAATTAAGATAAACTTTAAAGTAAAACTAAGGGTAAAAAATTAAAAGAAATAAGAATGAGAAAAGAAAAATTGTGAATATTTTTTAAAATTCAAAGTGGAAACAAGAATATGTTATAGAACTTAATGATAGTTTGAAATACTGGAAAATATGGAAGATGAAGATAATATTGGCAATAATATTAATGAAAAATGGGAAAACATTAAAACAACAATTAAGGAAACAAAACAGCTAACATAAAAGGATGAAAACACAGACACATTAAAAAACAGATGGTACGATGAGGAATGCAAAATTGCAACAGAAGAAATGAAGAAAGCAAGAGAAAAATGGTCAATAGAAGGACGAATAAATTGCAGGAGTATCACCATAAAAGAAAAGAACAACACAAAATAATTAGGAACAAGAAAAAGTTATATGTTAAAAATGTAATAGAAATAATAAGAAAAAAATAAAAAAAATAATAACACAAGGAAAATGAATCAAACAATAAACTAATATCAACATAAAATTAATATGCTTTTTATTTTTATTTGTTCTTATCTTATTTTTACTTTTTGCTTTTTTATTTTTTAATAAAAAGGTAACGGTAAAATAAATTTAACATGACTAGGAACAACAAAAAGGAGAACTGGCAATGAATACTAAAGAGAGAGCAGAAATATGGAAAGAATATTTTGATAAATTACTATATACAGAAGAACCAAAGAAATTAATTAAAACAGGAAATATAGAAACTAATGAATCAGAAGTAGAAAAATTTAACATAGTTATTATTTTTTATTTATTTTTATTTTTCATGTTTGTTTTTTATTTTTTAATGAAAAATTAAGGGTAAAATAAATTTAAGATTATTAGGAACAACATAAAGGAGAACTGGCAATAAATACTAAAGAGAGAGCAGAAATAAGGAAAGAATATTTTGATAATTCACTATAAATGGAAAAATCAAAGAAATTAATTAAAATAATAAATAGACAAATTAATGAATTTGAAGTAGAAGAAATTAACATAGTTTTTATTTTTATTTATTTTTATTTAATTTTTAAATAAAAATTTAACGGTAAAATAAATTTAACATGATTAGGAACAACAAAAAGGATAATTGGCAATGAATACTAAAGAGAGAAGCAGAATACAATGTTAAACCACTCCTGTACAGCTAAACTTGCCCAGAAAATCCTCCGTAGGATCACATACTCGACGGAATACTACTACTACTACTACTACCACTACTGCTGCTGCTGCTACTACTACAAGAACTACTAGTACTACAACTACTAATACTACTACTACTACTAAAGAGAGAACATAAATATGGAAAGAATATTTTAATAAATTACTATACACAGAAGAACTATGAAATTAATTAAAATAGGAAGTAGAGAAATTAATGAATCTGAGGTAGCAAAACTTGCCTTACACGATGTGAAATAAGCCATTTGCATTATTATTTTCTGTTTTGCAGACAGGGTGGCAAATTTCTGTTTTGCTGGCGAGGTGGCAAGTTTCTGTTTTGTAGGCAGGGCGGCAGGTTAGAGCAGTGGCGTTTCTTTCCCAACTACTGGCCGTTACTACTTCCCCCGGCCTCTCTCCTGCTCGTGTGGTCACTTCTTTTGTTCTCTTGGTGGTCCTCAGTCACTGGGGCCTTCTTAGGGCCTACCGTCACTTTGGGCTCTGACTTTGCAGTCCTGCCGTTCCTGCTGGTGGCTGTCACTTCATGTCGAGTTGACTTTTCAGTGACTGGGTCGGTGGCGTGGTTGTGAGAGGGTGGACTTGCGGCCTTGACGACACGGCCTCCACGGACAACGTGGTTCCAGCCAGGTCCCAGACTCTCTTGCTCGGCGGACGGCTCCGCCCGTTTTTCCTTTGGTGGCCTACGTTCCTTTAGGCTTATGATTTCCTCTCTCATATCCCTGATTTTGCGCAGCAGGGAACTCTTCTCCATTTCCTCCTTCGTTTTGATGAATTGGATGTGGCTTCTTTGTCGTTCCTTCATTTCTTGTATTGTTGCATTTTGTTTCCGGATTAGGCGATCATTTTCTTCGAGGAGCTTCTCCAGTGCAGCTACTTTAATCTTCATTTCTTCTTTTCCATTTTCGGCAGCACCACCGTCGGTTCTGTTTTGTAGTCGTTCATTAACATTGGATGTATGCGATGATGCCTCACAGGTCAGGATGGAATCAACCTGTGTGCCTGCGTCGCATTTCAGGATCATCTCAATGGACGAAACCTGAGTGCCGGTCTCCGAATTCAGGTTGTCCTTCGTTGTGGCAATGTCGCGGGTTGTTACAGTGTCATTGCGCCTCCTCTTCCAAAACCGTAGTTTCTTCAGAAACCTCATTTTGGTGCACGATTGTCGTTCCATGAGGATCACACACAGCACTCTTTGAGCTTGAGGCAAAAGAATGCGAAGAATGCCAAGCCAAAGTGTTAACTGGGAGCGGAGACTTGCGCCAAGCGCAAGTCGGCGTCCCACTGTCTGTTAGCCATTCCTGCGTTTGACAGCATCGCTGGGCTCTATAACAGACACCATAACTCTAACAGGGGAATAGCTAACGCTAACGATTTTGAAGTCAGGCTGAGAGCCTTGACTAGTTTTACCAAAGACTAGTGCCTATGTGGCGTAAAATAATTATGGGAGGGATAAACATTGGTTGATTGGCTGTCTGGATTCCGAGCCCAGACTAGTTCCGTCGCAACAGCGATTTTGTCAGGCACTAAGGTGAAGTCGCCGCGCCTGGGGAGGGGAGTGCGGGCCGTGCCCGGACTTAACATCGTATACCCTGGCATTTGCCTTACAACTGAGGAAAATCACGGAAAACATCAGTCAGGGTAGCCGAAAGGTGCTCGGCTGATCAGCGCCGAACGCGATTCGTTTGGTCGACTTGGCCACCGCGGGCGATTGCCTTGACTGGCCTGCTGGCTCCTGCCGCCCTTGGCTTAGGCCTAAGGCGAGGGGGTCAACCCACGGTCAGCGTAGGTAACTGCCGAGTTGCCGTACAAGGGGGTTCTCCACGTCAGCTAACTTTGAGTCGAAGCTCGCAGTCAGGGCTCTGATGTGGTCGGCAAACAGTGGAACATTCAGGTCCTCGTGCATCTGCCTGTTACTTATGTACCAGGGGACACCATAGCAAGGCGGAGACACTTGGATTGCAACACCTGTAACCTCCGGACATAAGAGCGGGCAGCGGACCTCCAAGCGGGGCACGCATAATCCATCACGGGGCGGGTGAGCTGCTTATATCAGGACTCCGTTCCTGATGGAGAGATCACTCTTCCTATTCAGGAGGGGACCCAGCATACCCATCCTTTGCGCAGTCCTCTTCCTCACCTGATCGATGTTAGGCGACCAGGTGAGTCGTGTATCTAGGGTTACCCCAGACAACGAGTTCTTTCGACCCATTCGATTGGTTCCCCGAAGAGTGTTACTGGTCGGGGTTGAATGAAGTGCCGTCCGGCATGCGCAAAGTTAATCGCGGTGTTCTTGGAAACATTAATGACGATTCTCCATTCAATCAACCAGGGTTGAAGGTCGTTGAGGTATGACTCCAGGTAGCTGACGGGCAGCGTCGGCTTGCGGTACGTGGCTATGATGGCCGTGTCGTCCGCGTAGAGAGCTAACTCGACGTGGTGCGAGGGTAAGGGCATGTCGTTGACATACAGACTGAAGAGGATAGAGGAGATCAATCCACCCTGAGCCACCCCAGCCCGCATGCCACGACGAGATGACGTGGCCGTCTGGAAGGACCCTTCGAATGTCCGGTCCCGGAGGTATGATGAGATAGTATGGACTATGTAGGACGGGAAGTTGAGGAGTGTTGGCTTGTAAAGGAGCCCATCGATCCAGACGGTATCGAAGGTTTTGGCCACGTCGAGGAAGACTGCGCCTGTTAGCCTCATTTCACCGAAGTGCCTGGTTATTCTTTCAAGGAGGCGGGCCAGCTGCAAGGACGTGCTATGCCTGGGTCTGAACTCAAACTGTTCGTCTCGCATTAGACCGCGCTCGCTTACTTCATGTAAGATCGCAGCTAGTTGGATCTTTCCAAATAGTTTACCAATCGCGTTCCGCGGTTTAAGGATAGAGGTCACCTGAGCGTGCTTCCACAAGGAAGGGAAGTGATGGGTGAGGACAATTGCGTTGAAGATCCGGACCAAGAGGGATACCGCTCGCTGGGGAAGATGCTTCAAGGCTCTGTTCTGTATACCTTTGGGCCAGGAGTTTTGCCGACCTTGAGACCCCTGATTGCTTCGTGAACCTCGTCAGGGCTGGTTAACTTGGGTTTGTTGGCAGGCGTCTGAGAGTACGACCCCAGCGCCACGTCAACCATCTCAATAACTGCCGGGACCGAAGGGTCGGCCACTGGCTGAAACCGAGTCTCCAGAGTGTCAGCAAAGGCTTCGGCTTTCTAAGAGTCTGAGAGAGCGATTCCCTCCAGTGTGACCAGGGGGGAAGACGGAGTTGGAACTCTCATCACCCGCTTGGCCATCCTCCATAGCGACTGGTCTTCGGGATCGAGGGATTCTAGTGTGGCACTCCATTGGTCGTTCCTCCACTCGTTGAGCCGGCGGGTCACTGACCTTTGTAGGCGGTTGACTTCGGTTCTTAGAGTGGGGTCCCTGGTCACCTGCCACTGCCTCCGCAGCCTATTCTTCAGGCGTATTTCGTCCTGAATGCCAGCCGGTATCGGAGGCCGTGGGTCGGCACGCGGTCGACGTTTGGGAGTAGATGTCGCCAGAACCTTCAGGACGGCGCCGGAGTTCTCAACGCACGTGTCAATTGCGATCCCGTCGTGTAATTCCGGATCGAACTGAATTTGATCTTGCAAGTGAGTTTGGAAGTTGCCCCAGTCAGTTCGCCTGAAACCATGGCGATCCGGTGGGTGCTGTAAGGATGAGCAACACGTAGTGTCAATGAGTACCGTGAGGTGGTCTGAGCTTAGCGCAGAGCACGACGTCAGATAAACCGGGAATGTGAGGTTCTTGGTTATCACGATGTCCAAGACATCGGGAGTAGCCAAGGGGTTGTATGGGTTAGTGGTTGGGGTATCCGGTCCAAATATCAGACTGGCGTTCCCGTCGGCATAATAAAGCAAGAGTTTCCCCCGTCTTGTGCTCAGCCGCGAGTTCCAATCCACGTGTTTGGCGTTGAGGTCGCCGGCCATCAAGACCGGCATTCAACCGCCGAAACAGGCGGACAGGTCCGCTCCGATCAGTGGGCGGGAAGGGAAGAAGTAAGCCGCAAGAATTTTCACCGGTTTGCCGGCCATTGTGACCTGGATGGCAGTAGCCTCCAAGTGGGTCAGACCCGGAATGGGCACTGAGTGGTGGGCTATACCACGGCGGACCAGGATGGCTGTATCGCCCCCTGCTCTCAGTCTGTCTGTGCGGTGGCAGACATAATTGGCAAGCCGGTAGGCTTGACCATGATTAAGGAATGTCTCACTTAAGAGACAAATATCGACACCGTGCCGGTTTAGAAAATGCTCCAGTTCAAGCTTCCTGCCGCGCACTCCGTCCGCGTTCCAGCAGGGGAGGCGCAGGGGTTTAGCTCACTCCGTCCACCTAGGGCGTGCTGCCATATTCGGCCACAAAGAGAATGACGGTCTCGGGCTGCCCCTGTGGGAAGGGAGGAGATGGATGTGAGAACCCAACGAGTCAACTCCACACATGCATGGAGGGGAAAGTATGGGAAGAAGGCTATCCGGTTGGCGTCGGTATACCATCAGTTCGTAGCTCACAGAGAACTGCACGTGACATAGAAGGACCAATCAGATAGCTGTATCCATGATGCGCAGTGTGGATGACGTAACGTGTTCCTTCAAGCGGCCACGACGGAGTTACTTGTAGCCGGCTTGACTCAGTGGGTGCGTTTTGTATGAAATAGGTAGCAGGAAAGGTATCTTATGTGTGCTCGGCTAATCACATACGAAGCACGTGAATTTTTTGTTTTAAAGTAGTTGCCGTTATAATTCTAGTACAAGGAAAGACGGTGTTGTCGTTATTGAAAGTGCGTGAAAGTTGTGTTGAATCATATTGCTTTGGTGATTCATAAGTGTGATGATGATGATGATGATTAGTTTGCATGGCGTAAGATGCGTGTGAAAATAACCTAGTCATAACTGTTGCCGTTATTGATTATTTCGTCGACCAAGCTGCATGATTACTATTTTGCTTCATTGTATTGCCAATACAATGTAGAGGGTCGCTACAACAGAGGTTGTTACAACAGCGACACACATTGTCACCTTAAATTCTTCACGTTTCCGAGGAATCCGCAACGGTAAGTATAATTTAGTAATTACAGTTGTTCATGCCAGGAAAGAATTGTATTTCATTGTTCATAAATCATTATCTTCTAAGCTGAAGATATATCACGTAGTTTCTTGTATTAATCGTGTATGTTGCACACGTTATACAGTAATTTCCACATTGTGTATTTTTTAGGTTATGTCATAACTGGAAGACGAATTTGTTCATCTCCAGTGTTTTATCAAATGTCTAATGTTGGATTCAGAATAAATCAGTATCTGACCAATATGTTGTAGCCAACAAAACACGCAGAGAATAGTTTGTGTGACAAATGCTGTTCACCTGCAATTAAAAATGTAGCATAAGACATTAATCATAGGAATAACAGTTTCATTTGCAATTTTTCTGGTTCCATTTTTACACAGGGCTCAGCCATGGGTGGAGAGACTTGTCATGCCCTACAATGCAGAGCATGCTAGAAAACTGTCTAGGCAGTGTGTCTGCAGCCAGCATTTCTCAAAGATTGATTTCGCATTGGGTGATGAAACAAGTCGGGACAGCCTGGCAGTTCCAAATCCTACTACAGTGGTCTCACACTCCAGTTCAGCCCAACAGCAATTAGTGTGATCATAACTTTCAATATGATGTATGTAATTCGTAAATAATCAGTTGTTCCATTTCATGTACGTATGGTTTTTAAACTATTAACTTTTATTTCAATTTTTTGTTGATGCCAGCTCTGCCTGGGGTTAAAATTGTAGGTGCCCATAGTCCTGAGGATTCATAATGTTATTCATCATTATATACTGACTTTATGTACATATAATTTTTACACGTGTTTTGTATTTTAATTTGTACGCTGAAGATTTTCACGCTCTGGCTAGGCTTGAGATTCGAGGTGCTCATAGCCCTGAGGATTCATGAAGTTGTTCATCATTTACTGACTTTATGTACATATTATTTTTAAACTTGTAATGTGGTTTGCAATTTGTGTGCTGAAGATTTTCACACTCTGTTTAGGCTTAAGATTTGAGATGCCTATAGTCCTGAGGATTCATAAATTTGTTCATCATATACTGACTTTATGTATAATTCTTAACTTGTAATTTGTTTTGCAGTTTGTGTGCTGAAGGTGTTCACTCTTTGGCTAGGCTTAAGATGTGAGATGCCCATAGTCATGACAATTCATAATGTTCTCCATCATCATTTATTGACTTTTTGTGCATTTAATTATTTAACGTGTAATTTATATTGCAATCTATATGCTGAGGAGATCTCTGCACTGGCTAGCCTTGTGACACACCACCAAGTCTGGTTTAGGGTTATTATTGTTTGGCTGGAACATTGTGCATCAATTGTTGTTATCTTCACGGGCCAACAGAAAATTGAGTCAGTATATTTCTCAACATTGTCACTCAACGACAATCTCTGTACGAAGCCTGTTCAGTAAGTAAGGTTCCCACTTCTATCATTTTTTTAACAACCCTTTTATTTTGTGGTGGGAGGTATTGACTGCAGTAGAGGTAACATGCAACAGATGGTGCAAAAATCAGTTAATCATGCTGTTTAGGGGATAAGTTTATGTGCAGTGGTAATGATAGTGGAAACTTTGTCATGGAGAAAACTTTGTGGTGTGACAGTTTGTAATGGCAAAACATTTCCACCCTTGAAATTCACTGCCAGTTAATGCTGGTGTTTGGTTATGGTGTACTAAGACCACAGCATTTAGGGAGAGGGTGCATAGGGTTCAAGAGTGGGCTGGCATCCATCATCAAGATTACACCTTTTAGACCGGCAGATCAAGAGCATGTGATTACAGTGAATGTGGTGGAACTAGTTTTGAAAAACCATCAAGACACAATTCATGATTTATCCATTGCACTGGAATGATATGTGAAAACTGTACCCAACATTTTCCATGTACAGCTGGGATACAGCAGTGTGTGTGTGTGTGCATGGTGGGTACCAAGGATCGTGATGGAAGTTCACAATAATTGATGTTTGCAGGTGCCCTTTCACCTCTTCAGTCATTTAAAGGAGGAGCAAATTGGTTCCCTGAATTCGTTGTGACGTTGTGAGACATGGGTTCACCTTTTACTCAAAATGAGCTGTAATGCAGTGGACACATCCGTCTTCATTGACAGCCACAAAATGTAAAATGTGCCAGTATGTTGGAAGGCTGTGGCATCTATATTGTATGCTGCAGGAGTTGTCAGAATTGTATTCGTACTTTGAGATCATAAAGTGAATGTGAACGTATGCTGTGACATGCCATGCTGACTGCATTAAGCTATTAGCCGGCAGAGGCATGAACATCTGTCATGAGGTATGATCCTTGAGCACAGTAATGCAGCTCCATACAGTGTACAACAAAAACAAGGAGTTGCTGCAGTCATGTTACTGGAAACTTAAGGTAAATCCAACATATGGTACTTACCTTGCCCATTGGACTATTATTTTTGGGCCAGTGACACAACACTTTTGAGGTCACCAATTCTACAGCAAGAACAATTCAAGAGCCTGATTTCTGCCATGACAATTTTAAAAACCTTGCCAAGATGAGACAAGCACATCAGGGTGCTGTGGGATTATGTAAAAAAATTATGACACTTCAGTGATATAATGATGCTTAATTTTATATTGTTGCGACTGTCATTCAGATTATGTGTATGGCATAGGGAACCTCACTTCTTGAACAGTCTTCCTTATTTTTTGTTGTATATGCTTTTTTATTTCATGATCAGAAGTTGTTTCCTTGTGGTATAATTGTAGCAGAAGTTTGAAATTCAACATAATGATCCTGATCATAAAATGTGTATTTATATTGAAAATGGTTTGTTTCCTCAGTTTTTTTTTTGACTTAATATATACAGTGTACACAGTGGTGGAAAAAGTATGTGATATTAAATACTTTGTAAAAAATATACTGCTTGTCTATAATTCAGTTTTCCCAGTATAACATTTCCATCAACGTTTCAGTTCGTAATAATTTTGGTTATGGGATTTGAAGTGCTCACAGTGGTGAGGACTCATAACGTGGTTTGAGTTAGGACATCATATAGTCTGGTACATGCGTGGTTAAGAATGTTCTGGAGGAGCATTTTGGGTCTGTCTATACGGACCATCAGATCATGGAAGCAGCAGGTCCAGGCCAAATTGTCTGTGCTTAAAATTTAGATTACACAGTCCCATAACTGAGAAGACCACAATTTCGAATCTTAATATTATACATTTTTCATGCATTGTGTCATTTTGTTACAAATAGTTATGTACACATCAGGCAACACACAGCCCTGCTATTTTACATTATACTTTGGTCTGAGCAGAAATGTGTCACAGGAAATATAATAAAAAATAGTAAGGCATATTGCCCAATAAGTGTATCTAGTTGTTTTGTAATGATTTTGAAGACTTGTATTTTTTAGTACAACTTTGAGTAGGGGAGGGGTTGGTATGGTATGGCAGGAGGCTGTTTTACCGATGCCATGCTACATAGTTAAAAAATCTACCACCAGGGGCATGACACAGACCTAATGACGTCGTGGCCGTCTGGGGCGCTGTAATTTTACGTTACCATGGAATTGCCAATCTGCACTAAGTAGTAATCTGTGTTTTAGTTGCAGTTGTATGCAAGTCTGCGGACTGTTCACAGTTGTAGTATTATCGGTCAGATATACTGTGACTGCTTATGGCAGGGTAATGTAAATAATTTTAATTTGCGATATGTTATAACCTGTTGAACAAATGTGTGCATAATAGGCAAGAATGATAACACGTATTGATAAAATTCCAGCAACTTTATGTAGTTAGGTTAGGTTATCATAAAGAGGACCGTAAACTCATTTCAAATCTGAAGTGAATAAAACGTACATAATGCCGATCACAACTGTTTTGTAATGATAACGTTTATGTAAATTTCTTACTATAATTGGCTATGATAGCTACATAGGATACGAATATATGGGAACCCATGCAAACTAGTGTTAATCTTCGCCCTACAGCCCCGAGAGGTTTTGAATTTGTCACCAGTAGTTCCGTTAATCTTGGGCATTCCTATACTTGGGGTCGCAGTTTATCGAGGCACTAAGCCACAAAATGGGAGGTTCCAGGTTCGATTCCTGGTAGGGTCCTTGGAAATTTTCAAGTGACCTGTTGTTTTTGCGCGCAGTCAGTAGCCCTGGGATCCACTCAGCCCCTAACAGAAATTAGTACCAAGGCATTCCTCTGGGGCAAAGTGCACATTTAGAATGTTTCTCATTCTTTTAAGTATATTATTAACACCAGCATCATTAACACTGTCACTATACACAATACAAAACTCCCTCTTCCAGCAATGACTGCTTTATACAATTAACTATTCTCCCCAGTAGCACCAAAAACATGGCAAAAATGTAGCTGACTGTGTATAATGTTGCAGACTGTTCACTCTTGTTCAGTAAGCTACTAGAGGTACTTCAATTTTCGTGCACTTCATGCTGAATCAGCAAAAGAAAAAGTATAGCACATTTCCATGCATTGGTAAGCTCAGTATGACATGACAGTGAGGGACCCTCAGAGCCACTCTAGATGATTCAGAGAATCTCTTGCTCCTGCCAGGAATCCAACCATCATCCCTTTGTCATCCAGCCTGTAACCTATTTACTGTACTGTTGATCTGTGTTGTGTCTACAGTTATATTACCAGATATGAGAGGTGCACCTCAGAGCTATGTAATGAATTACAAATTCTGGTAGTGACATGTCTTTGTTCCTTTAGCTGTCACTCTTGTACAGGAAATCCTATGAAGTTGGCCACACTAATATGGTACCATCAAATTCCCATGATATTGTACATGGTCATTACTCTGTAACTTGGCACTGGACTATCCTGAATCCTGGCCATACTTTCACATTTAGTGCTATGCTCTCTACCCGAATTCAACCTGTTCACTAACCCGAAGAATTGTAGTTTGTGTATCATACCGTGCCTAAGCCAGAATCCTCATTCAACAGCAGAAGTACCTGTGGTCCACCCAGCCTCCGTCCTTTCTCCACAAGCGGTGACAGTACACTGGAGTTTTATCATGGGAAATAATACTGTACTTAAAGCCCCTGTTCATTGACAGGGTTATGTACATGCTGTCCATATTGACCACCTGTATCTGCATTCTGAATTGTGCATTGGAGCAAGTGACAATGCACACTTCAATTTTCAAAGTGCCATGTGGTTTCCATAAGTTGGGTGGCCAGAACCAAAGGTGGCCAACATAGATGAATTTCAATGTATATATGTATCCCACCTCATGACACAATTAAAAAATCAATAAAAGACAACGGGAAATTTATAGTAACTCATAGTGACAAAATAATTCTCTTGTACTTGTCTCTGACTTGATATATTTTAAAGTTTGCGCAATGTGTGTCACATATGTAATTCATTTTGCTCACTGTACAAAGGCATTTAAACTCATTATTACACCTGCACATGTTGGAGATATATTAAAGGTAAGTGGGTAGCCCCAATAACAATGTACATAGTTGGTCTTAATTTATATCCCTGATGAAAGACATGCCAGTAGAAACATAACATTACAACATTCTTCCTGCTACCAGCATTCCGTCACATTATATGTATTTCAGTTTCGTTAAGTGTGAGACACGTGAAGGCACAAAAGCTACATGTGACAACTAAATTTCAGGATAGATTTCACAGCCAAACTAATTTGTATTCACACTAGAAATGTTTTTGTAAAATAGCAACTGTTGTAAACACAACCTTCATTTTATGGCTATTTCATGGCACAACTTACTACAGTTTGTATAGTGTTCAGCCATTTCGCTATGTACAGTTTTGGGCTGTGGAAGGGATGCATGAAACAGTCCAATGGGATGCTCATGGGAACATGCTAATAAACCTTGAGGTTTCATAAAATTGGGGGTGGGGGGGGTTTGGAGAATTTGAAGACTGAAGTTAAGCCAGGGAAAATAAGAAAACAAGTTTTCTCCCAGCAGCTACAGCTACCTCTCCTCTGCATGCCTTCCCCCCACTTACCAATTGCCCTGCGTATTCTGACTAAGAGTTTCAGCCCTTTCTTATGTTCACAGGTTCTTAATGGTGCTGACGGATGGGAGATGTGCAGTATAGGTAAGGCAAGGAAACAGGTGGCAAATATAAATTCAGGCCATCCATGTTCATGCTTTGCCAGGCCTGATGTGTAGCTGAACCACCATTAACTAATATCAATTATTCCAGTAATTCAAAACTGTTTATTGTATCATTACTTTCCTTACAGAATTCATAAGAAAACACGCATTCTTCCCTATTCAACTTACTACCTGAATCCTCGCAAATGAAAAATAATTTTAAATCAGCACAAAAGTGACACAAGAACTGTCAGCGTAGCATCTCGTCAGAGAAACTATGATGTTAACCAGGTCGTATGAAAGTAATTAACACTACTGTTAAAAAAATAAATATAAACACTCTGGCTTCCAGAAATGCAAACTTTAACCACAAAAATGGAAGAACGAGTTCACAGGGTACAAGTTACACAACTGAAATGTACAGTTCTTGTTTCACCATTTTTGGTTTTTTCTTTCCTTATGTGAATATAGTACACAGTTTCAATTGGAAAGTGGTACAATTAAATATTACCCTAAATTTTGAACCACTAAATAACCCCAAGGCACATTAAAACTAATGACAAAACACAGACACATGGATATAATAATGCAGTTAAACTGGACTGGAAGAAATTTAATAGCTTCATGAATCTGGATCAAAATAATTTTATGAAGCAGGCTAAGTATGATGTTATACCTGAAGTACAATTGTGAATACAGACTTCTATAAATCATTCTGGGTATCATTAAAAAGAAACATCTCACTATATAAGGTCGGACAAATAAATAATACACAGTTCAATGCTGAAGTGTTAGTGCATATTGATCACATCACATGATTTATCAGTTTTTGGTCAAACAGTTACCAGGACTAAGTTCCTCTTGTAATTGCAGTAAAGGTTTTGGTGCAATTTCTGTGTACTAAAAGAAAAAGAAGAAATTGTCCTCTGACCTCCCAGTAAGACTCTTACAAGATTCTGATCTTTTGCAAACAGTAATGCCCAGTTATGGTTTTAATATTCAGTAAGGATGGAGCACACTAGAACACTGTTCATAATACTGTTATTATGTATTATTTCTTGTGGAGTTGTGATCTGAACTATTTACCTCATTTAGGTTTGGCATATTTAAAATAATTTTTGTCTATGAATGTCACTTATTAACTACATTGGCACAGAAGTATGGAATAAATGAATAATATCAATCTCCAGTGGAAAAGTCAAGAGTCTGAGAGACCAATAAAACAGTACTTTTTTTTTTTATCATCAAAGGAATTATCAAATGCAAACCTGTTCCTCCAAAACACTTAAGCTAGAATTCTATGTTTAAGTCGCAATATATTCTTGGCAGGACAGTCATCAAAAAGACTAAAAGTCAATTTCTGTCTTAGGACTGTACTGCCAGTCATGAGATACATGGCCAGAAATCATCAAACAAACTTACATGATTTGCAACCAAGTGACTTTTTTCGGGATCAAAAACTCAAAGGGATTTTACTGTTAATAACTCAAGGCATTCAGCACAATGTGATGAGATCCCAACATGTGTTGCTGGAACATGTGCATATGTCAGGTAACTTTTTGCTCATTATGGATGTTTTTAAATTTGTATTTTTCTTTTGTACACAGAAGTCCCATTATTTGTCAGACCTCACTGGTAATATGAATGGCCTAAGAACAAAATTCAGTAATTTTTGTACACATTTACATAACAATTTCATTACTATGCTACGTAGGGTTCCAACATACCTTTCAAAGAAGAATTCCACGATGACATCACACAAGTAGCCCCAAATTTGAAGCTATATCCGGGAAAGAATTCTACTGAAGAATACACATTTCCCCTGCTTTCTCTTGTTGGGAGCCCTCCTGATGTAAAGTTGCACCAGAGTCAACTTTGTACAATACATTTAATTTACATTTGCTTTATTTTAAATGTTATCTTGTTGTAAATAAAATAAAAGTTAACAAAAGACCCTACACATTTAATACAAGACCTCTGAATTCTAAGCAATACAAGCAGTGCAACTGAACATACATAGAGTAACAGAACAGAAGCCTAACATAGGGCGGAGAATTTACGTTCGACTGTGACTGCAACAAGACTGAAAACGTGCAAAACTTACGTATCTGACTCACTGCAGCTAACACAATTGTTTCCTTCAGTTGCTACACTTACTTTAAGGTTAAAATCTAGGAATGTGTAAACTTAAATTTTTCATTACATCATGTCTGCAATCTATCTACAATTTCAAGGCTTAATACTAGATTCACCTTGCAAAATGATGAACGCCAATGCCAAATCTTGATCCCCAGTCACATTCCCATAGTTGCAGTTATGATCGGAAGAACAGTATTTGTCACTTCATTCAGATGTTCTTGGAGAGAATCTGACTTCAATTCTTCAAAATGCCAAGGTCACCTACCAGAATTACAAAGCTGTAAAGATTCAAAATAAAAATAATTTCCTGCTGAAACAGTATCACATTCTAGTCTGGTGGACGATCATGTGCTTACTTCACGAATGAAGAAACAGCTTTAGTGATCCTCAGTCTTCTGCCCCATATCAAACAGTACAATTTTCCTTTCAATGGCAGTAAGACAAGAACTTATAAATTCCCAAAAGTTACTTTCTTTCATATTGGACCAACACTGCAGCAGCGGTAACTTTCGCATTCTCCAACTGTGATGAAAATGTGTTAAAGCAAAGTCCTTCAGAAATGGCCTTACACTTACTAACCTGTAGCTACAAGCTGACAGAGTCATCCCACATAGTTATGCAAACCAACCACATACACCCATCATGAAGAGACCATCTCCTCAGCACCCTATCTCAAACATCAACATCCTATGAGATCTGAGGTTCTCACAGTGACAATAATCAAGACTGGTGTTCCACGAAAAGATGCCATTTGGTCGGGTACATGGTACCAACATTTGAGAATAATTATCTATCCCTAACAAACAAACACACACACACACACGCACGTGTGTCACGGCCCAGAAAACCATGATCTTATCTTGCAACCCATGTTCTTTCCTCATTGTGACAGACCAGGTTTCATGTCAACCTATACACATCAACACATAAAACTGTAACTCTGAAATGTAAATTAACTACTATTCACTGTGAACTGTGTGATCAAAATCTTTCATCCACATTAGAAATGTCAAAATCTTGTAACACATTGTTCATTATCTGTAATATCCATCATCAAGAGCATCAGTTCAGGCTGTTTTATGACAAACTCATCCATTATGGTACAAGTTGCAGTAACTTATTAAAACACTACCTACTTATTACATTTCCTACATGCACCTTTAACATTATTTATGGTGACTTTAAACATTGGTTTAAAATTTATAACCCAACCACGCTATATTACACCCATAGTCATTCTGCACTTCACTGTTATTACATATAAAAAACATCACCCAATATGTAGACCATGGCACCTGAATTTAATGTACTGCATGATTTGTGAATATGAATTCAGATGTCTTCAAGTTCAAAACACAACTCTTTGTGGTACAGTTACACTAACAAATCTGATCTTCACGACAAGTACGTAACATGTGTTTATAAAAGAAATGCTGCCGTAAATGTGAATTTAAGAATGGCAATTTATTAGAATCAAGATGTTAGGCAAGACAAAATTTACTTCACTCCTAAGTAAGCACAAGCCCACACACGCACGCACATACATACACACACAGACACAAAAGACAGATGTCCATCTAAAGTGAACAGCATTCCACTATTACCAGCACACTTAACTTGGCCAAGAAGATGTATTCATCTTGCATTCCAATATTTATAAAATTGCCATGTCTTACAGTTTTCTGCTGAACGCAGATAACATATAGGAAAAGCATATTTCAAAATTTCATCTATCTATGGCTTGGGATGTCAGCTCATCGTGTTGGTGGGAATTATGCTTACTGCCTTCTGAGATGCGAACATGAAATGTAATAATTTATACACCTGCATAATCACTAACTCAAAAAAATTTAACATACCACATTAACCCTTAGGTGACTAATGTCATGTATATATGGAGCACCCATTCTTGATGTTTCTAGATCACACACAACGACGCAGCACAGTCGGTAGGACTCCTCTGGACGAGTGATCAGCTCGTCGCAGAGACCTCTACCTGACAACACACGACACTCAC
>Ga0268261_10000958_pt1 | contig 19342 bp, 17 predicted proteins | sample TergutNc150P1_FD_190353 | JGI IMG/M metagenome (GOLD analysis project Ga0268261, IMG submission 190353) | Nasutitermes corniger P1 segment gut microbial community from laboratory colony in Florida, USA - Nc150 P1 (SPAdes) (version 2) | ecosystem: Host-associated > Arthropoda: Insects >...
CCCCCCTCATTTTTTCTTCAGTAAGGATTATTACTGTACACTTTAATGTTTAACTGCACAGGTTCAGATCCAGTGAATGAGGAAACCACAATCCCTTGATTATTATTTTGACACCAACAATGCTCTCTAAATGATGCACAGAATTTTAACTGGGCAGGTATTTGAAAATGGCGTTAGAATGTTAATAACATATAGACATGAATTTATGGTCTTAAAAAAAGGTCTCAACCACCCTTCCTGCACTCACAGCACACCATCCAGCAATTTCAATGTTATGTAATCACAATTCCCAGATTAACAGCAACTTCCTGCAGACCAATACCTCTTGTTCTGAGAATTCACATATCCTTTAAGATGCAACCAAACCTTGCCACCAAACAGAATGAGGGTCAAATCTATTTCTCCAACACGCACATCACGAAGATGCCAGTCCACAATATCATTCTCATTTCAAGATCTGTACTGTAGACTTCATAAACCAAAGCTGATGAGCCACAAAGACTGCAAATACATCAGTTGTCATATTTGTACAGATGATGCAGACACAAATCATGTGATGGGCAAATTCAACCTATGATTTTCTTGGAGATGTCTCCAATCCAGCACCGATTATGTCTAGTTTCTTCTTTGTTAGAATAGGTATTCCATGTACTTTCTTACAATCTCGAGTAGAACTTGCTGCTAGAAACCTTTTCACATATTTGTAAACTGATGTTTAGAACAAACACGCACATCAAAGAACTTCTGCCATATGTGCAACACTTCTTACAGGAACTGTAATTTAGTGTAAGTATTGTGTAGTATACAAGAACATGCATTGCTCTAACAGGATTCACAGTGGCTGTAGGTGACCCATAAATATCTGACATCCTCAGCAATAAGCGCCATGGGAACAGGCCAGTGAGCAAGCTGAGTTTCATACGATATGCAAGCCAATGAAAGTGCCTTGCAATAATTGCCAGAAAAAAATAATTTCCCTATACAGGTGAACTTTGTAATTTTATTTTTTTACATGTAAGAGTACAGCAGGGATTGAGGCAGATAAACAGCAAGCTGGCCAAAGCACACATATAACAAGACTAGAATGGGTGTACACCGTAATTCAGCAAACAAAATATCGAACAATATTCTGTGTCATTTATTAAAGTTACCTGTGGCTTGTTTATTCTTTTATGGCCTCAAATACAGTGTACTTCACTATAGGTCAATATGGCTAAAATAATGCAAATTACTTGACAGTGTTTTACTGCAAGTCACTCATATCAAACTTTATAAACACATCCCTCCAACAGTTTGGACTCTGGTACTGGGTTACAGATCGATAAAAGGTGTTTGTTTTATATGGCAAAGGATAAAAAAAAAATTCTGGTTGGAGGCTCATGTGAACATGAATTTGGCTCCTCTAACCTTTTAAAGACGAAGCGCAGACTGCTTTATTTAAAGACCCAGTCCGTACCGCGTTGTAAACACTCTTCGTCTCGGTTATAAAAATCAATCAGTTTATGCTGTATGGGGCAGAAGTCGCTGTTTGTTCTGAGATAAATACAAAACCCATAAATACAGTGTGGGCAGAACGTACAGTTGTTGAATGTTAAACCTGTTGGTGCATCACGTAACCAGCAAGCTTTAAAAGGTTGAGCTACCTTCAACCCATGTTCATGACTGACAATTTTTCTCAATGTCTGCTGTCCCAGATTAAACCTCCCTGACAATCTTTAAAACTGAAAAATTTTATACGGAAAACACCCCCAGTTTGCACATTATATTTTGCACATTTCATATGAAGCTACAACTTCAGAGCAGAAGCCTCATTCCTGTTACCTTCCTTCACTGCTAAAATGTTGCTCAGCAGCTGAACTGAACTGCATTTTGCAAAACACACTGTATAAATTGCAAGCACAATAAAGTATAAAGACAATGTGAACATGCGAACACATCCACAACTTTTCAATAACTAATAATTTTATTTGTCATGAGGTATCAGAACTATATTTTTGTGTGCCACCACACAGAAGAGATTAAGCACTGTGTAAAACAGCTCAAAGTTACAGTACTTCCAAACTCCAGAAAGTACGTCATGTAGATCATAAGTGGGTTTACTCGTGTACCAATGCCTGACAATAAGGAAGTTCAGTTTCTGGTTTCCTAAAATTGAACAGGATTTCAGCCATGTTCTATAGATAAAATAAGGAGATTAAAACATAAATAAGGCAAAGAATTCAGTGATCATTAGACAAGTAGTGATATCAATACATACTTTGTGTAGGTTGTTTCTTAATAAGTTGTGTATTTCTGAAGTTAACTTTTCTCGCTGTTCGATGGGACAGTCACTTCTTCGAACTTTCTCCCACAACTTCTTTGATTTTGCAAGAAGACCATAAATGGTGCATCTGTGTTCCTTCCGTGTCTTTCTTAATTCCTTCTTCTTCTTCTTGAACTCAGACCAATTTGGTTTCTCTGCAAAAACGCACATTAACATGTACAAATGAAAATGGATGTATACAGACACTGAGGCAGAAGATTAGATTAATCCTGATCATGACGTCACAGCTGTAAAGGAAATCAATGAGTTGACTGAGAACCACCAGCAAAGTAAGGAAGAGAAAGATGATGAGGACAAAGAGGAGGAAAAAGAAACTTCCAAGAAATGACTTGTGCAGTGCAAACTGAAATCATACCATGATGCACTAAAAACATCAATTTCAAGAATTTTCACCAATACAAAGTAATTCTGAAGTATAAATACAAATTGCAGTGTGAGAATACTGACTGAAAATCAGATTTCTCAGTCAACAACTTAGGCACAGAAAACTTTATTGTACTAATGGAAATAATGAACTGTGTATGTGTGTTAACCTTTTACACAAGTTGAAATATACTGGGCATGTAGTTGCAAAAAATTGTTAATTTCAGGTACCTGAATGAAATATAAACTGCCTGCTACATAAAAAATCCGGGCCCATGCAATTCCATTATGGGCAGGTATCACGGTATGGTTTATTGTTGAATCAGAAAATGTTACAACAACAACACAATTTGTGCTGTTTGTACTTTATTAAGTACATGAATGGACATACTGATACGTAACAGCTACTTACCGGCTGCTTTTGTCAACTTTGAATGCCTTTTCAAGACCAAATCATTTGTTCTTTTGGATTTCCTTGGTTTTTCAGACTTAGAAATGTTTCTTTCTATCTTAGCTTCTGGCTCTTGTCCTGTGCCATGCGTACTATGACGTTTCCTACTAACATTGGTCATTTTTCCTGTGAAAGAAACATAAACTATGTGCAACTGTTGTAACTTGCATGCAGTAACCTGTACCGTATCAAAATCTCAAACCAAGTATGGCAAAATCTATTTAAAAAATTAAGGTAGGATTATTAAAATATAAAGATCTGGAAAAAGGGGCAAATAACTGGTTCTGTCAGTACCCACAAGGCACCACAAAAGTTCACAATATCAGAAACAAAGTACAGCATCTGTATTTACTCCTACATACATGTACTTTTACAAGGGAGAAAGGTCAATAGATGTGTTTATGCAACAAAATTTTGTTTAAGTCCCATAAATATTATAAGCACACATGATGTTCTAATCAAAATGATGCTGTGATGGACTAAGTTATGGAGACTGAAATATATTCTACAATATGCAGTGTTTCAAACAACTAAACAACGCTTCAGTTGGTATTACAAGACACAGAGTACATACAAGCTGGCATTCCACGGGAAACTTCACTCAGGATAACCAATGCCCTCTCCAAGATTTAAACAGGACATAGCTGTATTTTACATGGTGCTAACTTGCTTGTATTGTGCACATAATACTGAGGCAACACAGTACTGAAGCATGGCACATGTTGCTGCTCTTTACTCCTTTGATCCACCATAAATAGAACATAACACATCACTTGCACAAATAAATAACATTTAAAAAATATATAATGGAAGCTATCCCAGTTGCCAACCATTAACTTCCTTATATCCTAAACATTTTGTTTCTAGTCAAAGAAAACAATACACAGATGCTGCTTATTGCTCATAAACAAAAGTACCACTGCCCAAACTGAAACAGAATTATGAGTACACTTGGAACAATATATATGACAATCCATCATCATCTAATAAATTTCAAGGAAGTAGGGCAGACACCAAATTACACTGTCTTGACAGAAAGACCCAAACTAGCTCTGCTTTTTAATTGCCTGGCTATGGCCTGGACACCCAGGTTTAATTCCCCACATTTGGACTGGCCCTGAGACCCACCCTACCTCCCATCTAGTAAGTAATGGAGACTTTTTCATAGGGGTAAAGCAGGTGCAAGTCTAGAGCACACTTAAATCAGCACTATGGAACAAGATGAACAGATTACGCCATGCAAAATGTACACTTCTATGGCACAGAGTTAAGCAATGCAAATCACACAATACTTGTCATTCAAACAGTAACTGCTGTACTGATTGCCATATGAATACAAATATGGAAGACTTTAGACAGTCTTTGGACAAAGGCTCCATTTAAAAAATTAATAATGTAAAAGTCAGATCCAAATCAAGATCAGTGGCACTTCATGCTAAGGTTATGTAGGACAAAGACCAGAAAAGATGTGACTGTGAGTCAAGATGGATGTAAAGGGAGGAAATGCTTGAAGGGTCAATATGTTTATGTTCCTGGACAAATGGAGGGGAAACATCAACACAAAACATACAACATATGCTACACCATTTACATTTTAAATTAAACAAGATTTTACTCTCTCTGGTTAATGTGACAGTGATCAGAACAGACTTGAACTGTGCTAAAACCATGAACAACAAATCTGAAACTGTAACTGTAATCAAGCCTGAATGGGGTCATCAAAAACCCCTTCCTCTCACCATCCTTTCCAGTCAACATATGAATTTTGATTTATCTGTTTGGAGTTTGGTGTTCCACAACTGACTCCAAAGCATTGGCAGAAAAGTATATAAGGGACAATCAACCAGTAAAGCAACCCATTTCTGAAATGTGTTCTAGCCATTAAAAAGGGCAATGTTAAAATCAGAAAATAAGCACAATGTTATATTAAAGTTCTGAAAATATCCACCATGTACAGAAGTGTGCCAACCATCTGCTGCATTGAATTTGTTGTTCCCTGTCTGGACCCTAAAGTTTATGCATGACATGTTGACATACAAAATACAAAGTCTTAAAATCTATGTGGCCTTCTGTACACTTCTGTATGATAATCTACTCTGATGAGAATTATCTCAGTGACTTTCCTGGAGGACATAAAGTTTAATGGGTAATGTCAACAATGTTGACACTACTTGAGACTGATTGAAGCATGTTCTGATCTGCATCCTTCCTGTATCATGGAACTCTTCACCATATAAGATACTAGTCATTTATTTGGTAGAGGATGATCAGAAAATGCATCCCCATGGTCATGCTTGCAAGGTACATAGGAATGCAATGGTAGGTAGTGTTTGACACAGAAAAATCATTGCACTTGTGAAAAAAGCACGTCTGCACTTCGAATGTTGTGAGATGACAGGTTCTAGTCTTGCACAATCGTGTGACCTGCACAGGTTCTGTACTGGCATAGTCACAGTTATCTATATTTTCACTATGAACTGAGTTGAACTGTTTCAACTACAGCCATCAATAAACACCAAAATATGGGTTTCTGACTGAAATGTATCCAAAATTCAGTGACTGTATTTTATGTGTTTCATTCACAAGATATTGTAATACACTCACATTATTTAACAAACAACACTGCATTTGTATCATTAAAACTAAAAACTATGTATTTTTACTGTAACAGAACATACACAATTTATACAAATAGTACAATATATTAAGTAGTCAGAACACAACTGTATTTAAAAAGTGGTACATGGAGTATTTTGTACTATCAACTACATGTTTCAGCCTTTACATTGGCCATCATCAGGTTAGCATGAAACTTATCAAGTGACTATACAATCTGTATGGTGTGCTGGGGGGGGGGGGGAGATCTCGTTTTACAATAGTGGGTAGCATGAAAGTCAGAACTTGGGATGGAGTTATTGAACAAACACAACAGGGATGACACACCTCAAAGATACATAATTTATATATGTTCAACACATCTGAATTCAGCAGTCTGTCAGGCTGCATTTTGTCAGTTTAAATGAAATACATTTCATGTTCTGATTGTACTGGGGCATAGCTGCAACACAAATATTGTGAAAAAGTCTTACAGTAGATGTAATGTTGGTATGTGCCAAAGAGGCTCAAGCACAGCCACCACAGCGTAAAGCTTATCCCTGTAAAATGTGGTGCCAACTCATGACAGGTTACTGCAGAAGTGCACAAATCCCAGGTGCCCAGTCACCCAGGAGATTAAATTTTCTGCAGTATGTATTCGCACAGCATGATTCATGACCTTGCTGGACACTGCATCAAACCAGTAGCTCCAAATATCATGCCACCCTACTTGCAACTATTGCTGTTATCTTATATTCTGTCCTTTGTCCCCATCAAATTCACAAGGAGCTGTGTTGCTCCACAACAGATTACCTCTTTATCAAAGTTTTATTACCAACTGATGTACAAAATAATTGCTTTAAAAGAATATTAAAATTTACATTAAAACAACTCCAACATGTTTTGGTGTTATCACCATTGTCAGGGAGTGTACAATTTGAGCTTGCTAAAGTTACGTTTGTTAAAGCAGTCCATTAATGGACACAGGTGTGGTTAATCTGGTGGTGTGGCTGCAGCCACACCACCAGATTAACCACAACAATGTAAATTAATGGACTGTTTTAACAAACGTAACTTTAGCAAGCTCAAATTGTAAGCTCCCTGACAATGGTGATAACATCGAAAAATGTTGGAGTTGTTTTAATGTAAATTTGAATATTCTTTTAAAGCAATTATTTTGTGCATCAGTTGGTAATAAAACTTTGATAGTATCAAGATGCACAGTACGAATGTAATGATTACCTCTTTGTTTAAATACGTTTGCATATAAGCAGGATAACTTCACTAAACTGTACAGAAACAGGTGAAAGAGGTGAGATTTCAAACAATAATAATTGATGAAATTAATAGTAAATTGAACAGTACTAATAAATTCAAATCCAGCTATCAACTGTAGTATTATCATAAACCCTTGCAAAACCTGAGACTTCATGTAGAACTGATTACCTTGTGGACCTTGCCTATTGAATCCACAATCCTAAAATCAAGTGATGATGATGATGATAATGACAGGAACAAGCACAGGTATCTCTTGAGCAAAAGTATTTGTGGGTGGATGAAACTTGCTTCATGCCACCCAGAATTATGAGGTGCTCCTACCTACTTACTCCATGGAGCAGAATCTTTCTTGAGAAGCTAACAGGTTCTCAGCTAGTCAAGAAATTCCCCGCATTTTATGGAACCCGAAAGTTCATTACAGCATTCACAAGTGCCTGCCATCTGTCCCTATCCTCAGCCAGATCGATCCAGTCCATGTCCCCAGATCCTACTTCCTGAAGATCCATCTTAATATTATCCTCTCAGTTATGCCTGGGTCTTCCAAGTGGTCTCTTTCACTCAGGTTTCCCCACCATAACCCTGTATACACTGCTCCTCTCCCCCATATGTGCTGTATGCCCTGCCCACCTCATTCTTCATGAACTGATCACCTGAACAAAATTAGGTGAATACAGATCAGTAAGCTCCTCATTAGGTAGTTTCTTCCACTCCTGTTACCTAGTCCCTATTAGGCCCAAATATTCTCCTCAGCACCCTATTCTCACACACCCTCAGGCTATGTTCCTCCCTCAATATGAGTGACAAAATTTCACACCCATACAAAACAAGAAGCAAAATTATAGTTCTGTATATCTTAATCTTTATATTTTTGGATAGCAAACTGGAAGAAAAAAGATTCTGCACTGAATGATAGCAAGCATTCCCTGACTGCAATCTGCTCTTAACTTCTTTTTGAATGGAATTTTGATTTGTTAAGGATGTTACCAAATATTTGAACTCTTCCACTTTTGCAAAGGAACTATTATCAATCTTTATATCGTGACATCATCCTGCATTCTGATCTCGAGACATGACCATGCACTTCATTTTATCAGCATTCACTTCTACACCAATCTCTTTACTAGTGACTAACAAAGCTTCTGTGTTTTCCTCTATAGTACGTACACTTCCACCTAATACATTAACATCATCAGCATAAGCCAGAAGCTGTGTCCCATTTAATTTCAAGCCATACTGGTTTACCTGAACCTTCCTACAGGCAAAATCTAAAGCAAAGTTGAAGAGCAATGGCAATCAAGCATCTCCTTGTTTCAAACCATTCCTAATAGGAAACATGTCAAACAAATGCTTGCCTACCTGGACTCTGCTATAGGTTTCATTCAGACACATTTTATTAGCCTTACCAGTTTCATGGGGATACCAAACTCGATGAGAATACTGTACAAGACCTCTCTCCTAACTGAATCATAGACTTTCTTGAAGTCTATAAACGGATGATGCACTGCTTCATTGTATTCCCACTTTATTCTCAAATATTTGAGGAAGGCAGAATATATTATCAGTAGTTGACTTGTTGCGTCAAAACCCATACTGATGATCCCATATAATTTCATCTGCACATGGAGTTAACCTTGATGTGGATAAAATTTTGTACATAGTTGGCAATAGTGATATGCCTCTATAATTACTACAATCTGTTTTATCTTCCTTCTTATAGACAGGTACAATGATTGAATCCTTCCACTCCTCAGACAAATCCTCATTTCAAAAAGAATTAAAAAGTTTATGGATCTCAGAGCAAATTGTTCTACCCCCTGCTTTAATCAGTTCTGCTAAGATTTGATCAATACTTGGTGATGTGTGGTTTTTTAGCTTTACAATAGCCATCTCAACTGCAAAGGCACTCAGCTTAGGCGCAAGTGGTTCTACTGTATGTATTTCTGTCTGCCTAATATTACTAACCCCAAGTACATTAAACAGCTGAGAAAATGAATGCTTCATCTAGCCAAAATACTGTGGCAGTCTGTAACCAAATCACCCTTATCATCATTTACTATATTAGTTCCAGGCAGGTAACCATTCTTAAAATCACTGATGCCCCTATACAAGTCTGGTATTTTTTTATGTTACTGTTAGTTTACAGTTCATCAATTGTAGCTTTCAGATATTCCTTCCTTTTGTTCCTGAAATGTCTACTATCTTCACATCTTACATTGTTCAGACTATCTATGTTGCTTTGGTTTGGATCCTGTAGCCACTTCATTTTAGCTTGCTTCCTTTGATCTAAGAAATGCAAACATTCTTCATCAAACCATGGTTTATGCTGCCTCAATTTGAGCAGACCTAGGGTCTCTTTAGCTGAGGTTTTGATATTCTCTTTAATTTTCTCCTAAGCCCTATTTATGTCCTCACTGTCTCTTAAGTTCTCCAAATCTGTAAACCTGTTTGAGATCTTTAACCTGATACTCTTTCCTAACCTCCAGCTCATTTAGCCTCCTAAGATTAAATCTTTACACATCAAACTTCTGGGATGCTTTTTTTACTTACTGCCAATCTTTCCCTAAATTTTGCAACCACCAGATAGTGATCAGTATTGCAGTCAGCTCCCTTCAAATATCGTACATCAAATACACTCGAATGCAATCTCCTATCTATCAATATTTGACCAATCTGGTTGTCATTCTTCCCATCAGGAGTCATTCTTGTTACAGAAACTGCAATCACCATACATATTATAAACTCAAGTCAGTACTTGGGGTTTCAGTTTAGTGACAGGAAACACTGCCAACCACAACTGCACTACCTGTTTATTATCCCAAGGACAACATCAATTGTCCCCCTTATCATACTAAATTTATTAACACAATGGAACAGTGCAGAATTTGGAAATATCCATATGCACTTTTGCCGCCCACATTCATGATAGTCCATTACAGTACACAGAAAAACACTCCACGTACAAACGCAAGGTACGCATTTCCAGTACGTTACTATGCTGCCTCATAAATCCTGCTTTCTTTCTTGCATTTAGAATTGTTTGTATATGAGAAATGGTAAACAGTTAAAGCGTTAGTCGAGTAGTGAGCCCGGCCTTTATTCTACAGTCATCTATCATGCTCTCGGTGCTGAACGCTTGGCTTACTACTAAGCACTTTCATACATTTCATATTCTCTTATTCGAAGTCGCTCCTCTGGAAACGATTACGTATGAAACGGAGAGTGATTATATATTTTAGGTTATTGTCCGTAAAATGCTTTTAAGCTTTATTTAAAGCTAAATAAAATGTCCCCCATAACACGGGTCTTTTAGGTAATATTATCACTGTAAATGAGAAATCCACGTTTCTTCCTCGCAATCTTGTACCGGTTGCCTGTGGATTCCCTGTGTAGTGCATTCCACGTGCACTGCAAATAACCGTCATAATGGTTCTAATCAGCGATAAGACGTTGCATTTACAGACCTAACTGACGAATGAAGAATATCTGTAGTCTCTTACCAATAAAAAGCCACCATACACTATTTGTAATTTTTCACTATAACAGCCGAGTATTTTCGGCACTTACACTCAACCACCATGCGTTAATCCTCAGAGATAACTACATACACATGACGAATGTCTACCAACCATAAATCATACCAACTACAAACAACATCACGGATTATTGATGTTTGGTTAGCCGTGCATCATAGTATAACTTTTTTATTATTACCAACTTGATACACAAATTTCTTGTTCATTCACATAAATTACATAAAATTAAATTCCTCTACACGTTTCGAGCGCTAAGGAAGGACTTAGCGGTTGCACAAGACGGTCACTTGCAGAGAGTCACGATACCAAAGGCTGCATATGTACAATTTGCGTCGTTGACCTCCTGATGATGAGCGGATTGCGCTCGAAACGTGTAGATGAGTTTAATTTGATGTAATTTATGTGAATGAACAAAAAATTTGTGTATCAAGTTGGTAATAATAAAAAAGTTATCACGGATTATCTCATCTATGCCAATACTGGAATTCCAAATTTAGACTCGGCGATTTTAATGAAATTCGTACCAAAGAATTCATCACATTCTACATTACATATTGGTTATAAAGTAAAGTACGTAGAACAGACAGTAAAATCAAAATTTCTTGGTTACCAAATAAATAAATAAACCATACTGAGCACATGATTCCTAAGTTACGTGGATCATGTCTTGCCCTTAGGTTGATCGTACATCGGCAACAGTAACACTCAGAAATCAATTTACTATGTATACTTTCATTCTACTATAAAATATGCAGTGCCTTTTTGGGTAACTCTTTCAGCAGTGGAAAGATTTTCACTTTCTATCTTTCCGGTCTTGTGACAGCTGTCGCCGTCTTCCGGAACCTAACACCATTCCTTTCTGTTTAACCACTGATCTGCTTCTAAATGAAGATTTTTCACTTTACAAAAGAAAATTGCCATAATTATGGCTTGTGCACAACTCAGAAGCGCTAATGAACGTCTATTTAAAGAATGAGATATTCTACCTGTTCCATGCCAGTATATGTTTTCATTAATAAACTTCATTAACAATAACCAAGAAATGTTTCCTACATATTCCTCTATACACAATACTAAACAAGGACCAAGTGTCATCTTCATAGCTCAAAAGCCAACGTAACTTGTTTTTGAAAAAAGTACACTTTATACTGGCATAAACATTTGCAACAGTTTACCACCTAGTGTGACAATCCTCAAGAATGACAAGGCAAAATTTAAAGCAGCCGTAATTAAATATCTAATTACTCACTCCTTATACCATTTACATAATTTTTTATGTGTAAAAATATTTATAATGTTGCTTTTGTAAAATATTTGTAGTAGTTTACACTGTAAATTTGTATATATGTGTATTTATGACTTGTTACACATTCTACTATCTTTATGACGAATTTATGGATCCATGGAATGTATGTAGGTGTATTTATATGTAGACATGTATGTTTGCATCACACATTGCATCACAGATTATCCACTTCGTATGTGGCGACGTATCATGGAAGCTACCACACACAAGCGAAGGGATTTTGTTCACAGATCCACAAAGCAGAGATAACAGCCACTATCCATGGTAGATAAGAAGAATGGTCAAAGGCAATGTAGGAACATTGTCACTAATCGAAGCTTACTTTTACTAATATCTAGTTACAGTTTTAAAAATAAGGGTTACATATACATAATATTTTAGGATAAGTTAGAGTACGCTGCAACTTTTTTACGTAGCTTTCTGTACTTCTCCACACACACACACACACACACATCTTCCTCCAGCTCCTACAAATTTTACATTACAAAACCTTAATGTTCGCGCGCATTTGTGGTAGTACTTCTCTCTGTTTATGTTAAGAAATGTTAATCCAGCAGACGTGTGCTTTGTAGCTTGTTCTGCGAAGAATACAGTGAATAATTGTTAGAACGGGAGGGAAAAATATTACTTGAAGTAGGGACTTTATCGTTCCCATGGTTGGTTACGAAAGGACCCACGGGAAGGACCTATCACAGAGAGTCTAAACGAGGGTATGGGATTTAAATTTTGAACGTTAGAACACGGACCAAGTACTGGTCTGTAGAACGGAGTTCATTTGTTCCATAGCGGGTGTTTTTTATCTTTAATAGACGGCACAATGTCGATTATTCAGCTGAGTGCATTACCAGGCGGTGTGCGTTTAGTTGCACCAGGTTGTCCACCAGAATATCAAGTTGAGAATGAAAATTTATCACGTCAAGTGTTTGAGGAAATTGTTTCCAGAAGTGTAAAAACTAAGGAGTGGAATAGAAATGACTTCGAAATAGGATGTCCTCTTGGCAGAGGTAAATTTGGTCGAGTGTATCTGGCACGTGTTAAACATCATCATTTAGTGGTGGCCATCAAAGTGCTCTACAAGTCAGAAATAAGGAAGAGTAATGTTGAACATCAGGTTCTGAGAGAAATTGAGATTCAAACTCATCTGAAACACCCAAATATCCTGAGTTTGAGAACCTACTTCTATGATGAAAAGAGGATATACTTGGTGCTGGACTATGCTGCAGGAGGAGAGCTCTATAAACATTTGCAGGACTCGCCAAACCACTCATTTTCTGAGAGAAAGGCAGCAAAATATGTTTACCAGGTTGCAGATGCCCTAAACTATTGTCATCTCAACAAAGTAATTCACCGAGATATAAAACCAGAAAATCTGCTGCTCACCTTAACAGGTGATATTGTTCTTGCAGATTTTGGTTGGTCTGTACATGCCCCATCTTCACGGCGCAAGACCATGTGTGGAACTTTGGATTACTTGCCTCCTGAGATGCTAGATGGGATCGTGTATAATGAATATGTTGATCATTGGTGTCTTGGTGTGCTGTGTTACGAGTTCCTGGTAGGGAAGCCTCCATTTGAGTCGAAGGATACAAATGAGACATATGCCCGCATTAGAAAGGTGGATGTACGTTTCCCAAAATGTGTACCTGAAGGAGCAAAAGACCTAATCAGCAAGCTACTTCGTCGACTTCCCACAGAGCGCCTGCCATTACCAGACGTTATGAAACACCCTTGGATTGTGAACAACAAAGGAAAATAGACAAAGTTTTACATGTGTGACTTATGTACTAGTATCTGGTAGACACAGATGAACAGATATGTACATCGTGGCTGCTTTATTGCCACATCCCATGGTAACATGGATTCCAGTATATATTGTGAAATGTGTTATGTCTTAACTGTGACTTTTTTTTTGTAATTCACGGTGTTACATTATAGATTTTCTGTGTAGATGGACTGTTGTATTCTATGTTCAGTATTTAAACGGATGTGGGCTATTCAGTTAAAGTGCTGATTAAGATGTCTCTTGAACAAAGGTGAAGTTATGCTCTACTCAAGTGAGGCTGCAAAACGGAGAAGTAATGCATATGGCTGACGCATCACGACCTTTTATTTTATTTGTAAGATGAAATTGAAAAACGAGTATGTGGGTGCATTTAAACGTGATAGTTCTTCAGAATAGATAATAGTCTTTTGAAGAATGCACATAGAAATTCAGGATGCATGAGGGACCATGATACCTGCAAATTATATCAGGATATTGAGCGAATAGAATTTCTTTACTTTCCATGCTTTTACATTCTAGGACTAAGTCAAGGATGTGGAAGGTGTTATGGTCCAATAAAATATGGTTCAAATACAGATAGAAGTATAAATACATAGCAGATATCTATTTACAGTCAGAGCAAATGAGGTACTGAATTCATGGAATCATCACCTTTCTTAAGTACACACTTTAAAATGACAAATTTTATGTTGAGGTATATTCTTATACAGAGTAGATAATAGATTTTTTAAAATGCTGGTTTAGTTTTACGTAATGACATCAACTTTTAATGGTAGGTTGGAAGATTATTTAATTATTCCATTGCATTATAGTAAACTGCTTACCCATGTTGAGGTTAATAATTGGCACAAGATTGTAATATTTGTCTTGTACTTATGTTTTTCTGTATTCAAAACTTTACCATGTTGCCTGCAAAAAGAATAATTCTGAAGTGTCTGCTGGCAAGTGGAAGAATTTTTAAACTTTCTAAAAATTTCCCATGTAAATATATATCTAAAATTTATAGATTACCAGGAGGCCTATGACTTAAGTATCATCAAAATTCGATACATCCTGTGAGAATTTTAATCCCAACTAAGCTAGTACAATTTTTGGAGGTAACTATGGAGAACACTATGTCATGTGTCAAAATTGAGGCCAGTTGGGGACTTCTTCCAGGTGAAGCAATGCTTGAATCTAGAGACATGCTGTCCCCTGTTCTTTTTAACTTGGTACTAGGGTATGTAGCTAGAAAGCTACAGGTTGACTACAAAAATGTCTACAGCCACACAGATTGTTAGTTGTGTTGAAAACTAGGGTTAGGATTATATGCATTTTGCATATTGTATATGTAAAATAAAACTACATTTCCAACTTTCACTTAGGGCCAATCACATAAATAATAAAAAGCACTTATGGCCAATCCTACAAATAATGAAAAGGAAATTTTATTATTTATATGATTGGCCCTAAGTGAAAGTTTAAATGTCATTTTATTCTCCATATGCAATATGCAAAATGCATATAATCCTAAGCCTGTGGGCTGAGATAGCTCAGTTGGAATAGTGGCTTGCTACAGGCTGGACAGCCCAGGGATCGGATCCTGGTGGGGGCAAGATTTTCCGCACACATCCAGACCGGCCCTGGGGCCCACCCAGCCTCCTATACAATGGGTACCAGGTCTTGCCCTGGGGCGGGTAAAGCAGCTGGGGCGTGGCGCTGACCACCCATCCCCACGTGACGCCAAGGTTAAGGAAAGAGTAAAGCTAAACATCTACTCCCCCTCTGGGCCTTCGTGGCTTGTTCTAGGGTGAACTTTTACTTTACCTACATAATCCTAAACCTAGTGCTGACATAAATATGGTGGTTAGATGAACAGAACCTGTCACATGCCTTAGAGGTAGCGAGAAGGGAAGCTGGCTTCAGAATAAAAAGAACACAACCATTGTACTGATACAATCCAGAAAGAGAAGCTACAAGTACCTGTACAAGGGTACTGATCTGGGTGGTCACATGATTGAGGTGGTAAATATGTGTATCTGGGGGTTTGCATTCACAAGCCAAAATGAGGAGCTACAGGAAATGTTGTTCTGGATTCAAACACCTAATAGAGTGTATTTTTCCATTTTACCACTGATTACATGTGACATCAGCTGGAGAGTTTAAGTAATGCAATATGAAGCACTTAACCTCAGCAATGTCCTGTATGGTTGTGAGACATGGACTATTTCTAAGAAAGCTGTCTATATGGTTGACTTTTGAAAGGGAAATTCTCAGGAAAATATTTGGACCTATGCAGGCCAAGTAGGTATGGAGAATTGGATACAATAAGGAGGTCTACAAATTTTATGACAATGTCACACTTTAAACATTTTTATGCCTGAAGAGGGTAAATTGGGTTTGCCACATAGCAAGGATGGATGATTCTCATATCCCAATAAATGTAATGGGAGGATGTTTTGGAGATAGAAGGCTCGTGGGAAAGCCTATTGGTAGACTGGAGGAATGCTCTAGATTTTGTACAGATACAGTACTGGAAGGCAACAGCAAGAAACAGAAGAGGCTGGGGGCCAAAGATCAGGGAGGGCATGGCTCAAGCATCTTAAAAGAAGAAATATTGCCTGACAAGAGGCTTTCCATGTAGTGTCTGCAATTTTCCTAATTTTTTTTTGGAGGTGGTGGGGGGTGGTTTTCTTCTGCTGCAGAATATAATTTGTCACAATTTCCTTACTGTTTTACTTATTATCTGGCTCTAATATTGTAATGATGTGAGTTAAAATCTTGCAGTATTTACATTACTGGATTCTTAGCAGATTGCATATTTAGGTAAAGATATCATTTCCACTGTCTTCGTGCCTTTAGTAATCCATTATTTTCAAACACACCACTCATCCCTATATGGACAGCAATTTATCCCATACAGACTCCCTGATTTATGTAAGGGTTAACTTCCCCAAACCTTTATATAGCTCAAATTTTACATACGCTGAATTTGATCCACTACCTACTATATATATATATATATATATATATATATATATATATATATATATATATATATATATAATTTACATAGTATATGTATGTTTGCTGAGATACTAAACAAAGTGTGTGTTAAAACCTTAAAAACAATCGTGGGTACAATGAAGATATTGATGGAAATAATGCAAATAAGGTTATGGAAAAGTATACCTAACATAAAGTTCATGGAAGTCTGTGCTTATGTAAACCTGGGTGTGTTTGTGTGTGCCTGTACTCTTCCACCACTCTTGTGTCACTGAATTTTCATTCCTACAAGGAAAATTTTTATGCCTCTTCCAAATATTTTTATTATTTGGAAGACTGCATAGTCTGGAATTATGTAATTTTAAATTGCATAAGTAGGTATGTGTTTACATACATGTGAAGATACTGGCTGCTCATTTGTCAGTTTAAACCCTACGAATTCTGGCTGTCAAGCTGGAGTTAAAGAGGCCTAAGTGCAAACTCATGAACTTGACAGTTCTCCAAGAAAGAGTCATGTCATCCAGTCACTTCTGTCAAAGAGCTCTGGAAGCAACACTGACAGAGCAAAAATAGTTACAAATAAATGCCCATATGTAGGAGTTAAAATTTCTCTGAATCATCCAATATTACACAAAACTCACCTTACCTTAAGAAAATTTATCTTATGAAATATAAATTCTCACTTTACAAACACCAATAATTCAATAAAAAAAACTTAAAATTTGTTCTTTATTTCATACTATAAATAGCGAGAACACAAAATCGGTACAGTTCCAAGGAAATCAGAACGTCACCTGAGGTCATGAACACTACATTTGTTTAACAAATTCAATGCCAATTTTGAAACTCATACCACAGTAATCACAAACAGCAAAAGTTTTATCATTAATACTGCTAATTAAAATGAAAACATATTTAAATTATAATTTCTTAAATTTGGGGAATACTAATTTTAATTATTTCAATGAATTACACTGCTTATTTCCTCTGAAATTTTGAATTAGCCAGGTAACCTAACAAACAAAAGTAAACATCATCCCTTACAGAAAACTATGAAAAAATAAGTTAATATTGAAAAGGTTTCCTGTAACAACCCAGTCATTTATAATAAAGATTAGATGATTACAGACATCAGCAGAGAACATGGATGCTAATGTGGAAATCAAGGCAATTAATATAAAGAAAATATGATTTCATAGTCAACAACATACAAAATGGTAAAACACCTCTCTATCATCAACAACAGGTAACGATAATTTATTCACCAGAAATACAAATGGAAGTGGTGCACAGATTAGTGCCAAATTAAGATGTTACAATAAAACTGTACACAATATGAGATGCTTTACAGTTTATCTGTATTCCACAATCTGAAGCTGTTAAGTTGCAGAAAACAAAGTAAAAATCAGTCTTGCCATATATGAAGTAAAATGCCACACGAACACCAAACAGAATATATGAGAGGAAAAAGACTTGGCTACATTATATTCCAAACTAAAAGACCGAAAATGTGACAAAATAATGCATTTTAAATAAACTGCTCAGATTTCGTTTCTAACAAAATTACCTTGATGGTGATGATTCAAATCTTCTAAGATATGGCCCTGTGCACAATGGGCAAGAATTTCTCAATATTTTCAAGGAACTTGGTGCCTTCACCTTCAGGATCTGGTGATCTAAGAATAGCTGTGTAAAATTACAGGCTGTATTATATATGTGTGTGGGTGTAGCATGGACAAGGTGAGTAGCAAGTCAGTGGAGGGAGGTAGTGACATGAATAGGGTGGGGTCTTGGTATAAGAGCTGGGATGGGTGTACAGTTAAGCTGCACAGGTGGAGGTAGAGTGAGGAGCACATGCAAATACCAGCAGGAGGACAGAACCTGTACACCCATCCCAGCCTTTATACGTGTATGAAGACTGCACCCAGTGCATATCACTACCACTCCCACTGTCCTTTTTCCATCCACACCTACCTATATACCTTATCTCTCTGCATGCCTGTTATTCTAGGACCAGTGAACCCTGCAGATGACAGCACCATAATACTTCGCAATGCTGAGAAATACCAAATGACATATCATCATATTCCAACACCAGCGTGAAAAACTACAATCTTGCAAAAATTACCTTTAATTTTATCCGCAACGATTTAGTCCAAATAAATAAAATTTATGTTTGTAGGCATGGGAAACAACTGCATAAATGTACTTTTTCATTGCAAGCAACTGACTGGAATATCAAAGATTCAGGAAACCGGTACACAAATTCCACGAAGGTAAGTACATCTCCAAAGATATTTAGCGTGGAAATTTCAGACATACCAACCAAGAGGAACCCACACCAGGGTGACTATAATCTAATATGCTGACTCTCCTCAATAACAAATTATATGTACTAAGTTATAAAGATTTAAATCAGTATGTAAACTTCAACATGTACCACAAATGGTAGAAATACTGTTCTCACATATTTTCACCAGTTCAGTACTCTGGGCATGAAAATTAAGCTTTATTAAAGCTTATAAGGCGATCCCTTTCTTATCTGGATAACATTTAATCAAGAGTGCCAGTACATTACAATGTTTAACCCTTAAAATGCTGAATTAAATCCCATCTGCTATTTGCTGGCATTATTAGGAGCTTACCATTTTCTCCACGTTAGCAGGATAAGGGTTAAATCATTAACCCTTAGGCTACTAATGTCGTATATATATATATATATATA
>Ga0268261_10000959_pt1 | contig 19313 bp, 32 predicted proteins | sample TergutNc150P1_FD_190353 | JGI IMG/M metagenome (GOLD analysis project Ga0268261, IMG submission 190353) | Nasutitermes corniger P1 segment gut microbial community from laboratory colony in Florida, USA - Nc150 P1 (SPAdes) (version 2) | ecosystem: Host-associated > Arthropoda: Insects >...
CTGATCACTCGTCCAGAGGAGTCCTACCGACTGTGCTGCGTCGTTGTGTGTGATCTAGAAACATCAAGAATGGGTGCTCCATATATATATATATGACACTAGTCACCTAAGTGTTAATGATTTAACCCTTATCTTGCTAACATGGAGGAAATGGTGAGCTAATAATGCCAGCAAATAGCAGATGGGATTTAATTCGGGTTTTAAAGGGTTAAGCGTGTGACCTTCCCCTCTAGGCGAAAGACCAAGTATCACACTCATAAACAATGACGGGTGCAACTGCAGTTTTAGCCTTCACGTTTTTGGACAGCCGACAGTACGACAAAAAACCTGAACCACTAATATGAAGCAATCCCAGAACTTAACTCTTTAAACGCCGAGTTAATTTCCATCTGCCATTTGCTGGCATTATGAGAAGCTCACCATATTCTTCACTTTAGCAGGGTAAGGATTAATCTACTCCGAATTTCTTCGTGAATGCACCAAGTTGGCCTCGGACTCCCCGGCTCTTTATCTTCGCCACAGTTCAAAGTACATTGATATTACAATTCTGTTAATTCTGGCGAAGACACGTGAAGACAAGATTTCCCCTGCGACTTAACCTCTTAACCAACTTCTTTAAAATCAAATTTAAAATTATCCCTGTAAAGTGTATAAAGTCGTATGGTGGAGTGGAAGTATTGCCCCACTAATTGACCTTGTACTAGATGGCGGAAGTGGTCAGATTCACGCTCCGGCCGCTTTATCCCCGAAGGAAAACTCCCACTACCCATCCAATAGCAGGCCGGATGGGACCAGAGCAGTTATGGACGGTATGGGGAACAGACAAACCTACGGCCCCTCACCGGGAATCGAAAAACAATTCATCGGATATCCAGCTACTAGTGTAGTCACTCTACCGGCCACACCATACCGGCGTATCGACCCCTTTCTTTGTTTCTAACAGAGTCGGACCTGGACGATTTAATTCCGGACACCGCCTGAAGTCCGCGTTGCGGACACACTGAAAAACACTGGAAACATGGGCTTAAAATTTTGTAGAAGATGTATGAAAAGAACACGGAAATAATGCATTAATGCTAATTTCAAACGCAAAGGGCTCACTTTCTTTTAAAACTGCGGGGCTCGTGCCTACAGTCTATGAGCTACATGTACGAATAATTCACAAAGCGCTGCATTCCGACACTTGCCACTCTGTTTAGCAACCGTAACTAAAATGCACATATGCACGGGTAAATTACCGGGATTGCGAATAGCAACTACGTTACCGTGAGCAGTTCCACGGGCCGCGCAACAGAACCCAACTCAGTAAGTACTGTATCATATTACAGACCACTCCAAGAACTGGACAACCGAACAATCATGCTTCTATTCCCGGCAGGGATAAGAAAAGTTCTTTGATTCCAGACAGGCTCTGGGGCCCACTCAGCCTACTACGCATGTACCTACCGGCAGCGCTTCTTCCGGGATAAAGCACTTGAGACGTGAAGTTGACGGTTAATCTCCATTTAGTCAAATAAATGGAGCCATACTTCTACTCCCGGATCCCTTTATTGTATGTAAGGAACAGCTTAATTTTTTGTATTACTTCAACCATAAGGCTACAAAGACTCTGTATAGAGTGCGCTAAAGTGTCATACTCTTGCAAGGATTCACAAAAGTCCACCTCCATTAACTACTTAGCTAGTTTCTAAACCCAGAATGCACTTCTTGTCGGAATATTGCTCTCCTCAGTGACGTACAAGACATGCAACTCACAGTCAGTGTTAACACGTACTCGATGCAGAAGTACGGAGCAGGTGTGTTTGTGGACAACACAAAACACAAAAGTGAACGATTTGACTTCGATACCATTTCGTGCCAATTCAATCGGCATATGAAGTGAGAAAAAAAATGTGAGTTTTAACACAGGGCTGCAACAGCTAGGAACTTACGGTATTCCATCGAAATGGAATTTAAAGGACTCCTTGGATACAACACGAACATAAGTAAGTAAATTACTGACCCTAGTGGACAAGGTCCTTCAAAAGAAACCGGTATTTTCGAGCTTGTCAAAAACATTAAAGTTTATTACTGCGTTTAAAAGGCGCTGCTTTTGGAGCCTAACCTGATCCATTTGAATCCAATTTACAGTTTTTTACACTTACAGTGTGTATACTTTATTTCATGGTGAGCAGTTTTAATTGCTCTGTCTTCTCATGTCAAGGTCCCGCAAGTCAAAAAAAATGTAAGTAGACTTAACTCAAAACAAATGAATTTGCAAATGCATTTCATAACTACTAAGATATTCGTACGTGTCCTGCTGCAATGCAGGACATGTACGTTTTCAAGGAGAGCTGTAAATTAAGAAAGGAATTAATTTCTGATCACATAACTTTGTTCAGTAATGATTTCCCCTCCGTTTTGGGGGGGTTGGATGGGGGAGAAGACGTGCATTTATTCAAATAAAAATTTCGCCACACTGAATTTCCATGTCCTTGCGAAACATATCCCTGTGTTCCCAACTTCAGGACTTGAATACATTCAAATTAATATACGAATAAAACCCGGTCTAGGCAGTTATACAGTCGCTCGAGTAGGTCTGACGTGTTCGCAGGTTATGAGGTTACGCAATAGACATTGCGGGTATCTGTAGACTCCTTATTTGGAAGAGAAAACAGACGCGCTATAAAGATTTTCATAGAACTACGAATGATCATACAAATTGAGGTCACTCTACGCCAGTAATTTTGAACTCCTTATCTTCAATAAGCCAATATGGCGGCTGTGCGAATTTCGCTGGACGGGAGCCAGTTATTGTAGAGCTTTGGCACTGTGTGGAAATATATTTTAAAACATCTTTCAACTTTCATAAGGATACAATTATAGATGCAAAGTAAAACACGTCGGTGGTATGAAGCCTGGTTTTAGCTTTTTGTCTGAAACATTGAAGCTGATCATTCATATCTGGTAGACTAAATGAGATACTTACATATCAGTTACAAGCGTAATTTTGCGTGTTAAAAACTACATATATATGTATATAACAAAAGTACAACTTTTAAGTCATAAGTATTGGTACTCAGAGCAGCGTCAACTGTACATAAAAGCAGGAAACCAATTTTTACAAATATTTAATGTACAATTTCCACAAGACCTGCAACTACTCGAAGACATTTAAATGCAATTAGATGTGTAATGTAGCTCCAGAATTTCCAGTTCAACATTTCTTGTCGTTATGTCAAATTTTAAAAGTAAGGTATAATAAAAGCGAAAACAGAAACAGGTACGAGGAGTCGAAAGCATTTGCAGCTGTGCCTTGAAGAGCATTAAAATAAACTTCTGCAATTCAGCACAAAGGTCAGGCCCCGGGTAGGAGTCGCACAATGGGGCGACACCACCGACTGCTTTCTGTGTTGCAATTCTTAACCAAGGAGTGACGGTGTATATACTTATGGCGCACGGGTCACACAGGTCGAAGGAAAAGAACAGAGAAACAAAGAAACAGAACAACGTGATGTAGTGGGTGCATCGGGCGCGATCCTATGTAAGAAGCTAAGGCAATCGGTCAGGATAGCCGGATTTGGGGCAGACAACCACTCTCTGTACTTACCGAAAATGAAGCGCTGTCATCATCATCATCATCATCATCATCATCATCATCATCATACATCTGTCAAGGAGTTGTGATTCATAAAAAAATTCCACAAAATGCAGCAATGTATCAAATTTTCTTATTCCATATTTATCTGAAGTTCAACATGTTTCGGGCGACACACCGCCCATCATCAGGAGCCGAAAACTGCACTACCAACCTCTGGTTTTTCATACGTGGAAGGTTGTTGGACGTGTAGCGGGTGGACGATGTCAGCTGACAATGTCCACCAACTACGCGTCAAACAACCTTCCACGTATGAAAACCCAGAGGCTGCCAGTGCAGTTTTCGGTTTCTGATGATGGGCGGTGTGTCGCCCGAAACATGTTGAACTTCAGATAAATATGGAATAATAAAATTTGATACATTATTGTATCTTGTTGGTTTTTTTTATGAATCGTACTATGATGCACGGAACTACGAACATCAAATGAAGCACTGTGTGTCTGGAGGCTATTGGGTTATTCTGCTTTCCTGATCAACAGTGCTAGAACAAAGCTGCACTTACACCTACATACAAACAGCAGCTTATTCTCGTATGATCAACTGAACATTTAAGTCTGACGGTAGCTCAAACTGCTTTTACGAGCGTCTGCATACTTGTGAAAAGTGTCTGCTACGTTCGTCATGTTTGCCCACGTGTACCGGATTTTCAAGGAAATGTTATCCTAGAAACCTTTATTAAAATCTGTCCAGAAAAACGAAATTTGTTACAATCACAAAAAATGAATACCTAAGAAAGGTTTATTGCTGTCAATGACGTATATGGCCATTTTCAAACACTGAAAGTTTCGTTATAATTCAGACGCGAGTTCATGAACTTAATAATGCAATTCAAACATATTTAAGACATAAGAATTTATATAAGGAAAGTAATTTTTCTTCAGTTGTTTGCAATCGAAGGTGTTACATACGGAAGAGGCAGGTGTTAGTATATATTGGTTTTCTCCCTTGTATGTATAAATGATACAGGTGCTGGTCTTCACCGTAAGAAGGAGTGGGTTGATCCTCTTTATCTTGCGGATGTTGCGTAAGCGCTAAGTACTTCTTAGCCGCAGGTGCATGGGCTAGGGGTTAGCCTCAGATATAGTAGGTTAGGGGTTACCTACAGGTGTGTATTGTTGAATAATGTTAATTTTTTGTGTAACAGTTGTACTTAGTTTCAAATAGCCTGTCTCACCAGCGAGAAGGCAGTTCATTACTGAAAGTCAGACTAACAAGGTTTGTCAGTTCCTACTGGCGGTTTAGTGTAATAAATTTATTGTTCTCATCATTGGTTGTTACACTATACTACCCCAAGTACACCATCCACTTGCTCCCGTTCGGCAAAACCAAATGTACAAGTGCAGACAAAGACGCATTAACTGCTAGTCACTAGTATGCGGATACAACAAAGCCCAAGAGCAGGAATTTTTGTTTCACTCCACATACATCCGCGACTTATCCCAGATAATGAAGATAATGCTAACAACCCTAAAACTTTTGCAAAGACATGCATGACGCTCTTTGTTTAGAAAGACCGACGGCATGCAATTAGAGCCTAATCTTACAAATATCTGAAAAATATTTTGCTCCTCTTGCCGGAAAAGAGAGTAGAAGGAGACAAGTGCGATATATAGTGTTAGGGACAGACAAGGACTATGTAGTGCTACGGACAGACAAGGATTATGTAGAGCTACGGACAGACAAGGATTATGTAGTGCTACGGACAGACAAGGATTATGTAGAGCTACGGAGAGAAGAGGACTATGCAGTGCTACTGAAAGACAAGGATTATTTAATGCTACGGACAGACAACGATTATATCGTGCTACGGAAAAATAAGGATTATGTAGTGCTAAGGAGAGACAAGGACTATGTAGAGCTACGGACAGACAAAGATTATGTAGAGTTAAAGACAGCCAAGGAATATGCAATACTACTGACAGGCAAGGATTATGTAGTGCTACGAACAGACAACGAATATATAATGCTACAGACAAACGAGGATTATGTAGAGCTACGGACAGACCAATAACTTATAGAGCTACGGACAGACAAGGATTATGTAGAGCTACGGACAGACCAATAACTTATAGAGCTACGGACAGACAAGGATTATGTAGAGCTACGGACAGACAAGGAATATGAAATGCTACTGGCAGACAAGGATTATGTAGTGCTACGGACAGACAAGGATTATGTAATGCTACGGAGAAACGAGGATTATATAGAGCTACGGACAGACAAGGATTATGTAGTTCTAAGGAAACACAAGGATTATGTAGACTTACGGACAAATATTATGTAGGGCTACGGACAAACAAGAACTATGAATTGCTACTGACAGACAAGGATAATGTAGTGCTACGGACTGACAAGGATTATGTAGTGCTACGGACATAGAAAAATTATTTAGTGTTATGGACAGACAAGGATTATGTACTGCTACGGACATACAAGGTTTATGCAGTGGTACGGACAGACAAGGATTATTTAGTGCTACTGACAGAGGGTTATTTAGTGCTATGGACAGACAAGAAATTTGTAGTGATACGGACGGACAAGTTTTATGTAGTGCTACGGACAGAGGACGATGTTGTTCCACAGACAGACAAGCATTAAATTGTGTTACGGATAGAAAAGGATAATATAGTTCTACGAACAGAGAAGGACTATGTAGTGCTACGGAAAGACTAGGATTACGTAGTGCTCCGGAAAGCCAAAGAATATGTAGTGCTACGGATAGACAAGGATTATGTAGTGTGACGGACAGAGAAGGATTATTTAGTGGTGTGGATAGACAAGGATTATGTAGTGCTACGGAGAGACAAGAATTATATAGTGTTAAGGACAAGAAAGAATTATGTAGTGCTATGGACAGACAAGGATTATATAGTGCTACGGACAGAGGATTATTTAGTGCTACGGACATACAAGGACTATGTATTGCTAGGGGAGACAAGGATAATTTAGTGCTACGGAAAGACAAGAGATATGTAGTGCTAAGGACAGAGAAGAATTAATTAGGGTTACAAACAAATAAGGATTAGTTGGTGCTACGTACAGACAAGGATGATGTACTGCTACCGACACACAAGGATTAATTATTGCTATTAAGAGAGAAGGATTATTTAGTGCTACGGACAGAAAAGTAATATGCAGTGTTAAGGAAGTAGAAGAATTATGCAGTCCTATGAGCAGACAAGAATTGTTTATTGCTACGAACAGAGAAGCGCTATGTACTGCTACGGACAGACAAGGATTATATAGTGTTACGGACACACAAGTATTATTTAGTGCTAAGGAAAGAAAATGATTATATAGCGCTACGGACAGAGAAGAATTAAAAAGTGCAACGGAGCGACAAAGGTTATGTTGGGCTACGGAGAGACAAGGATTATGTAGTGCTACGGACAGACAAGAATGGTTTTGTGCTAATAACAGAAGGAAAATTTAGAGCTACGGACACACAAGGATTATTTAGTGCTACGGGCAGAGAAGGACTGTGTAGTGCTAGGGACAGACAAGGATTATGTATTGCTAGGTACAGACAAGAATTATGTATTGCTACGGACAGACAATCATTGGGTATTGCTACGGACAGAGAAGGAAATCGTAGTGCTCCGGACAAGCAAGGATAATGTAGTTCTACGGACGGACAAGGGTCATTTAGTGTTAGGGAACGAGACGAAATATATACTGCTACGGAAGTACAAGAATTATGTAGTGCTACGGACAGACAAGGATTGTGTTGTGTAAGGGAAAAAGGATTTTATTTTGTTACACAGAGAAGGAACATTTAGTGCTACAGACAGACAAGGATTATGTAGTACTACGGAAAGACAAGCATTGGTTATTGCAAAGGACAGAGAAGGAATACGTAGTGCTACGGACAAACAAGGATTATGTTGTTCTACGGATAGACAAGGGTCATTTAGTGCCACGGAAAGAGAAGGAATATATAGTGCTACGGAAGTACAAGAATTATGTAGTGCTACGCACAGAAAAGGATTGTGGTTTGTAAGGGACAGAAAAGGATTTTATAGTGTTACACACAGAGAAGGAATACTTAGTGCTATGGACAGACAAAGATTATGTAGTGCTACGGACAGGCAAGGATTTTGAAATGCCATGGATAGACAATGATAATGTAGTGCTACACAATGACGTGGATTATGTAGTGTTACGTACAGAGATGGATTATTTTGTGCTACGGACAGACAAGGATTATGTATTGCTAAGGACAGAGAGGGAATATGTATTACTACGGAAAGACAAGGAGAAGGATTATTATTTCAACAGACAAACAAGGATAATGAAGTGCTACTGAGAGACAAAGATTATGTTATGTTACGGACAGACAAGAATTGCATTATGCTACGGACAGACAAGGGTCATGTAGAACTACGGACAAAGGACTATGAAGTGCTACGGAGAGACAAGGATTATGTAGTGCTACGGATAGACAAGGATTAATTAGTGATATGGACAGAGGACTATACAGAGAGAGGAATATGAAGTGCTACGGACAGACAAGGATTATGTAATGCTACAGACAGAAAAAGATCATTTAGTGCCATGTACAGAGGACTATATTCTGTTACGGACAGAGGAATATGTAGTGCTACTTACAAAGAATATGTAGTCCTACGGACAGACAAAGAATAAGTAGTGCTACGGAAAGACAAGTATTATGTAGTGCTAGCGCACAGACAAGTATTATATAGTTTTACGGACAGAGGACGACAATGTAGTGCTACGGATGACAAGTATTATGTAGTGCTACGGACAGAAAAGAGTAATGTAGTGCTACGGGAGACAAGGATAATATACTACTGCGGATAGAGGATTATGTAGTGTTACGGACAAACAAGAATTATGTAGTGTTACGGACAGAAAAGTATTATTTAATGCTATGGACAAAGGACTATATAGTGCAACGAACAGACAAAAATTATGTAGTGCTACGGACAGAAAAATATTATGTAGTGCTAAGGACTGAGAACGATTATTTAATTCTAGGGACAGACAAGGATTATGTAGTACTACTGAAAGACAATGATAATGTAGTGCCAAGTACAGAGAAGAATTATTTTGTGCTACGGACAGAGGACTATGTACTGCTACGGAGATTAAAGGATTGTGTATTGCTAGGAACAGACAAGAATATTCAGTGCTACGGACAGGAAAAGAATATGTATTACAACGGAAAGAAAATTACTTAATGCTACGGACAGAAAAGACTATGTGGACCTACGGACACAAAGATTATGCAGTGCTACGGACGGACAAGGATTATGTTGTGCTACATATGACAAGGATTATTTAGTGCTTCATAAGGCAAGGATTATGTAGTTCTACGGAGAGAGAAGGATTATTTAGTGCTAAGGACAGGCAAGGATTATGTCGTGCTTCGGACAGACTGATTATTTAGCGCTACGGACAGAGAAGTAATATTTCTTGCTACGAACAGACAAGTTTATGTTGTGCTACGGACAGAGACGGATTAGTTAGTGCTACGTAAATAGAAGGGTTGTGTAGTGCTATAGATGTACAAGAATTTTGTAGTACTACGGACGGACAAGCATTATTCAGTGCTAAGTTCAGACAAGGATTATGTAGTGCTACGGACAGAGGACTATGTAGTGGTACGGACAGACAAAGACTATGTAGTGCTACGTACAGGCAACAACTATTAAGTGCTACGGACAGACAAAGATTAGGTAGTGCTACAGACAGAGACAGCATATTTAGTGCTACTCACAGACAGGGGTTATGTATTTCTACGGACAGAGGACTATGCAGTGCTACAGGCAGACATGGACTATGTAATGCTACGAAAGACAAGGATTATGTATTGCTACTTACAGAAAACTATAATTTAGTGCTAAGGAAGACAAGGATTAACTAGTGCTACGGACAGAGAAAGATTAAGTAGTGATACTGAAAAACAAGGAGTATGTGGTGCTATGGATGGATAAGGACTATGTAGTACTACGGACAGACAAGAAGTATTAGATCTACGGAGAAGCAAGGATTATTTAGTTCTACGGACAGAGACGTTCTATGTAGTGTTATGGTCAGACAGGGATTATGTAGAGCTACGGACACACAAGGATTAAGTAGTGCTTCGGACAAACAAGGATTATTTTGTGCTACGGACTGGGAAGGATTATTTATAGCTACGGGCAAGTAAGAATTATATAGTGCTACTGACAGAGGATCATTTAGTGTTCCGGACAGACAGGGATTATGTAGTGATATGGCTTGATAAGGATTATGTAGTGATACTGACAGAACAACTTAGTGCTACGCACAGACAAGGACTATGTAATACTACGGACAGACTAGGATTATGAAGTCCTACTGAAAGAGAAGTATTATTTAGTGCCACGGACAAACAAGGATTGTGTGGTGCTACGGACATAGAAGGATAAGTCAGTGCTACGTGAATAGAAGGGCAATCTAGTGCTAAGGATATACAAGACTAATGATGTATTACCGACGTTGAAGGATTATTCATTACTGCGGCCAGACAAGGAATATGTGGTGGTACGTAGAGAGAAGGACTATGTAGTGCTTCGGACAGACAAGGATTATATAGTGCTACGGCCAGACAATAATAATTTAGTGCTACTGACAGAAGTAATATGTAGTGCTACGGACAGACAAGGATTATATAATGCTACGGACAGACCAGTATTATGTTGTGCCACGGACGGAAAAGGACTATATATTGCTACAGAAAGACAAGGACTTTGAAGTGCTACGGACAAAGTTTATGTAGTTTTACGGACAAAGTTTATGTAGTGCTAAGCACAGACAAGGACTATGTAGTGCTACGCACAGAGGAGCATGTAGGGCTAGAAGAGAAGGACTAAGTAGGGCTACGGACAGGCATGGACTATGTAGTGCCACGAACTGACAAGGACCACGATGTGCTACGGACAGACAGAGAATGATTACAGCTACGGACCGACAAGGACTATTTAGTGCTACGGGCAGACCAGGATAATGTAGTGCTACGGAGATACAACGATTATGTTGTTCTACGGAAATGGAAGGTCTATGTTCTACGGACAGAGGATTATGCAGTGTTAATGACAGAGAAGGATTATTTAGTGATGCGGACAGACTATGTTATTTAGTGCTAAGGATAGACAAGGATTATTTAGAACTACGGGCAGAAAGTATTATTCAGTTCAACGTTCAGAGAAGGACTTTGTAGGGCTACGGAGAGACAAGGAATATGTAGTGCTACGTACAAACAAGGACTATGTACTTTTAAAGACAGATAAGTACAATGTAGAGCTACGAACAGAAAAGGACTATTTAGTGCGACGACAGACAAGGAATATTTAGTGCTACTGTCAGTCAAGAATTAAGTAGTGCTACGGAGAGACATGGATTATGTGGTGCTACGGACATAGAATGACTATATTTTGCTACGGACAGACAAGGACTATGTAGTGTTACAGACAGACAAGGACTCTGTAGTGCTACGGAAAGACAAGTACTATGTAGTGCTCCGGACAAGCAAGAATCTTGTAGTGCTACGGACAGAGAAGGATATTTTATGTCTATGGAGAGACAAGATTTATGCAGTGCTACGGACATAGAAGCATTAAATAGTGCTACGGACAGGCAAGGGTTATGTAGTGCTGCGAAGAGAAAGTACATTGTCCTTCGTAAAACAAAAACATATATTGCTACGGACAGACAAGAATTATGTGGTGCTACGAAGAGACAAGTATTATGTAGTGCTACGGGGAGACAAGGATAATGTAGTTCTACGGACAGACAAGGATTATTTAGAGCTATGGACAGAGAAATACTATGCCGTACTACGGACACACAATTTTCATGTAGTGCTACGGAGGAACAAAGATTATGTAGTGCAAAGGAGGCACAAGGATTTCGTTGTGCTACGGACAGTCAAGGATAATTTAGTGCTACCGACAGAGGACTATGTAATGCTACGGAGAGACAAGGATTATGTAGTGTTACAGATTGAGAAGTATGTGGTGCTACTGCCAGACAAGGATTACGCAATGCTACGGACACAACAAGGATCGTCTAGTTTTGCGGACAGTGGAGGAATATTTAGAGCTACAAAGATTATGTAGTGCTACAGAGAAACGAGGATTATGTAGTGCTACGTAAGCACAAGTATAATGTAGTTCTAAAGACAGACAAGGATTATTTACTGCTAAGGACCGAGAAGTAAAATGTAGTGATACGGACAGATATGGATTATATAGTGCTACGGAGAAACAAGGATTATGTAGTGGTTCGGAGAGACAATTATTTTTAGTGCTACGGGCAGACAAATATTATGTATTGCTACAGAGAAGCACAGATTATATTGTGCTACTGCAGACAAGGATAATTTAGTGCTAGGGACACACATAAATTATGTAGTGCTACGGACAGAGGACTATTTAATGCTACGGCCAGAGGACTATGTTGTGCTACGGACAGACAAGAGTTATTCAGTGCTACGGACAGAGGACTATATAGACCTACGGTCAGAGGACTATGTAGTGCTGCGGACAGAAAATGATTATTTATTGCCATGAACAGGCAGGTACTATGTAGTGTTACGGTCAGACATGTATTATGTATAGCTATGAGAGAAGGATTATGTAGTGCTTCGTTCAGACAAGGATTATGGAGTGCTACGGACTGACAAAGATAATTCGGTGTTACGGACAGGCAAGGATTATGTAGTGCCACGGATAGACAGGGTTTATGTAGTACTACGGACAGACAAGGGAAATATAGTGCTACGCACAGAAGACTAATTTTTGCTGTGGACAGACCTCTGATTATGTAGAGCTAAGTAGAGACAAGGATAATATAGTGCTACAGAGAAGGATTATTTCGTGCTACGGAGAGAGAAGAATAATTAAGTGCTTCGGACAGACAAGGATTATGCAGTGCTACGGACAGAAAATTATAATGTAGTGCAACTTATAAACAAGGAATATTTAGTGCAAAGTGGAGACAAATATTTTTAGTGCCACTGAAAGTCAAGGATTATGTTCTCCTATGGGCACACAAGGATTATGTAGTGCTACGGACAGAAGGATTATTAATGCTACGGACATAGAATGACTATGTTGTGCTACGGACAGATAATGATTATGTACTACCACGGAGTGACAAGGATTATGTAGTGCTACGGAGACACAAGTATTGTGTAGTGCTACCAACAGAAAGGGATTATTTAGTGCTACGGACAGAGGACTATGTAGAGCTGAGGATACACAAGGATTATTTAGTGTTACGGACAGAGAAGAGATATGTGGTGCTACGGACAGGCATGGATTATTTAGCGTTGCGGACAGAGAAGAAAAATTTTGGGCTACGGACACAAGGTTTATGTGGTGCTTCGGAGAGCAGCAGTATGTCCCGCTACGGACAGACAAGGATTATTTAGTGCTATGGACAGACAAGGATTATGTAGTGCTGTGGGCAAACAATGCTTATGTAGTGCTACGGGTAGACAAGTATTATTTTGTGCTACGGACAGACAATGGCCGTGTATTTCTACGGACAGACAAGAATTATATAGTGCTACAGAAGACAAGGATTATGTAGGGCTACGGAGAGACAAAAATTATTTAGTGCTATGGACAAACAAAAAATATGTATTGCTAAGGACATACAAGGATTATGTAGTGCTACGGACAGAGAAGTATTATTTAGAACCAAGGACAGATAAGGACTATGTAGTGCTACGAATAGACAATGATTATTTAGTGCTACGTAGAGATAAGTTTTAATTAGTGATAGGAAAGGAATGGATAATATAGTGCTACGGACATAGGAATAAACAGTGCTACGGACAGACAAGGATTGTGTATTGTTACGAAGAGACGAGGTTTAAGTATTGCTACGGACAGACAAGGACAATTTATTGCCACGGACAGACGTGGAATATGTAGTACTACGTTAAGACAAGGATTATGTAGTGCTATGGACACACAAGTATTATGTAGTGCTACGGAGAAACAAAGATAATGCATTGCTACGGACAGAGAAGGTACATATGGTGCTACGGGCAGACAATTTTTATTTAGTGCTATGGGCATAAAAGGAATGTGTAGTGCTACGGACGGACTAATATAATGTAGTGCTATGGGCAGGCAAAGATTATTTAATGCTACGGAAAGAGAAGGAATATGTAGTGCTACAGACAGGCAAGGAATAAGTAGTTCTAGGAAGAACCAAGCATTATATCTTACCACGGAGAGGAAATGATTACTTAGTTCTACGAACAGGCAGGGATTATATAGAGCTACGGACAGAGAAGTATTGTGTATTGCTACGGACAAAGGAGGACTATGTAGTTCTACGGACAGACAAGTATTACTTATTCCAACGGAGAGACAAAGATTACGTAGTGCCAGGAATAGACAAAGATTACGTAGTGCCAGGAATAGACAAAGATTACGTAGTGCCACGAAGAGACAAGGATTATATAGTCCTACGGAGGGAGAATGACTATGTGGTACTACGGAGAGATAAGGAATGTGTAGTGATACGGACAGACAAGGATTATGTAGTGGTACGGACAGACAAGGATTATTTAATACTACGGAGTGAGAATTATTTTGTGTTACGGACAGACAAGGATTATTTATTGTACGGACATACGAAATTATATAGTTCTACAGACAGAAAAGAGTCATTTAATTCTACGGACAGAGAATTATCATTTATTACTACTGTCAGACAAAGACTGTGTAGGGCAAGGAACATAGAAGTATCATGTAGTGCTACAAACAGGGAAGGATAATTTAGTGCTACTGTCAGACAAGGATTATGTACTGCTACGGACGGAGGTCTATGTAGTGCTACGGAGAAACAATTATGTATTTTCACAGACAGAAAGTAATATGTAATGTTACGGACAGACAAGAACTATGTAGTACTACGGACAGACAAGGACTATGTTGTGCTACGGACATAGGACATTTTAGTGCTACGGACAGATAAGGAGTATGTATTGCTAAGGATAGAACAGAATTATGTAGTGTTAAGGACAGAATGAGATTATGTAGTGCTACGGGCAGACAAGGATTATGTTTTGCTACGGACAAACGAGGACTATGTAGTGCTACGGAGAGACAGGGACTATGTAGTGTTACGGATAGAGGTTTATTTAGTACTACGAACAGACAAGTAATATGTTATGGTACGGATAGACAAGAATTAGGTTGTGCTACGTATAGAAAATTAATATGTAGTGCTACCAACAGGCAAGGGTAATGTACTTCTACAGACAGACAATGAGTATGAAATGCTGCGTATAAAAAGACTGTGTAGTGTTCTGGACAGCGGGCTCTTTAGTGCTACTTGCAGACAAGGAGTGTGTAGTGGCACGGACAGGCATTAATTATGTAGTGCTAATAAGAGAAAAGGATTATGTAGTTCTACGGACAGACAAGAAGTATGTAGTGCAACGGACAGAAAAGGATTATTTAGTGCTATGTACAGACAAGAAGTATGTAGGGCTACGGACAGGCAAGGATAAGGTAATGCTACGGAGAGACAAGGATATGTAGTGCTATGGAGAGACAAAGATTTTGTAGCACTACGCAGAGAAAAGAATTATGTATTTTTACGGACAGCCAAGGATTATGTAAGGCTACGGAAAAACAAGGATTGTATTGTGCTACGTAGACAAGTATTTCGTTGTGCTACGGACAGAGAAGCATTATGTAGTACTAAGGACAAAGAAGGAAAATGTAGTGCTAAGGACAGGAAAGGATTATGTAGTGCTACGGACAGACAAGCATTATGTAGTGCTACGGACAGACAAATATGTCGTGCTGGGAAAAGAAAATAATTATATATTGCAAAGAACATAGGACTATTTAGTGTTTCGGACAGACAAGAATTATACAATTAGTAAGGGTGTCACTATGGCACCCGGAATGCCAGACACTACGGCGCCAGGCTTAACCTAACCTTGAGCTTCCTGTAGTAAAGTCACACGTAAATAAACCAAACATTCCCCTCCCTCCCCTTGCCCTCAGGTGTCAAATATTGCTTCTATACAGTTTGGCGCCAGGGCTTAACCTAATTTTAACTTCTTGTTATTTGTTAATTACAAACCTAACTCATCCCACCCTTCTTTAAGCCTTTAGGCGATCACATGATGTCAACAGAGATGGAGGGGTGAATGACCTTCCCTTTCATCCTAACCTTAACTTATTCTTTTGAAACGTTATTGTCACGTGATGTAAACACACCCAGGCGATATTATGTAAACATAGAAGGCGGAGAGGTAAAAGACCTTCCCTTTAAACCTAAACTTGACTTATTATTTGAAACGTTGTTATTGTCACGTGATGTAAACAGCCCTACATTTAGCTACATAATCCTTGTATGTCAGTAGCACTACATAATCTTTGTCTACCCGTAGCACTACACAATCCCTGTCTGTCCGTAGCACTACATAATCCTTGTTTGTCCATAGCATTACGTAATCCTTCTCTGTCCGTAGCACTATACAATACCTGTCTGTCCGTAGCATTACATAATCCTTATCGTTCCGTTACACTACATAATCCTTGTCTGTCCATAACAAAAATTATCCTTGTCAGTCCGTAGCAATACATTGTCCATCCCTGTTTGTAGCACAACATAGTCCTTGCCTGTCAGTAGCTCTTCATAGTCCTTGCCTGTCAGTAGCTCTACTTAAACCATGTATGACCGAAGCCCTACATAGTACTTCTCTGTCCGTAGCACAACATAGTATGTGTATGTCAGTAGCACTACATAGTCCTCTGTACGTAGAACTACATAACCCTTGCCTGTCCGTAGCACAATATAATATTTTCCTGTCAGTAGCACCAAATAACCCATGTCTGTCCATAGCAATCAATAATCCGTGTCTGTCCGTAGCACTACATAATCCTTGTATGTCCGTAGTACTACATAATTCAAGTCTGTCTAAAGAACTACATATTCCTTGTCTGTACGTAAAATTACATAAAACTTGACTTTCCGTACCATTAAAGTCCTCTGTTCGTAGCATTACATAATCCTTGTCTGTCCTTAGCACAACATAATCCTTGTTGGTCCGTTGCAAACCAATCTCTCTGTCCAAAGCACTACATAAACCTTGTCTGTCCGTAGAATTACACATTCCTTTTCTGTCCGCAGAACTACACAAACCTTGCAGTCCGTAACACTACATAATCCTTGTTTGTCCGTATCACTACATAATCTTTGTATGTCCGTTGAATTACATTATCCTTGCGTATCCGTAGCACTACATAGTCATCTGTCCATTCCACTACATAATTATTCTCAGACCGTAGAAATATATAATCCTTTTCTATGCGTAGAACTACATAATCCTTGTCTGTCCGAAACACTACTTAATCCTTGCTTGACTGTAGCACAACATAATCTTTGTCTTTAAAAATTCATAGTTCTTGTCTGTCCGTAGCCCTACATAGTTCTTGTCTTTCCGTAGCACTACATAGTCGTCTGTCCGTAGCACTATATATCCCTTCTTTGTCTTTAGAACTAAATAATCCTTTTCGGTTCGTAGTAATACATATTCCTCTGCCCGTAGCACCATATAGCCCATCTCTGTTCGTAGCATTAAATGAATCTTGTCTTTCCGTAGCACTACATATTCCTCTGAGAGTACTACTATAAAGTCCTTCTTTGTCCGTAACACTACACAGTACTCTGTCCGTAGAACTACATGATACTTCTCTGTCCGTAGCACTACGTAATCCTTTTCTGTCCTTATCGCTACATAGTCCTTGTCTGTCCGTAGCACTACACATACCTTTTCTGTCCAAAGAAATACATAGTCCTCTGTCCGTAGCACTAAATAATCTTTGTACGTAGCACTGCATAATACCTGCCTCTCTGTAGCACTACATAATTCTTGTCTGTCCATAACAGTACATAGTCCTATTCTGTCCGTAGCATTACATAATCCTTGTCTGTCCGCAGCACTAACTAATCCTTGTTTGTCCATAGCAATAAATAAACTCTCTTTGTCCGTAGTACTAATTAGTCCTCTGTTCGTAGCACTACACGTTTCTCTGTACGTAGCACTACATAATTCTTGTCTGCCTGTAGCACTAAATAATATTCGTCGGCACGTAGCACTACATTGTCCTTCTCTGTCCGTAGCAGTACTTAATCCTTCTCTGTACGTAGCAGGACATAACACTTCTCTGTCCGTAGAACTACATAAATCGCATATGTCCTTAGCACAACATAGTCCTTGTCTGTCCGTAGCACTACATAATTCTTTTCTGTCCGTAAACTACCTAATACTTTATCCCCATAGAACTAATTATTCATTGTCTTACGTAGCACTACATAATCCTTGTCTGTACGTAGCACTATATAATCTTTGTATTTCCGTAGCATTAACTAGTCCTTTTCCCGTAGCATTAAATATTAATTGTACTTGCGTAGCATTACTTAATCCTCCTCGTTTCGTAGCACTATATAATCTTTGTTGTCCATAGCAATAAACAATCCTTGTCTGTCCGTAGCACTGTTTAGTCCTTCTCTGTCCGTAGCAATACATAGTCCTTGTATTTCAGCCGCCATACTACTTCAACTTATAAAATGGCAGTAGCGCCAAATCCAAAATAATAACAAGTTAGGTTTAAACTTAACGCGCGTATCCGTCATATTACCTAAAATCAAAATAGTGATAGCACAAACTAAGAGTTCGTTTACTTCCGCCTACCATAACAACGTTAACTGAATAGGTTTCAAAATAATGACAAATAAGAGTTAGGTTAAAAATAACCGCACGTGTCCGCCTTATTGCCAGAAATTCAAAATGGCGCCTTTGTTTACATTAAAGAACCATAAGAAGTTAAAGTTATGTTAAGCACAGACGTCATTGACCCCGCCGCCATTTTTCTTTACATCCAGTAGCCATAACAAAGCTTCAAAATTATAACAAATTTTAAACATACTGCTCTAGCAGCCATATTAGCTAAAATTCAAAATGGCGCTTTGTTTACAATAACAAGATAAAATTAGCTTAAACTCGGCGTCATACTGTCTACCTCATTGTTTACATCACATCGCCTAGGGCTGTTCACATCAAGTCACAATAACGTTTCAAAATAATAAGTCAAAGTTAGGTTTAGAGGGAAAGTCACTCACCCCACCGCCATCTTTTGTTTACTTCCAGCAACCATAACAAGGCTTCGAAATAATAACAAAGTTTAAACTTACCGCTCTAGGCACCTCTTCGTTCTCTGGTTCACGAACACTTTAACAAATTTAGACGAATAGTAATTCCAATAAATGTATTTAATAATTTGAAATTTAGATAACTAAAATACTCCTTACACCGGTCTACAGCAATCATGAATACACTACAAGTTCTCAGGTACACTGATTAATAGTTGAAGTTTACAGTTAATGTCAATACACAAAAACCAAAAATATAGTTTGCAACACAGTAACACTAGGTTCACCTTGCAATATTATACGTAGCACCAATATCACATTGTAGTAATTTGTGTGTCTTTAGAGGTATAAACACGGCTTCACAAACAAACTTACATTGTCACTGGAACAACGGTTTCAAATAGAACAAACTTTGCGTCTTTAGAAGTGTAAAGACGGCTTCAAAAGAAAAATTGTTGCACTAGACAGTGCCACACGTCCTCTCACACAAGGACCTGTT
>Ga0268261_10000960_pt1 | contig 19309 bp, 11 predicted proteins | sample TergutNc150P1_FD_190353 | JGI IMG/M metagenome (GOLD analysis project Ga0268261, IMG submission 190353) | Nasutitermes corniger P1 segment gut microbial community from laboratory colony in Florida, USA - Nc150 P1 (SPAdes) (version 2) | ecosystem: Host-associated > Arthropoda: Insects >...
ATATATATATGACATTAGTCGCCTAAAGGTTAATAATTTAACCCTTATCCTGCTAACGTGGAGAAAATGGTGAGCTCCTAATAATGCCAGCAAATAGCAGATGGGATTTAATTTGGGTTTTAAAGGGTTAATAAATCTCATGACAAAAGTTGAGCTGCATATTTACAGTTACGCTAAGTAAGAGAAACCAAGTTGTTTACACAAATATACACACAAAAGTGAAAAAAAAATCTTTAGCTTTTTAAAAGTAGAACTATTTATTGTATGCTACTACAATGTGTTTTGCAGAGAGAAAGTAAATTAATTTTCCATGCTGACAAATAATTGTTTGTACACGGGTGAGTCAGACATTAACCAGAATGTAATGTTTTAAAACAATACCACATTATTTGATTCTGTAGAATTAAATAATCTTTCCACATAATCACTCTTATTTTCCATACATTTAGTCCACAAAGCCAAATATTTCTGTATGCACAATGAGCAGTACAGCCAACACAACAATTTCAAAAAACTTATTTGGATATTTTCTGACTCACCCACATATTTATTGTCATGTGTATAATCAAATCTGCATTGGTTACATTGGCAGTGGGGGAGGGCTGACTGTATAAATCTTCACCACCATAAAAGTTCAAGTCTTATGTAGGGTCCAGCAGAAATACCTGACGATTTTGCAACACAGCTGTGAGTGGAACCGTTGGCATGGGGAATTTTTCCTTGAGCGCTCTTCTAGGGAGACTCAAAGCATTTCAGTAGCCATGGAGCGCTGGCCTGTAGAGCATTGGGCTTTTACTGTGGAGACGATTTTCAAAAACAATGATTCTGTCTTGACTCAGAGGATATTTCGTCGGCACTTCAATATTTATCGGAACGAGCGTCCCTAGTCGCAGTACTTAAAGAGCAATGTGTACAAAAAGGACAATGGTGGATTTGAAACAGAACATCAGGGAAGAAGTGGCAGCAATTTCTCCCACCATGCTGCAATGAGTGATGCAGAACTTCCAGAAACACTTGGGGGAATGTGTTGACAACAAGGGACGCCACCTTACAGACACTATATTTAGGAAGTGAATGTTGTAATTAAAATGCTTTGAGATAAAGATAATTTTAGTAATAAATTCATATAAAAAGATAGTATACTTTTCATTTTATTTTAACTTAAAATTCGTCAGGTTTTTCTGCCACACCCTGTATAACGGTACGAAAGTTACTCTCACAGACATAAATAATAACACCTGACAGTGTGAATCAAACTGCCAGTAGGGATCAGTGGTAATTATGACATTGCTAGACAATTCTGTTGTTAATAACGTCTTCTTGGCCAGACAGCTGCATCAGTGAATTATAAAATCCAATGTTTCGAAGACCAACTCCATCTCCATCATCCAGGTGATGCGATTTCCACATTACCCAATGATGGAGATGGAGTTAGCCTCTGAAACATTGAATTTTCTAATTCACCTGATGCAGCTGTCTGCCTGAGAAGACTTCATTGAGTTGTCACCATGAAAACTTAAAGACAGTTCTTTGTTATTAGAATTCTGGAGTATTTGTCAATGCTGTTACACTGGAAGATGTAAATACATGAGGTGTGTTCCAGTGAAACATATTTAGGGATTTTTTTGTGGCAAAGGAGGCTGTTAAGAAACAGTCCTCACAGATCCTGAGGCAGGAATTCCATTCAGACATCAGCCAATATGTGCTCTCAGCAAAGAACTCCCTGGGGTGTTACTGCAACCACTGCACATTGGAAGTCACATGGCAAATGGTCCAGGCAATATGAAGTGTAGTTTGACATCTTCCAGCATATGAAACACAGCATATCCTGGATAGTGTGGTTCACATGTGGACAGGCACCATCCTGTAACATGATGACACCCTTCATGCGCATGATTTCTCTTAATTGTGGTTGAAGGTCTTGGAGGGGTTCACAGAATTGTGGTGTGTACGTAGTGATGTTATGGTCCTTGAATGCCAAAGGGCTGTAGATTCATATCAGAAGAAGACATCATAGCTGCAGTGGCACAGGATTTCTAGCAGGAGCTTAGAGAGTACTTTGTAGTGGGGATCCATCAGCTGGTGTGTCAGTGGACCAGAACAATCCCTGATGGGGTTCTACTGAACAGCTCTCACAATATGAAGCAAGATGAGAAAACTATTTTATCCTTTGTGAGGAGGAAAGCATTTGGTCAAGGATTGCACACTACAATTTAGCTGGAAGGACTGAGGAAAACCAAAAAGCATTGTTAGGTTTGGCAGTCGTCTGTCTGATCTTTAATCCAGCTATTTCTAAGATACAGTTCAACATAGTAAAAATGCTGTTCTGTCAACTTGTGTGTTGGTGCAGTAACATGAGTCGCAAGGTACAAGGTTTTGTGGCAGTGAAAATTAAGATTACATTCTTCTGGCATGTAGGGTCATATACCATCTAGTTCTTTGACAGTGATGTAACATGCAAAACATTACTGATGTGTTTTACAATTTTTTCCATCATCACTGTGTATAAAACATACAACATAATTTTAGGGTTTGTAAGTCCGTGCATCATCATATATTCAAATAAATCAACCAACCAGATGCATCAATCTCTCAGATTTATTGCCTGTCGTTTGAATACAGCTCAACATGTTTCGGGCATCCCTGTGCCCATCATCAGGAGCTTATCAACTGCAGTAGCTGCCTCTGGTTTACCGTTGGAACGGGGTGGTAGCAGTGTTGTTGGTCGTGGTCGGTCCAACCATGTCAAACAACAATGCTACCACCATGTTCCAACGGTAAACCAGAGGCGGCTACTGCAGTTGATAAGCTCCTGATGATGGGCATGAGGATGCCTGAAACAGGTTGAGCTGTATTCAAATGACAGGCAATAAATCTGAGAGACTGATGCATCTGATTGGTTGATTTATTTGAATATACAACATAATATTTCACAAGCAGTTTGCTTTCAAAATGTTGTGTTGTATGCTGTATACTCAGTGATGATGGAAAAAGTTCTAATACATATCAGTGATGTTTCACAGGGTTATATAGTCTGGTACATAGTTACCAACATTTCTGAGGAATGTGTTGCCTCCCTTTTCAAAGCCTTAAATACCGTGACATCCACACAGACTGTAATGTTATATATGCTGTGTTTCTGCCACAGAAATAAAACAGCATGCTGGTAAATGTAAATGTCACCCAGCACTGCCTACATTTTTTAGCATTACAGAGAACTAGACTAACATCACAAGTACACATTTGTTTCAGACAATACAGTATATGGCCCATAACAAAGTTCTACAAACTGAGACAAGGGAACTAGCATCTCTGAGTCGTGGCAAGATACGACCAGGAGATAGTGATGAATGGAAAAATGAGCAATTGTATGTTCCACCCCTTCCACCTACAAATCTGCGAGGCTGCCATCTCATCAAGATTCAGTATGACGTCTACGTGAGTGCAAAAATCCTAACACATTTTTGATTAACATCCCTTTTCAGATCTGGTCAGCCACTCTTTACAAGTGAAACATTCTGATAGTTGTTCTTAAGTTGTGCTAGTATTTCATCTTTTCATAAACAGAGAACAGCTTTATGCTCCTCTGTGGTCTTCCTTTGACAAAGGCATCCCTTTTATTTACCAATATACACCAATGATCTAAAAATAAAAAGAGAGGGATCTGCTGTCATTTACAAGTAGTAACTACAAGGGCAGGCAGGGTGCCACATAAAGAAGTCTTGGGGAAGATGGGGTTTTACTGATGCAGTGAAGCTTGACTAATTCAATCATAGATTATTTAACAATGTTGTTCTTGCTGCACAGGTTATGTAGAATGGAATGAGCTGATAAAAAATGGAAAAGATGCAGTAATGATAAAATTGAATATCCTATGACAGTATTTCCTGCAGAAACAGGAAACCCACATCAAATCTTATGGCCAGGGTAGACAGTTATAGTAAAATAAAGCGAAGTGAAGAAACGTACATTTGTTCCCGTGCATGTCGTGAATGCATATAGGGGAGTGAATGTATAGCTACACTCATTCTTAACTTTGGCACAAGATGTGTGTGGTAGTCAGTTACAAACTGAAATGAAAATCAACCTGAACAAGTTTGTGTAAGGTGAAAGGAATTAAGGATTTTCTTGACATTGCCTTGTCGATAAAAACAAAATCATGTCAGTCAGTGTTATGAATATGGTGCCATATAGCAGAACATAACAAATTTCAGAGAAACATGCTGCCTCCACCTTTAGGTTACTCTTCAAGTTTAACTTCTGAAGAAGGACTCTACTGCAGCAAAGTATACTTTGGCATTTGATAGGGCAGATATAATTTCTTCTTTAAGATACATATGTATTAATATAAGAGCATTTTGTATAAATAAATGATAAAGTATCCCAGCAGCACCAAAGCTGATCCAACTGTTGTATCCCTGAGATATGAGATTTGTAATGGTCGTCTGACTGTTCCTGTTACAGTTCATCATTGATCCAAAGAGCTTTGAGAAAGAGATAAAACTACAGCTGCCAATCATGCTTGCTACGTACCCACTGCGTTCACCAGATGGTACCCTGCGTCGCAAGCAGGGCACACACTACCCATCAACACTGCCCATCTTTCGGCCCTGGCTAGATGAGAAGACTGTAGATTGACCACATGCCTGTGTGGCAAAACATACATAACATTATTAACACTGTCAGTGCTCTGAGGTGTAATTTCTGTTTTCAAGGTCCAGCTGTACTGCGTGATGAACTAGGTCTATCTAACACCTTGATGTACACCACAGTCTCCATCTTCAGGGTGAATGAGTCTTAAGGAGGATTCAGTTCAGTACAGGAAGTAAATCTCACAGTACTAATAAAAACAGTGGGGTGTGGAACATGGTGCTGTCCAGTGCAAAGGGCACTACACTGAAGAATAAAATGAGATAAGACCAGACTTAACTCAGTTTGTATCAATCCCCGTCATTGTCCCCTGCTCAATGGACAGTACAACATCCCACACCTCCACCCTCAGTGTCAATGCAACACTTATATATCAGGTAATTTTCTCCTTCTAAGTCATTCGTCCTGAAGTTGTTGATTGTAATGTATACCAAACATGGAATAACTTCAATACATAACAAAACAGGAGAACAAAAGCCAAGTTACACATAAGACACAGGCTTAAAAAATCTATGGATATGAATAACAGCGGTTTGAAGGTTTGTGAGATACGTAGTATTATAGGTTGTGAATTACTGCCTTCATGAACCATGACAGTTTATCACATTCACATTGCCTTTCTTAACAGTGTATCTCAGAAAAGCAACTTAAAACAACTTAACAAAATGCATTTGGCTGTAAATTTTCGGTATGTTGATATATCGCTGTGAACTCATCCATAATAAGCAGCTGATCATATTTCTGGACCTCTCAACTAAACACTGGTCACACTCCCCAACAGGCTGGCAGTTTTGCCCATGGGGTATACTTCTCCACCCACACTTTTTAACACAACATCACATATCAATATTTCAGTGGGCACTGTTTATTGCCTAAACTGTTGCTTCTGAACTGAGATGGCGAACTACTGTCTATAACAAAAATATGTAAAATAAATATACAAAGTGTTCCATTGGAAATTTGTATGCCATAGTGATTTAATAGATACAATGTTACAGTGAAGGTTTCATATTACGGGTCAGAATGTGTTTAGCAGTTACAAAGAGCAGGGACTGTATCAGTAACCTCAAGACAGGTATATGTGGAAATCCCAAAATGAAGGGTATAACAAATACATGTCTGAGAGGTGAGCAAGTAATACAATGTTACATCAAAGAATGGCAATTTCCAACACCATAACATTACTCATACACAACATTAAAGTCAAGCGGGTATCACTCTTGCTTCATATTTGGAGGTCCTGTGTTCAAAGAGGCATGCGGTGGTGCAGTTGGTTGAGGCACTGCGCTACAAGCCAGAAGACTGTGGGTTCAATTCCTGATGGTGTTATTGGAATTTTTCATTGACATAATCCTTCCAGCTACACAATGGCCCTGGGGTCGACTCAGCCTCTAAAAAAAATGAGTACTAGGAATATTTCCTGGGTGGTAAAGGCAGCCAATTCGTACAGCTCGCAACCTTACCACCTTCATGTGCTGTCATGAAATGTGGGAATCTCAGGCTGGAAACCCTCAGGGCCTGTAACAGGGATTGATTTACCATTTTACCTTCACCTGTGTTCAAATCTTGGTCCAGGGACTGGATATCCAGAATGAGGTTTGTGTGCCTTTTTTTCAGTCCCTCCACACAAATTCTGTGGTGCCAACTCAGACCACATCATGACCACTTCCTTTCATATCTTTTCCAAACCATTATTCACTAACCATCCTACTATTCAACACCAGACTTGTATAGTCTGAGCTACTGACAATGCTCTTAGGTATATGACATACACATACACACACACACACACACACACACACACACACACACACACACACACACACACACACACACACACACACACACACACACACACACACAAGCTTCTGACAGTTGTGGCTAACAACCTGTCATATGATTAGTGCATCCTAGCCTCTCAGTAAATTCTTGTATCTTGATTTAATGACATTCTATCAGCTGTAGAAATTATACAGTAATGAATGGCAGGATCATATTAAGTCTAAATATAAGAACACAATGATAGGAATTGTTCATAACCTACTTTAACATACATATCCCTGGAGAAAATGAAGAAAACCACAAAACAACTCGGTGAGGACAGTCAGCCTGTGAGCCAAGAGTCAAACAAAAAGCACTACAGTTTGCCATCCGGCAATCAAGGAAAACTTAAAGGATTGCCAAGCTTGATGTCTTTTGAGGGGCTTCTGACACATAACAGACCACACAGGGGAGAGCCAGTGAAAGATGAGAATGTGTAACAAGATATTTGTTAACATTAACTCATCAAATATCATAATTCTTCCAACACATATCTACACCTTACAGCAAAAACAGCCTCACAGACAAATGAATAAATATGACAAGAGTGTGTGGGAATTTGTTGCTACAATCATGTCAGTTATATCTGCTTTCCTTACACATTATGAATTAGTTGCAGTTTTAATCTTATCTCTCATGATGTATGGAAATATGCCTTTTTTGTACAAAATATAGTAGAATTTCTTTAGTCCAACACCTGATAATCCAGCACTCATAATAGTTCAGCAATGGAGGACAGAGTCCCAAGACTGGAAGTTCTTACATCTGTACCTTCTGGTGTGTATACTGACTCCATGACATTTTCTTGGGTTATGGACCATATTAAGTCCATCAAGCTATTATGATGACTTCAAAAAATCCACAGATGGGTAAATGAGGTACTGCTGCCAAGAGGAAATATGTAACATTAATGATTCCACAAAACCTTGAAATAATTAGGAGGCTTGAAATTGGCAAAAGCCAAAGAGAAGTTGGGGCTTCATACAACATTGAATCATCAACAGTCAATGGTATAAAGGAATGAAAGAACCAATTACTATCATGTACAGTATAAAGTGAAAATGTGAAGGAAATTCGCAAGCAACAGACATTGTTAGAACCTAAATTAGAACAACTGGACAAGTTGTTGTATAAGACATTCAGAAGAGTGGTTCTGAAGGAAAACCCATGATTGGGTCTGATGATTGAAAAAGCTGAGTCACTTTATGGTGAAATGAAAATAACTGACAGTGCACATTTTCTGAAAGCAGTAACAAAAAATTACCTATAAGAACTTAAGTCAGTATGGGTACTGTCTGATAATCCAGAACTTGTCCAGACCTGTGAGTGCCAGATTACAGGAATTCTGTCTACCTTGCATTTCATGTTAGCCTGGAAAAACTTGCTTTCTTTTTAGTCTTGTTTCTATAATTCTGTCATTCCAAAATTTATAGTATTCTATTTTATTTGGTATTGATTTACTGGTCCACATCATTACTCCTAATTGGCCTCTAGTGTACCTGTTAACTCCACTGTAAATAACAATATAATTTTCAGTTTCTTCAGTACCTTGCAGTTTCTTTTTACTTTCCATAATTGCTGAAATTTTGATATTACTTTCATTTAAAGTTTTATCTAATTCTTCTTCCTTTCCTCCTAACCCTCTAACATTACACGTTACATATTTAAATCATAGTACCTTTCTCATTTCCAAGTAATCTTTTGGGAACAATCCATCTGGCTTCTTCTTATGAGACTTGCCAGTAGTTTGAATTTCCTCTGAATGGGTTATAAGCCCAAAGCAAGGTAAGTCCAGTAATAGGAATGCTACCATTAGCCTCTGGACAGGCAGGTTTTGGGATGGCATTTTCTCCATTCCTGATGAAACATATGTACTGCTCTGACTCGGTCATCTTCCCTCGTTTCTGGGAACAGGGTACACCACAAAAAGGTGAGGATTACAGTTGGGTAGGACAGGCTATAATATTATGCATCACTATCCCTTTGGAAGGCTGATGTAACATACCTTATAATTTGATGTACAGAAAGATTAATATATTTTAAACAATATACATAAATTAATATAAATAAAATCCCCATAGGTTTATCACTGTCTTCGTTATCGTGTTAAAAGGCATACTCTTGCCCAGTCCCTGCTCTGTTAAAAGATGCACCCTTGCTGTCCCTAATACCATGTCAATAGGCACGCCCTTGTCCTGTCCATCACCATGTCAATAGGAACACCCTTGCCCTGTCCCTGTTACCATGTTAGTACGCACGTTACCACATCTATAGTCACACTATTCCCCTATCCCTGTTATCCTATCAATAGACATGCACCTGCCCTGTCCCTTTTACAACACAAATAACCATGCCCTTACCCTGTTTCCATTACTATGTCAATAGGCACACCCCTGTCCTGTCCCTCTCACCATGTCAATAGGCACACCCCTGTCCTGTCCCTCTCACCATGTCAATAGGCACACCCTTGTCCTGTCCCTTTCACCATGTCAACAGACACACCCCTGCCTTGTCCCTGTTACCATGTCAGTATGCACACCCTTGCCCCATGCATATTACCACATCCATAATCACACTCTTGCCCGGTCCCTGTTACCTTGTCAAAAAATGCACCCCTGCTCTGTCCCTGTTATCCTGTCAACAAACACACCTGAGATCTGTCCCTGTTACCCTGTCAACACACACCCCTGCCCTGTCCCTGTTACCACATCAGTAGCCATACCCTTGTTCTGTTCCTGTTATCTCACCTTCATTACATAATATAACTCTGAAATGTAATGACAGTGGTGTATTCTGATTATTATTATGGCTTTCCTATTTATTAAAATACATTATAAAACAGTATGTTTAAGGGACTGGCTTTGTCACCATCCTCAAATAAGAAACAGGGAAACCTGCTTCTCTGACTGCCCAAGTGGAGTAGGTTCTTCATCCCTACGTTACCAGAGGACAGAGACAGAGCCAGTACAAAGAATGTTTTCAGAATCACTCAGTATATAAAAGTTTCATACTAATAACCACCATGATATATCAATGTGGCAGAAAAGCTCCTAGCTGAATAAAATGTGAAATGTGTCAACAGTATGTGAATCAGCACTAGTAAAATATTTGGATATATGTTCGGATGTGGACATACTTGTCCCAGAATCAGAATTATGAAAGTATTGCAAACTTGAAGAAAGAGCTAAAATTTGAGTCTGCTAGGATGCAGTGCTATACATTCCAGTAGACAGGTAGTAATATTTCAGGGAAACTTCCTACCTCCATCCTAAGTGGAAGCAGGTTCCTCCAAAACAGTGGTGCCTCCCTACCAAACCACCTGCTACAGCCCACAGAGGCTACAGCTTGACATTATAACCTACAACCTTCACCTTAAATTATGATTCTAGCTATTGGCTAGCATAAAAAAAGTCCTAGCATGATAGGAATAGAGGGTAACTTTGATCAAAGGCTAAATTACTGGTACCTGCCTGAAACTGGGAGTGCAAAAAGGATCAATACATCATGTATTTGTAGATTTCAAGGAAGCCTGTGATTCTGTTAGGAGATAAGCAAGTTAACTACACTCACTGCATCTGGTACACCTGTTAGCCTAATCAAATTAAACCACCAGCACAGTACACACATACAAACATCTGTTTGATGCATTTCTTATTCAGAATGGATTAAAACAAATAAATGTTTAATTTATGCCACTGCTTTCCAGCATCACTTAAGACATGTCATTAGAAAGATCCAAGAAGTTAAAAAAGAACTGGAACTGACTGGGACACTGACCACACCAAACGTTCACTTTAGGACTGCCCTGTTCATTTTGAAAAACAATATGCAGGTTCTCTGAGCCCCAGATGCAGACATTGTGTTTATTAACTACACCCGAGGTGTGAAAGGTTGCCTCAACCGAAAAACAAACACGCATAAGATAATCAATGTCGTCATCAATTTGACGCAGATTCTCTGTAGCAAAAGAATCTCTTTGAGGGCCATCATCTGGCTGCAAGGATTGCACAATTTGCACTTTACTTGCACTATATGCATACAATTTTTAGCTGTTTGTGCAAAATCTTAACTACCGTACTCTGAGGTACACGAGGCTCGTTTAAGGCACAACGCGTTGATTTACCAGGACTGCATTGAAAGGCCTCACGCACAGCATCAACAGTCTCATCACTCACACTGGGCCTGCCACTTCTGTTAAGGTCACCAACACCGCCAGTCTCTACAGACTTAGAATACCATGCTTTGATACTTTTAACATCTGGCAGAGGTCATCCATACTCATTTCTAAATTTCCGCTGCACTGTGATTGGTGATTTTGTTTCGTGATACCACAAAACACACTGGGCTTTCTCCTTCATTGATGCCATTTTGACACTAGCAGGTTATGCAACTGTAACATAACAATAAACACATGACATAACATTTTAGAAACTAACTTAAGTAATGGTAAAAAAATATGTTTGTATTCCACATAGTTTTCTTGTAATAAATGTTTGCAATCAGGGAAAGACTTTATGCTCACCCTGTAGTTCCAATGAAGTGTGGAACAGTTCAAATATTTAGAAACAACATTGATGAATAAAAATTCTATTCAGAAAGAGATTAAGAACAGACTGAAGTCAGGGAATGCTTGCTATCTATCAGTGCAGAATCTTTTGCCTTACAGTTTGCTATCCAAAAATATAAAGATTAAGATATACAGAACTATAATTTTGCCTGTTGTTATGTATGGGTGTGAAACTTGGTCGCTCACATTAAGGGAGGAAGGTAGGCTGAGGGTGTTTGAGAATAGGGCGCTGAGGAGAATATTTGGGCCTAAGAGGGACGAGGTAACAAGGGAGTGGAGTAAACTACATAATGAAGAGATAAATGATCTGTACTCTTCACCAAATATTATTTGGATGATCAAATCGAGAAGAATTAAGTAGGCTGTACATGTAGCACGTGCATTCAGGGTTTTGGTGGGGAAACAACCACTTGGAAGACCCTGACGTAGATGGGAGGATAATATTAAGAGGGACCTTCAGGAAGTGGAACAGGGGGCAAGTACTGATTTGATCTGGCTCAGTATAGGGACAGATGGCGGACACTTCTAAACGCGGTAATAAACCTTCAGGTTCCATAAAATGCGGGAAATTTTTTGACTAGCTGAGAACCAGATAGTTTCTTAAGGACTCTGCTCCATGCAGTCAGTCACTCACCAGATACTATCGCATAAATGGCAATAAAGTACGTATTAATGAGTGTAAATGACAGATAAGTAGACAGCAAGTGCCAAGTTTCTTACCTTCAAAATTACTCATATAACAACAATCTTTCCTTTAAATTTCAGCGCCATTGGTAGGTGCACGACCGGAGTTAAAAACAGACAACACGCACATACAGAGGTAAAGACATGTAGTTTAGGCTCAAAATTGAAGTTATAGTCAAAGCTAAACTAGTTTCTTGTCTCAATTAATGCTTATATTTAAACAACACGAACATTACAAACGCCAACTCCCAACGCTTCCATGCCTCCATGCAAAAAACCACACATACACACCACAATTTTTGTATTTCCCTATTGGCAGGAGTGAGTCACATGGCATATTGGGCCGCTGTGCCGTCGTTGCTGTGATTGGTCGATCAATGAAAAATCCTATTGGGCGTAACGTTTGTTTTGCTGCGTGTCACTTCGTCTGGTTGTAAAATCAAGGCCCCTAAAATTGGAAATGTCTTTGGACAGTATGAGGGGAAGTTATGGACGTTCTCCACCGTTACTGGTTGCAGGTTTACTGGTGGTGTGTGTTCTCTTAACCTTCAATTGGTGGACACTGTCTACTCAGAACTACGATTTGATAAAACGGATAGCGGAGTTGGGCGAACAGTTAAAAATCAGGTGAGATTTTATATTAATTATTGTGGTTAGAGCGTTTTGAACCTGGAATCGCCTGAGAAAATCACTAATTTGTTTTCAGCTCCGAAGGACAAGATGAATGTGTCCATCAGCGACTATCTGTGGAAGGGAGGGTGAAAGTTCTAGAGGAGGAGCTGGCCCAGGTGAGAGTCAATCTCGATCAGCAACGAACAGACAACGATGAAATGAAGAAGCAGATGGAAGCGAAGGACGACAAGTTGAGAGAGATGAAGAAGGAACAAGATAGTACCCAAAAGTCAGCTAGTTCATGCAAAACAGAACTGGTATGTCTGAGTTTTCATAGTTTTATAGGTTAGGAAACAAGAAAAACATCCAGTGGTCATAGTCACACTAGTCGAGAAATGTGCGAAGTCAAGGCACATAATGGGATATAATGCTTGTATATTTGCATAAATTGTGGGGCTCATCTTGGTTCCATCATTCTGAGACTAAAGCTTCTATGATAGAGAGATTCTGGGCTATGACCCATGTATACTGGTAGAAATTTACCAACATCTCTGAGGAACCTGCTGCATTTATCTTTATGGTAGAAGATTAAGCTGAACTGGGAAAATTGGTACAGACAGAGGGTGGGAGCAGGACCAAGGATAGTAATGAACCAGTTGCCTTTTCAAGGGCTTACTTTCTTCTTTCTCCAATTACCACTCCCTGTTGTTTTGTGCTTCCTTTTCCATATATCCCTTCCCCATTTCATTTTGCGTTTTTTTCATTGTTTTGTCACAGATTTTGAAAAAAAAAATATAAAAAAAACATGACATGGCATTAACTGACGGCAGGAACCAGTGGCATGTTTCCATTGCTACACCAAATCAGTTTATGTTGACAGTTTAAGGAACATCCTTTACAACAGGGAGTTCAATTTAAAACCAACTCAGATGCATGGCAAGCTTAATGGCCTTACATTTTCTCATATTATATAGTATGACTTCCTGCATGTTAGAGTAGGTGTTAGAAATGACCGCCTTCAACTCTCAGACATGGTTGATACTTGGTGAAGAGATTATTAAATATTATGTAATGTTCTTGTCTAGATATTGCCAATGCTGCGTGCCTGATGTTTTCTTTATGTTTGTCCTGTGCGTATGGATTGCTTTCACGTACATTGTCTCTCAAACTTCCACACAGATGATAATCACATGGGGTTGGATTGGATGAACAGGCATGGCACACCAGACTTATTATTTGGTCCCAAACATGTTCTGTAAGACAACCATTGACTTACATGCTGTGTGGACAGTTGCGTTCCTCTCCTAATCAGATTTTGAAAAAACCAGTGGGAAAATTTTTCCATTGCGCCTTTCTGAATTTATTGTGTCCAAAAATAATATGGGTTTAATTGTTCTTGTCACACTAGTGGTGGACTAGACCCCAACTTTAAATTTGTGTAACAAGAACTTGTGTATTAGTCTGGGATCATCTGCTGACCAGTATCTGCTATTTTGAGTAATATGTGGCTGTTTAGGTAAAACCATGCCCATTGGTAATGTAATATAGCAAAGGATCATTTTTACCACTACAGACTGTTTCACAGAACCAGTTACAGAACCATACTGTAATATCATATCTTGCCTCCTGGAGTTTTTGCATGACTGTAAATTTGTTGGTTTCGAGTAAAGTAATTGTGTGGCTGTGGCTGCATGTACAGATGACTTCGACGCACTAGTTTCCTGCGATAACTGTCTTCAGGAACTCAATGGAAATCCTTCCACTCACACTCCAGTACCATCTAATGTTCTGAAAGAACACATCATGTTTGTTGTTGCATCTTGTTCAAAAAGGAACCCATTTTTTCAGATTTGTTAACCATTTGATGTATTGTTGATTTTGAAGGAAATGAAACACCAGGAAACTACTCTAAATTTTGTATGACCATTTTCATACGGGTTATTCGTTATATAGGTTTGCACAATGAAAATCCTCTATATTAAACTGTTCTGTATACTCACAAACCAAAGAAATGTGCGTTACACTCTGCTTCACCCATCTGTTACAGACAGCGGTTGAAACTGGAGTGTGAAGGAAGACATCCAGTGATGCAGTGTACTGTACACACGGTGATTGGACTGGCGGTGTGTGAGTCCTCTGGTGGCCATTAAACTTGCTGTGTGTCTGAGTTCACATTTCATTGTTTCTTCTGAAAGAACATGTCATGTTTGCTGTTGGTCCTATTTAACAGTGAACATTATTTGAAATTTGTTTATCATTTGATGCATTGTTGATCTTCAAGAAATTTAAATATGGGGAAACCGTTTTATAAATTTTCTCTGACATTTTTATACAGTTTCTTAGAATAATCTCTGTTTTAAACTGTATTGCATACTCACAAACAAAAGAAGTATATGCTACATTGCTGCATGTGGCTGTAGCAGATTAAACTGGACTGGGTGACTCACATGTTAGATGATGCAGTGTAGTGTACATGTGGTGATAGGATTGGCAGCAGCTGTTCAACTTGCTACGTTTTTAGTTTCCAGTTAGACATCGAGTATTTGAACAGGTTTCTTCCGTTTGCCTGAAGAGAATGGTAGGAAAATGACAGTGGCTGCCTTGCATCATAACAAAACTTTCCCTGTTAATAGATCCTGAAGGAAAAACACACTGCTAGATAAAACCATTTCATATCCTCACATATTATGGTCTTCTGTTATGACACCATGTAGTCTAGTAGGTGGGTACCAGTGTTTGAGAGGAATGTATGCATTAACCCTTTAAAGACGAAGCACAGACTGCTTTATTTAAAGACCCAGTCCATACCGCGCAGTAAACACTTTTCATCTCGGTTATAAAAACCAATCAGTTTAAGTTGTAATTGGCACAGGTCGCTGTTTGTTCTCAGATAAATACAAAACACATAAATACAGTGTGGGCAGAGCATACAGTTGTTGAATGTTAAACTGGTGGTGCATCACGTGACCAGTAGGGTTTAAAAGGTTAAGGTAGGAACATAAAGCTGTACTTGTGCACCCATAAGGCATCTAAGGGAGTGGAGGTGTGGCTGTGCTTATTCTTAACCTTTTCGTTATATGTGAATGGTCAGCATCATGCCTTCAGCTGCTTTACCCCCTGTAAAACCTCATATTCAGTGTTGAGAAAAATGGTGGTACTGCACCCACAAGACTTAAATATCTACCAACCAAACAACATGCTGTGATAATCGTACTTCACTTATCAGATGTTGAGCCACAGTACATCAAGTGGATCTGCTGTATGTGCACACCATTATGTTTGAAATACAGCCAGGTATGTTGCCACACTCTCTGCGACATGCTTCAAATCATGCATGTCATAATGGCAGCAAATACCAGTTCCACAGCCTTATACAGCTTACAAATAGAATGGTGCACAGCCACTTGTTCCTTTTTAATGCCTCATACAGAGTTGTCTGGCATGGTAAGATCAGTGTGGGAAATGTTGGTGAACCACAGTCATTCCAATGGCTTGGAAGATGTTCATTCAGAGTGTTAGACACAATGAGGACAAAATGTGCAGTTGCTCTATCATGCTGCAGCCACACAGTTCCCATGACTTCTTTGTCTAAACTGTGGAATTAGCCACATCTCTACTGTCTGTGCATAAAGAGCTAGTGTTAACAGGTGTGCATAAAATAATAGGGGCAAATCAAATGAATTGCTCTCATACTGGCCCATGTTGTATGTGGTGGTTTGTGTTTGAGGTCCACCACAGAAAGTATATTCTCCTTAGCATGTAACACAATATTTATGATACTGGTACTGCAATAAACTGTGCACCAATCACTGAAGAGAACCTTCAAGCTGGATGCGGTATGAGGGAAATGTTCGTCCTATGCATGGCATGTCTCATTCTGTCAGTTAATGTTGATGTCTGACTTTTCATTTGTTAATGTTAGGCATATGGCTTTAAATTTAGGTCCTTCTTCATGTGTCTTGCATTGTTGACTGTGACACATCAAGCAGTGCAGATGCTATTTGTGTCAGTTTCTTGGGGGAATGAGCAATGAAGGTGGGAACAGCTGTGCATGGTGTTTTCCTTCATCCACTCTGCTGTCAGTCCTTAACAGTTACAGGAGCAGGCGTATGTTTCTCTGAGCCCAGCCGTCTTGCTTTTTTTAGTGGTGCTGTATTAAATTGTTCAAGGAACACTGTCATAATGGGTCAGTTTTTGGCATTGTGTGTGGTCTGTTTTGCACACACTTGCTGTACAACTCAGTATGCTTGTATTGGCCATAGTCACGACATCTGACTTTCTTTAACTGTGGCCTCCAAACAAGCATGACCAACAGCATCCTGTTTCATCGTATATCACAGCACACCATATGCACTCACACATCATACTTGTGGTAAGTTAGGTAGGGGTATGGTGAGTTCTTCACCACTGTGTGTCCAAATTTCCTGATATCTCATAATCTACTTTCCCTGAGATTCATTTTGATATTTTCTCTCATCTTCTGACACGTAAACTACAGCAGGGCTCAGTTGTGTGTGAATGAATGGTTATGGAATATGCACATTGAATGCTGTAATATGTTCTTAATCCTTGGTGCCTGTAAAAGTCAAGTTGGTACTGGTGCACCACATTATCCTGGTCAACATAATTTAGAAGCTAATGTGTTTTGAAAATTACACCTGTATCTGTGTGAGACATGAAGTTTGACTGTGACATCTGTGGCACTTGTGAATGCACATCACCCAAGGACTGTACAAGCACCAGCCAATGAAGATGCCATAATTGCAGCTGTGGAGAAATCCACATAGTATTGTCCATGAATTGGGACTGCCCCAAGCCTGGGTCATTGAAGTACTGCATGACAGTTAATTGGATCCATGCTATTACTTACAAAAACCCTTTTGTTTTCAGTTGATTTTCCTTCACATCTATTCTGTGTGTAGCAATGAGGTGCCCATGGTTTGACCATTTGATGGTGGAATGTATCTCAAAAACTAAAATTTTCAGGACATTTATTGTGTAGTATTTTTTATTAATCACACTGTGGAGGACTTGTGTATGAATTTCTTTTCAGCCTGTATTAACTTTTAAATATTTCTGAAGCCAAGTTTATCTTTATGAGGTCATTCCTCAGCTCCTAACCTCTGGCTTCATTTCATGTCTGTTGTGGTTCAATGTTGCTCAGAGACTGGACATTTATTACAATTATGTATTTTTGCAGGAATCTCTGAAGAAAGTTGAAATCTCTAAAGATGGAACCATTGCATCATTGAGGCTTGAAAAGGAACAGTTTGCAACACAGTTGGAGGGACAGAAGCAGGAGCTGCAGCAGTTGCGGAATGAACTGGAACAGGTGAGGTGATGGAAACGTTAAATATCTTCCATGTTAACCACACTGAATGTGCCCTTACATAAACTACACACACCAAATGGAGGAATGTTGAATTGAGGCAACAGCTATGTCTGGCTTCACACTTGATGACTGAGTTCCAATTCTTGCCAGGTGCATATTTTTGCTCTTTCTTACCACATCTAGACTGAATGTGGAGACTAGCCCACCTCCTGCGTGAAGCTATCCCCTCATTTCCACTTAACATTCATATATGAAGACCACACATAGTCTTGTGTTCACACCCATCATTTTCTTTAGCATTGGAACACTTTACCATTTATCTCTGTAAGTTGGACAGAACTTGTTGAATAGTTGGTAAGTAAAGTGAATTACTGATGTGTTAAACAGTTTTGAAATCTTTGATTTAATCTTTTGATGTTGATTTTTCAAAATTTGTTTTATTGAATGGTTTCCATGTGGTAATACACTTAGCTGTACATTCATCATCACACAAATGTATGTCATTACTAGTGCTGTAACTGCATGTCATTACTAGTGCTGTAACTGCAGTTACTTGTTCTGCTTCATAAAACCCCTGATTTATCCTCTCCTGATTTCACAGTGTGTTCGCAGCTTCACCTCACTTCACATACACAAAATGAATGACATGTTTTCTTACTTCTGTCCTGTTACATGTAGAACTTGACAAAGTGGTACATAAGAGAATAATGAAATTGGATGTGGAGGTTTGGATTGGACTCATCTGGGACCAGTAGTGTGTTTAGTGAACATGGTAATGAATAAGAACAGACAGTTTCTTGGCCAGCTCAGTAGCTACCACATTATGTATATACATACATATATCATTAACAAACAAACTGGCCTGAATGTGACAGCCTTTGTACTGATGGGAACCAGCATTATATGTTCTTTGCATGAAATTGATGGGTAATGGAGAGATCCTTGCCACATGTCAGTCTTTGTGTGTTATCTCCATAATTGCTAAATTAATTTTTATAACCGTAGGTACTGATACGTCAAAACTAAAACTTTTATCTGTCAAATATAAATGGTACTTTGCATGAGTCTTGCCAAGATATGATAAATTCTGTCAACACCCCCTACACTCTGTTTCTGTAAGATCCATTTTCATAGTATCTTCCCATCCATGCATAGGTCTCCCAGATGATTGCTTCCTGTCAGGAGGAATTTGTTTCCCCCCAGTCATGGTACTGCATGCCTCTCTCATGTGATATTCTGAGATATTTAACCTTTAAGAACCGTGTGTCCTATATATAGGACGGGCGTACCACTACCCTCCAGATGTTGCATTTTATATATTTTTTTCAGCAGCTATAAGTACTGAGTATTTTAAACATGCTGCGCACTCTCCATTTTTCTCTTCAAAATGCCGTTTATTTCATAATGCTACCTTTTTTGGTTTATGTATTATTCACATTTTACATACAGGGTGTGCTAAATTTAAATGTAAAATTTAAGGTTTGTAAGTCCGTGCATCATCGTACAATTCAAATATATCACCAACCTGATGCAACAATTTTTCATTTTATTATCCTGACGTTTGTTTACAGCTCAACATGTTTCGGGCGTTTTCCCGCCCATCATCAGGAGCTCAATGACTGCAGTGGCAGCCTCTGGTTTTA
>Ga0268261_10000961_pt1 | contig 19307 bp, 14 predicted proteins | sample TergutNc150P1_FD_190353 | JGI IMG/M metagenome (GOLD analysis project Ga0268261, IMG submission 190353) | Nasutitermes corniger P1 segment gut microbial community from laboratory colony in Florida, USA - Nc150 P1 (SPAdes) (version 2) | ecosystem: Host-associated > Arthropoda: Insects >...
GGGTAATCCTCCTTGTACCTAATTTTGCAAATTTTCTTTGGTGCATGATGCAATAAGAATTTGTATCTTTGGAAGTTATTTAAATACTGACTGGCTAACTGAACAACATGTACAGCAAAAACTCTTTTTTTTTTTATTTCTACAAATGTAAAAGTCACAATCATTTAAAAATGTCAATTTTCAGTATTACTAATAATTCGAAATTTGTAGTAAGTGAGATGGATGCTTCTTTGTCAATATACCTTAACTTCTACCACTTCCTCCTTTTTGCTTATTGAAGTACTGAATAAAAGCCACAACAACCCTCAGGTTCATAGATATAAAAAACTTGTGTTATGGGCAGACAAGTCACTGCCTGGCAAAAATATTTTCAATACTCTGAAAGCATGTCTGCTTTTGTGTTCAAAACAAAGGACAATAAAAATTTATAAATATCAAAATGTAAGAGGACCACATTATAAAGCTCTCTGGGTTGCATTTTTGACAGGACAGCTTTTTAGTGTTAATGGTAGATGGACGAAATATAAATACAGAGAACTGTGAAATGATACTTATGCATGAGAAAAGCCTGTCCAAGTGCCACTTTGTCTACCACAACAAACAGAATATGTTAAGAGGCCCTTACTACACAACTTTCATAGCTCAAATGGCCTTGTCTAAGATACTGATAAATGTGACTGAATTAATATGACACACTCAATAGCAGAACACAGAATCTTCAATTACCTGGCAAACTTAAATATGTCAACAAATATGGGTGACCTACAACCTATTTTAATTCATAACACTTCCTTGCAACACTTACATATACTTAATGGCATTAAGAATCTTTATAAATTATTTGTACAACATTGAAATTAAGTTTAAAATTTAGAGAAACTGGCCATCTGAGTGACTTAATCACAAAACAAAGAACTTTCACACAATTTCTGGAAATGTCCCAAAACTTGTAAGATGTCTGATCAACCCACTAATTATAATGCAGTAAGTGCAGTAATTATAATAATATCCATTTGTTCCATAAATATCCAAATAATTACACTGACATAATATACGATTATCAAACAATTATGTCACATTTCAAGCAATCATTGTACAGAGACAACTATACGCATCGGGTTTACTACTTTACACTCTCATAAAAGAAGTTCCACTGTATACAGTCTGCCTAAAACATTTAAGGTGTATTATAAAATTCTGTCAAGGAACAATGGAACAATGTTAAGATTTCACGTTTTTGTGATGGCCTGCACAAATACAACTGTCGGGATTTTTTTTTTTTAATTTTATATTTTGGATTCTGATGACACATAACAACAGACAAGTTGCAGGGGAATATACTTTCATCTCATAACAAAAGTCATGAGCTGATGACAAAGTTTCCTATACAGATCACACCTCATCCACCTGATTACTAACAGTGATGACTAAAGCAGTAGGTTCTTCTGAAATATCAGAAACATCTTCTCTACCACTACTGAGCATCACAGCCCAGATGGAAAAATAATAAAATTAAAGAGGTACAACACACAGAACAAAGAAACTTACAAACATTTCTGGTCTTCCTGTGGAACGTGCTAACAAACAAATGGTTTGATCACAAGAATCTTCCTGCTTCAACTTTCTTTGAAACAAATTTTCTGTGACAGTTCATCTGCATTTCAAAACTAAACTTCAGCCTATACAACTTTTCTTAGAATAGTACAATGTAATGTTGACTGTACCTTACTGGAATAGTGCAAATATGAGCTATTTACTTTCACCTGAAAACCAACAAGGATATCTTTGGCATAATAAAAGTACAACAATAATTACATTTTACAGTAGAAAATTGTAACATAAATTACACACTAAGTGGGAAAGGAATTAGTAATTTATACTCATACTTAACTCTCTTTACAAGAAACTATCAATCAGTAAATAAGATAATGTGTATTGTGCAAGGAGATATACTGTATCTATTTAGTTGTTTCTACGAATACCTGACTATCATTTCTTTTAAGACAGGCAGGCACTTCAAAGCATTGGTCAAGCTGAGGTTGTGTGCATGCCAAATGAGGGAGTGGAGATACAGCTCCAGATATTAACCTTAACACTGGAAGAAGGCAAGTGGTTAGCTTCATGCTCCAGCCACTTTGTCACCAGAAAGGAAGCCCCAGTACCCATTCAGGCTGGGTGAGCCTCCACAGCTGGTCTGGACACCCTTGACAGAGGGAAAGCTCATCTTCTGGGAATCAAACCATGACTTTGTGGCTGCCCAGCCCACTGTCTACCCACCATACCAACTATACCACCCTCACTACTCATTTTGGAGCAACACATCAATATTGTCCCCATTTTGGGGGGAAATACTGGTATGTCTTATACCTAGGTAATAGTAATGTCAAAATTTTGATTATTAATGCAACATGTCAATAAGTTTAGATAATAATCTCTTTGCTGTGCCTGGAGTCAATTTATTTTTTATGAAAAACTGTTTAAGAGAAAAATGGTAAGGTCTAAATTATGATTCATGTTTTTACTTACAGTTTCTGTGCGAGCAAAAAATTTACATTAGGTTGCAATCTGTATTCTCAACCAGACAATTGTTTGGGTAATAACAGGGTTCTGTTCAGTCCTGGTTCCGTTTCACACACTTTTCACTGCATGTAATTATCTCCCTAATACAGATATGTGTATAACAATACAGTTTACATACGTGAATATAGTTTTTCACATTCATAAATACATAAGAGGAATACTGCTTGTTTCAGGCCAAGGTACACACAAACAAACAAATAAATAAATAAATAAATAAATAAATGTACCGACAGCAATTTGCAATGAAAATTCCATTTTGGGCTAAACAGTTGTCTCTTTGAATACCCGCACAGGTGCATCTGAGTGTCTTATGTGGATATAACGAGTGATGGTCATTGCATCCACATCTGCAGGTGCAATATGTTCGGAAGTGAATGATGTTGATCCCACGTTATTAAAATGTTTAGTACTTCCAAGACACGTTGATCCTAAGACAAGTAACAAACAAAATGTCACAAGTACACTCTTTCTAAAGTTACACTCTTATAGTTAAACAGAAAGCACCAGCTTGTTGTAATTCTAATCAGTATGACATGCTTTCGAGGAAGCATCTACAGGCCACACTCAAACTCATGAGTTAGCTGCCTTTCAAAGTGGTGCAAATGAACTTAATTCTTGTGGGTTACTGAACTCCATCACTGGGTGTTTGTTGCCCATTGTTTTGTGACTGCATACCGAAGTAATCTTCAAGGTTCTGATGTCTACTTTCTCCACTGGACATATGAACCTTAAAGATGAGACCATTACATGGTTTTCAAACACTGGTCAAATAACACCCAGTAATGGAGTGCAATATCACAGAAAGCAAAGATCTAAAATTTAAACTATCCTGACCACAGGCCTTCTTAAGAATCGGAAAAGTCACTCTGCTGGTCAGGAGAGTCCCTTTCTGTTATGGATACCAAAGGTTCAGAAACATATTCAGAAGATCCAACCACAAGTTCCTACCTTAGGCCAGATGATTCCAGTCCTCATTCTTGTACCCTGTTTCGTGTAGTTACAAATCTTATAACTTACACTCACTAATCCTCTCCCAACTATGCTCAGTCTATATATACTCATATCATTCTGACATTTAGTAACAACCAACATCATCACCACCACCACCACCAATCACCACCATCATCATCATCATGGCTGTCCGACTGTGCACTGTCTGATTGAAACACAACATTCTAAGGACACAATGCTGTCAGATGAAATCCAATTGGTATGTGAAACTGCATATGTATATCTTTCTTGAGTTGCCTTGGTTTTGATAGAACAATTCCATCATCCATTCCAGTCGGCTGATCCACCAAAATTCTGTGGCCAATTGAATAGTCACCTATGCTAGTGAAGGTTCTTGTATGTATTCATCCATCTGGATTGCTTCTCTACCTAACAACATAGATTAGGCTATCTAATGGGCTCAACTGTGTAGGTTTACCCCACTTTTTTTACTTAAGGACAAGGACCAGAAAATCTTATCTTTAGAATGTTGTATTTTAACAAGACAATGGACAAAGTCTCTTTGAAGTGCCATCATCATCCCATTTGCTGCCCTTATGAAGAAATTTTACACTCATACAAAGATTTGTTTACTTTAATCTTTTCTGTGGTTAGGCAAACTAATTTGTATTAATCCTGCCCTCATTATTACACCTGTAAGTCATCTCTTTTTAAAACACACCACCACTAAGATGGTAAACTGAAGTTTTACTCCTGACAAAACGCATACATACATCGGATTTAATCACTCTGTTTGAAACATCCAACCAGTAAGGCATCACTCTGAACCATTTTATACCACACTCCCCAACTGTGCTTAAATAATGCACCAATACAGCACTAAAATGAACCATTTTAATCCTGTCCAAACTCCCAAATCACATTTCAACATTGCTTTAAAACACTCCAATCCTAGGACATCTAAATGAAACATTTCAAACCAATCCATGATCCGACACAACATTTAACTACTTGGTTTAAAACAGCCCACAACAAAGACACTGAATTGATCCACTTTAATCCTGTCCAAACCCCAAAACCACATTTAACTACTCCATTTTAAACACCCAGCCACTAAGAATTCAAACTGAACCACACTTCCAAGCTCCATTTAAAACAGTACACCAATAAAGCACTACTCTAAACCACTGTAATCTTGCCTACACTCTCACACCACAATTTATTAATGTCTTGCAAAAGCCCACCACTATGATACCAGACTGAACTATGCTAATCTGGTCCATACTTCCACACATTTCACTAAAGTCAGTAAAACAGCGCACAAAGACACCAAATGAGCCATCATAATTGTGTCCACATCTCAACATCCTATTTCATTACACTGCTTACAAAAGTCTACTACCAAGACAAAAAACTAAACATGCCACATGATCACACCCAAATTTCATTACTCAGTATAGAACAGCCCACCAATTAGTTAAAAAAACTGACAATGTTTGAGCCTGTACTGACTCAAACACATCTCCATACTGTTTAAAATGCACCACCACCAAGACACTACACTTGGTTACTTTGATCCTGTCCACACTCCCCCACACTGATTGCAAAACCCCACTACCAAGGTGGCAAACTGTTCATTTTAATTATGTCCACACTCCAAAGCCATGTTTTGTCACTGTTCAAGACAGCCCAACACTATGACACTACAGTGAACTTTTTTAATCCAGTCAGCAAATCACCACTCTGTACACAGCAACCTTCCAGTCAGACACTAAACTGATCTACTTTAATCCTAACCAAACTCCCACACCCAATTTCATTACAGACAGGTCTCTTTTTAAGAGATTTCGCTGTAAGGCGACTTGAAAATTGACGCCACTTTTAGAATTTACACGATAATGTTTGGTTTAACGTGATGTGACTTAAATGATCCATGGTTGCTCTTGTTGTGTGTTGGAGGCTAGCAGGGAGTGATGTCACTGCCGTGCGTACAGACTATGTAAGAGATATAATCACGTAGCTCATCTAGTTTCCTCTTTTACAACACTGGATTTTCTTAACATTGTGAGTGAGAAACCTAAAGCTACGTCACTAGGGCAATCCAAGCAAAAGAATCAGTGAAAGATAATCAGTACTAAAGAGAAATTAGATGTAATAAGCTGGCTTGAAAAAGGTAACTGTTGACATACGGCGTAATGTTAGATTTGCTCATAGTAGTGTACATACAATTTGTGACAATGTTGATAAGATTACAGAAAGTGCAAAGTCAAGACCTAAGTGTTTGCGTAGCAAGTCTAGCACAGTCCTATGAGAATGACCTGTACCAAAAACTATGGATGTGAGTCTCTTACATTTTACTGCATTATAAATACATAAATATATTGTATAGAAATGTATGTATACTGTATATGCACTACATACATGCACTGCAGGTCTGTATCCCCACTACTGGTATAGTCACACACTATATAGGAGAAGGCTGTCAATCCCCTAACCCCAAGGAAATACACTGTTTAAACAGGAATTCTGTTTGATTTGTGTGCTTCTTTCAGGAAAGCACCCTGGCATGAAACCAGACCTGACTGTACTTTGTTCACAGTAGCCTAAGACACTAAAATGAACAACTTTCATTATGTCCACTCCTCCACGCTCTGTTCAAAACAGCACAATATGATGATGCATAAATTGCCCTCTTTTACTCCTCTCCTAGTTCCCACACCAAATTCAATTACTCTCTTTAAATCAGCTCACCATTACAAAATTACAGCCAAACATTTCAATCTCTTCACAATCCAACAATGCATCTCATAATCCTGTTTATAACAGCCCACCAATATAAATCTACAATTTCATTCCCATCTACACTCCAACACCAATTTCACTGCTCTACTTACAAGAGAACTAACACGCTAAACTAAACCACTTTAATCCATTCCATAATCCAATACGCTGTGTACAGCAGCCTTCTTAGACACTAAGCTGAACCACTTTAACCCTGTAATATCTCCCACACTCAGTATCACTGCTCCACCTACAACAGCCCAACAAGAAGACACTACTAAGTGGAATATTTTCGTACTGTCCCCACCTCCTTATTGTTCACAACAGCCCACAAGTCAGACACCAAGTCAACTCTCTTAGTCTTGCACCCACAACAAATTTCATTACTGTGTTACAGTAGCTGAACTGTAGCTAAACTAAACCACTGTCACACTCTCAACACTCCCACACTCCAATCCATTATGGTGTTTAAAACAGTCCACCAGGAAGAAGGGAACAGTATATATTTCTACAAACACACATACACGTGCATGCATGCACAAACACAGATGCATGGTCATACATACAGTCATGTGCCGCATAACGATGTTTTGGTAAACGACGGACCACATACACAACGGTGGTCCCATAAGTTTAAATATAATAATATAACATTACAACGTAATATTATAATACCAGTGTGTTATAACTGCCTACAGTATTCAGTACAGTAACATGCTGTACAGATTTGTAGCCTAGGAGCAACAGGCTATACCACAGAGCCTAGGGATTAGACTATACTATCTAGGTTTGTGTAGGTACACTCTATGACATTCACACAATGACAAATCCTTGTAATGACGCATTTCTCAGAACGTATCACCATTGTTAAGTGATATATGACTCTATTCAGTTACTCTGCTTACAGCACTCCACCAATAGCACATGAAACTGAAACATTTTAATTCTCTCCACACTCCTCAGTACATTTCATTAATCTGTTTACAACAGCCTGCCACTATAACATTAAACTGTACCATTTTAATCCTCTCCATACTCCTATGTTTAGTTTACAACAGCCTGCAGTTAAGAAACTACACTGAATTATACTTCTGCACAAACTACTACACCCAACTTCATTATCCTGTTTACAACCACCCACCACTAAGATATTAAACTAAACCATTTTAAGCCTGTGAGCATTCTCATACTCTGTTTAAAACACTCCTACACTAATATGCCAAAATCAATCACTCTTATGCTGTCCACACCCCTACACTTACAAAGGCCCCATAATGTATACAACAGCCCATGACCGAAACATTCCTATCACACTTTCAACACTGTCAATATTTGCATACTCCATGTTATTCCTTTGTCAAAAATTCACCAACACAAGGACACAGAACTGAATCACTTTATCCTTTTCCATACTGCCAAACCCCATTTCCTTACTGCACAACAGTCCACCACCAAGTCACTAAACTGAACCATTTTAATCATGCTCACACCTCCACACTCTGTTTGCAACAGGCCAGTACTAAGATGGTAAACTGCACCACTGTAATCCTATCCACACTTCTACATTCAATTTTAATAACAATATCTTACCACTAAGGTACCAAACTAAACCACACTAACCCTGCTCCCATTCATACATCCCACTATGGTCCTCTGTTTATATCAGTTCTCTGCTAGAACTAAAATGAATCATTTTAATTTTCCACACTCCCACACCTCCTATCATTAGTCTGCTTCATACAGCCTACAATTAAGACACCAAACTGAAGCAGTCTAATCCTGAGATCTCTGCTCTTCTGGGATATTACACAGCACAGAGTGGTAATTCCTTACCAACCTTTCAGGACAGCCTATCAGTCGCATCTTCAAGTGTCAAAAAATCCAAGAAGCCTGAAATCACACATTTTATTCCTGTCCACACTTCTACAACTCCATTTAATTTCTTCTACAACAGCCCACCATTAAAGCACTAAAATGAAAGTAAAATTCTCCATCCATTTCTTCTCTCTACCATGCATGTCACATATCTTACCCATCCCATCTTCAATAATTTAGTCTAATCAAATGTGGTGAGGAGTAAGAATTTACAGTGCTCTTCTACATGTACTGAATTATAAACTGCACATCAAAAGAACATCCTAATAAAGCATTTTGTACAAAAACTACAAATGAACGAACTGTAAAATACAAATGAATTATCTGTAGTTTATTTCGTGATGATGTCAGTATCTCAGATCCTTCAGCCTTAATGATAGGATGACTGGTGGATGACAAATCAGGAAAGAAATGGAAGGAAACAGCTGTGGCCTAATCAAGGCATTACCCCTGAATTTATTTGGCTGGACTGAGAAACACCATGAACGTAGATCACAGGTATTCTGGCAACGATTCAACCTGGGCACCTTCCAAATAAAAGTCACATGTCACCACCCCACCAAACTGCTATTTTTCTTAAATAACATTTTTAAGTATATTCTGTAAGACTTTCAAAGTGACAGTTTGCAGTATGCAAACACCTTTCGCAAATGGACATAACATTGTCATTATTTACCTGCATCTATTTTTCATATATCCAATCTTAACTAAACATTGGCAAAAAAACACGAATTGAAGGGCTAGGAGGTGTGACTGTGATTACATGCCATGCAAAGAGGAATTTCTGAAGGATGTTCATTATTGCCAGATTTGAGATTCCACAACAGTGATGCTGATGAAGATTCAAATCTTCTGAGATATAACAATGCATCATCTGATGTCACCAGCATCTTGAAGGAGCTCACTGTCTTGGACTCTTGGCTCCTGGTGGTTGCCAATGTTTCAAAGTGCCCGCCACCTCCATGCTTGGGGTCAAACACCCTTTGACACTGACAATGGAGGCACTAAGCTCCACCAAAATGTTGGTAAACAATCAACATGGTGTCATACTGTAGAAGACATGATTCTTCATGTTTCTTATTGTATGGGAAATATTTAAATAATGAAGAAAACTAAATCAATTCAACACTCTCTATTTTTAAGCAACCAACAAACACAGATCAATATGAATTTTCTCACACATTAAATTAAGTGACCACTGTTATTTACAGTGAAAATGCTGGTAAAGAAGACATTCCATCAAAAGGTTTAACATGTCACCACCTTCAAGAACAACCAACTACTCACAGTAGTATTACACTAAAACTATGCATCACAGATAGAAACATGTAGTTCATGCCAAAAAACAACACACACAACAACTGTTAGAGACATAATGATTACAATCATTTGTAGCTTTAGCATACAGTATGTTATTATGGTACACATAAAAATGAGAAATTTATTATTCTGGATTTGTCTTTCCAATCTGTGCATATGACTACAACAAATTTAAAATGCATTTCCAACAAAGCCTTGGTTTTGGATGCTGACACCATAAACTAAAAACATCAGCAGGTTCAAAAGTACAATGACATACATAACAGGAGTAGTAGACTATGCATACAGAAGGGCGGCAAAGGCAGTGGGTGGGGTAGGTAAAACCTATGGTGTAGCAACTGCAGATGAGAATGTTCATGTATTAATGGACCCAAATATATAGCTTTCCACTTCAGCGTTCACTTCTGAATAGCTTAAATGAGGCTTTACATACTTAACTATTTCACTAATTAGATTAAACCATGGCTGTAAACTGCAAACATCAGGGCATCCTTTTACTATGTTAAGTGAAAACTGTATTAAAGAAGGAAGTACTTGGGAAATAACATACATTTCCTTTTGTAACTTCTTCTTTTGGTCCACAGTCCATTTTGTTTAGATAAAAATGACTGATCCTCTAAGAATGAAGTACATATATTACGAATTAACTAGTGTTATAAAACATTTACAGTGATCTAAAATCAGATTAAAATTTCATCATACAAACTGAATCACTACACTAACAAAACTCAGTGCTTTGGTATAAAGCTACCATATACTCATATGGTTCAGAACCTTAATTTCAATAGCTTGTGTTCTCCTTCTTGAAGAATTCACTGACACTAGCTTTAATACATACAGTTTACTTACAGTACCACCAATTCAGTACACCGCACAATTGCAGCAACTTCCTGTTTCTCTCAACCATACAGGCCGAATATTGTCTATTCATGTATGTCATAAAATTTGAATTTATCATTATATAAAGTACTAGTGGGCTGTGTGGACACCATATATAGTGCCAATGGGCTCCACACTGTACACAATGGGAACCAATGATGAAGTACAAACAGCAAAACACAGTAAAAAAAAAATGTGTAAATATGACAATGTGCACTAAACTACTGGACATTCTATATGGCCCCAGGAATCATAGTTAAGGGTAGATTGATACAACACCCCATATCCTATTTTCTCATATATCCATAACAGCTCAACAAGTTTATAGCAGATTGAGGGCAGGTAGTGACAGCAAACCAGACAGGTAGTTAAGCCAGATAATACATAGTTACAGGCTTAGTAGTGCTGCATTCATTACTTGGTTTCATATCAATACTTCCTACGGGCATTTTACTTAAGTCATCTTCCATGGCAAAGGATATATACATGTATAAATATTTGTAGTAGTTTGATGCAAAAGGTTTTTAGGCAATATCTACAAGTTACATACACATGTGATTTTGTGTGAGACCAAGAACAGGGGAGGAGACCCACAAAAAGCTGGATGAGGAGTTTGCTCTCTAACTGCTGGCAATTGAATTCGGGGGCATGGGATTTAGATAGCAGAAATATTTCTATTACATTGATCACAACTGTTTAGTATAATGAGGCCAATGATATTCCAAACATTCTTAAGGTCCAGGGTATGTCATTCTTATTCCTGCAGAAGCTACAATGATTTTTGTACTTCAAAATAAGCTGTGTATATGTTACAAGAAATGTTGCTTCAAAACAGACTGTAACATAGAAAGACAACTTGGGTAAGGTGAAACTGAAAGAAAAAAGAAAGATTAACTGGACTATAAAAATAATAGTTTGATTTCTTAGGTTTCTGGAAAGAAACTAAAACTTAAGTTTCAGTGATAAAGATTTCTGTAAGAATAACAGCAGAGAGTAGAGACAGGCCAAGGTATGAATCATTTGAGTTGTAGTCCTATGCGAATGCACTGCAACTATGAAAAATGACACAACAGTGAATGAGTGACAAACAAAATCAGACGTTCAATAAAAAATCATGATTCCACAACTGTAAGCAATGTAAACCTGAAAAATGTTCTACCAATTATGATGTGAGGTGATACCACCACAGAGTGAGTCACAAGGATATAGTGGTAGTAGCAGTAGTAGCAGCAGCAGCAGCAGCAGCAGTAGTAATAGTAGTAGTAGTAGCAGCAGCAGCAGCTGCAGTACTAGTAGTAGTACGCAAGGGGCCAATACATCCTCATGTGACAATGAAAAATATCCAGAAGGTAATAAAAATATGCATTTTTGTAGTTTCCACAGCAACAAAATTTTTAAAAATTAAAAAATGTATACATAGTGTAACAGTTTTGGCATGTATCCTACTACTGCCTCTGGATTCCAATTTTTGGATGCTAAAATTTTATTCTCTGTTCTATAAAACATACAACTGATGACTTCAAAGAAAATGTACCTGTTCAATTTTTACACCACAAAAAGTGTGAGTTTTCTGCCTAATGCAGAACATATTTACAACTGATCATGCATGAATGAACTGTTGTTTCTAGAATATAAAGAAGAATAAAGATCTACAGTTATTGTTCAATACAGCATTATATTAAAAGAATAAAACATACTTGCTTTCATTGCAGCCTAATGCAATCAATAATTTTTGTTTTTCATGTGGATTGGAAGATGGGCCCAGATGTGCCGGACATGTCACTAGCAATGAATATGAATCTTCACATAAAGTTTCTCTTACGTTCTTTCAATTTTACTCAGAACCTTACTGGTTCCACAACTTGTCACAAAGTTTCCCAGTGTCCATTATCATGACAATGTGCTCAGCAGTTAAGTTCTGATATGCATACACACAATAACACAGCAATTCTAATAAGCACACTGTTGAAATTTAAACATGCCTCAAATTTATGAGAAATATAACCAGTGTAGTCAGAAGTGAATAATGGTGTTTGAAATTCAAACATGCCCCAAAATGATGAAAAACATAACCAGTGGTCAGAATTTAAAAATGATGTTTACTTCTCACATGAACGCTACAAATCTGTGTGTCATACAGATGACATGAATAGGAATATATTAGAGCACCATCTTGGGAAAAGATGAAAATGGCAGACATCATATAGAATCTACCTTAAAGTGTCTTGAATTAGAACAATGGTTACTGAGAGGGTAAATAATCAAATAAAAGAAACAGTTACACAATTAGAAGCCAACATACAATGACAAGATTTACTGGAAATACAGGTAAATATTACACAATTCTGGTATTATATAACCCAACACTTCTAGGAAAACATTATCCTTTGATGTAGCTCAAAATGCAGGACTATGTGAGGGTCACTCCACATGTCATGTTATGTTTGTTTGCCAAAATGTAGCAACGTGGGAAATTGTGTATGTACATTGGAAAGGATGTCACATATACCTGCAAATGTTACCATCAGATGTCTCTACAGTAGACGATCATCTGTACATGAAAATAGCAGTTACCTGTGTTAGAAATGCAAGGAAGTGCCACTCAGAGCTATGTGCAGCACTAGGTGTCCTTCAATATTAAACAGTTGTGAGGTGCATACAGGTGTTCAAAAGTGGAAGACTGTCAACAGCCAACATGCAACACAGTGGATGGTCTGTGTCTGCTCAGGCATGTCAGTGTGCATAACTGAACAGTGAATGGATGCAGATTGGTGCAGGGCTGTGAAGGAATTAACTGAATGTACAGGGATTCCTGGGGCCACAGTGCTCCAAATTTTATGACAGAACTTAAAAATGTACAACACTGCTGTCAAGTGGGTGCCACATTATTTCAATGAGATGCAGCATTGGACATGCTATGATGTCATATCAATCTGGAATGATTTCGTTGCGAAGGGGACAACAAGTTAAATTATATAATTGCAATCAATGAAACATGGGCTAGGACCTACAAACCTGGATCTCAAATGACAGTCCTCCAAATGGTGTCATACACATTAACCACAAAAATGAAAGGTTCCACAAAATCTGTATGCCACAATAAAACAATACAACCATGATTCAAATGATGTGTGGTTCACTTGCCTCCTACAAGTGGCATGCATTCATGGTCACAGTTACGGCAATGTAGCAAACATGGTTGGACTGAAAACACAAATATCAGCTCTCAATCTGAGAGCCTATTTTGTACTGCATGAATGACACAACTGCATAACTGGAACCTGCTGTTGAGTAATGACTTAATCATACATAGTGGGAAAGCAGTTGTTTGGACCTGTATAAAGAATAGGCTACACTCATGATGATGATTCCTGGTCTTCAGACGTAGTCAATCAACAAACAATTGCAAATAATTTTGAAACCTCTTACTGAAACATGATGGGAATGCAAACTAGACAGTATCAAAGGCATAACATCTTAGTTAAGTGACATGTAAAGTCACCAAAAATCTTCACGTCACATGTGGTGGTTCAGCACCAATGAGTAATAGAATGGGTTTTAAATTAAAAAATTGTTGAATTTGTACTGTAACTTATCAGATGGTACAAAGTTCTGTCTTGTGTAAACAGAATAAGCCATCAAATGATACTCTTTTGTGGGACATGATACTATGTACTTCTGTAAAAAGAAACCATGTCACACAAGTTAATGGTAAGAAGGTACACCTCATAGACTAATATGCCAGAAAACAGTGACGTTCATGGTCACCACCACGAGAACATCAAATCACACGGAGTAACTCAACTTTTGCAAATACTTCAAAATCATTTACATAACATGACACACTTTCAACAGTACTGTTCTTGGTACGAACAACATTATCAGCTGGATTTCACTCAGGATTAAATGAGGGTCATCGACATGAAAGAAGTAAACATGATATTCTCAAAGAATTCAAACAGAAGTGGATAAAATAAAATAAACAATGATTACAGGAATAGTGATGAATCCACAATGTATCTACTTAATCTAATATAAATAAAGAAAAAAAACTGAACAATGGTTTTCATAATTTACTTAGTTTCTTGATTATTCTGTGTTGCTTTCAAAGTATGAAATGGCTACAAAGGGCTGAAACAGTAGTTTCAGCTCTATTTAGGTTTCAAAACTCTTTGTCTTTTGCTGACTGTGTGACAAGTTGCAGGTTTTTCACCACAGTAATTAATTTATTTCTGACTTGTAAGATGTAATGACATTCACCAGTCAGGGTAATTATAAGTGAGGTTAACCCAAACATTTTTTATTGTACTTAGAATAATCTCAACTATTTTTTTCTGTAAGCTATTTCTCACAAGTTTCTAATAGACCAAACTGATCAAGACCAACCACTGTACAAGCACTGCTCCAAAACACATACCAGTATTGGCCACCGTTTCAATAGAGTGATGTTTCAGCAATGGGATGTACAAAAATCTTGAGTTCATTCAGTTCAATGAAAAGCAGAGCAAGGTAAGTTCAGGATATGTAAGGTATTCATATTTGGCAATTAATGCTGCCACTCTAGCACTATCTATCTATTGCATGTTCTTAAAAATTAAAGCTTGAAAATGTGGTATGAATTAGCTTTTGGAAATACATAATTAATTTTAAGGAAATATGGACTGGGAAGTATTAGAGCTGAAAATCCACATACCTGCCTTATTTAAGCTGTATGATACACGAGTGATAGAACTCCAGAAATTGAAACTTCATTAGTATAAAATGTAATTTTCGCAATAAGGGGACTAATTAATCTGTTACCTGAAGCCTTGTAACTCTCTAAGCTGCCACTTCATACAGAGTTTACTGCACAGTGATATCCACAGTCCTACAAACTGGTGAAATATAGAAACATGCTCTCTAATCTACAGCTTACAAAAATCACAATAAGATACAACAACTGAAACACTGCCCATCAGTTAATTTTTGGTCACCTTTCTGCTTTTGATTGTAACTGGCTGGAACTTTGCTGGAAGAACTATGTGCACTTGATATGGACAAATTTTGCTCTGTACAAGGTTGCTGATTTAAAGCTGATTTCTCACCCCCATTTGCAGACAATGTATCTTCAATACTGTATGAAGTAGTTATATCTCCACAGCTATGTATCCGTGACATGACTAAAAGATATGGTATATGTTTCTCCATGATTCTGGTTGAGCAGATACTGACAGGTACAGATGCACTCCGAAAAAGACGTTTCACATGAGAGACATGTGTTGTGGTTTTATCATTCCTCAATTTGGATACTGCACTGTCCAGAAGTAGGAGTCCACTTAGCTCAAATACTCTATCACAAGATGACAGTCTAAATTCTGAAGTGTGTTCCCTACAGTTCGCACAAGCATTTAGTTTATGACTTTCAACACTTTCAGTTGGTTCCGATAAAAAAAGAGGATTCTTAATTGGTAAAACAAATTTTATTTTATCACTAAAGTCAGATTCATTTGTTATTTGGTTACCAGTGCTAATTACAAGGTTAGAAACTGGACATGATGTTTTATGACTGACAGGGTGAGGTATCAATGCTGATTTGTTGCAAGAAAAGGTGCAAGACTGCATTTCGTGGGAAGAATCTGGGGGTCTTCTATCACTGTAACTCCTTATATTTACTGCTGCCTGAACAGGTAACAATGCCGAATTTGAAACAGCTGAACATCCAGAACATAACACAGCAACATTCTGTTCCACTTCTACTTGTTCTGTATCTAACAGCACAGCAGGGATATTCTGCCCCAGACCCTGTTTATCAGCGTCATTATGATCATAGCATAAATCTTGTGCTTCTGAAAGCAAACTTGGAATAATAATTGACATTTTGTTGTCCTTTACCTGAGAAGTATTTTGTACTGTTGCTGCACCATGAAACAGCATCAGCTGGTCTGTCTCTCTGCCTGTAGCAGTAGAACACCGGTCACGAAATTTATTAGTATAGTCATTATTATTATTATTAATATTTTGTACAAGAGTATCACAACAGCACACCCCATTTGATACAGATACCTTCTCCAGCTCAACACCTTTTCCAGACATGTTGTATGAAAGAGGAAACTCATTCAAACTTGAACCACAGTCACACTTGTTTTCAAATACATCAGGTGCCTTAAATTGTTTGGTTTTATTTAGATCCCATCTCATAACTTCATCCTCAGAATAAACACAAGAGGTGTGAACAGAGTCTGTGTTTCCCACTGATGTAGTGTCCATACCTGATGCAACAAACACCATCCTGCTAGATGTCAACTTTTCAGTGAGCTTTACAGTTTCATTTTTGGGCCCAGAATCAAAGTGCTGCCTTTCCTCTGGTCTCATATTTTTTCTATTTTCATCTCTTTTACAATTACTGCAACCATTCTTGTCATCAGCACACTCATCCTCATCTGGACCATCAGAATGTTCCACAGAATCCACTCCAAAGTCCCAGTTGTATATTTTGTCTTTTGTACTCAGTATAGATCCACACATGCTTAAATATGTATCACTTTCTCTTTCATACCCAACTGTAGACTCAAACTGTGGCGCTACAGAGGGAGTGGGAGAGGAAGATGGTGTCTCCATGCTCTCGGGAGTATAAGGGTCATGCAGCAAAGAAGCATGCACTGAGGGTGGCAGTAACAGATGGGTATCACTTACAACATCTACAGGACTACTTGTCGTGCAATGAGTAGCAAGCAGTATGGAAGAGACAGCAGCATGATCTAATTTACTGCTAAATTCATTGCAACTCTTGGGCCACTGAAGGGGCAGAACACGTGCATCAGCAGACAGGCCAAAGCATGGAGAAGATTCACTGCTGCAGTCACAAGGAACAATACCTGCATCTGAATCCAGGCTCATCTTCAAGTACACTGGCTGAAAACAAATAACAGCATTAACTTCAAGAACATTGCAATAATGATGATGATGATGATGATAAAAATAATAAATCAATATTAGAAGACATACGTTTTAGGAGAATAAGGGTCCACATTAATGCACAAGAGGAACTGAATTCTCTAACAATATGTGGAAAGATATATAACCCACGGTAAAAAAAAAAAATGTATGCTGTACCATCATAATATGCAATTTTTACTCTAAACTCAGATTTCCCTATAACATCAATGCCTGTTTAAAAGCTACAAGATCCCAAAATTAATCTTCACAGTGTTGGCCAGTCTTGTGAGACAGTGAAACATTGGGGAAGTGACTGTCTTAAAGGCTCTATTACAGATTCATTGAAAGTACTGATAATCTGTGGACCACACCATCAGAAATCTAGTGTGTACAGTCCAGATTAATTTGTTATTCATGTCTGTGGTTATCAGAGCTTGTTATTTACTCAAAAACATAGACTTTTTTTAAACAGTATCACAAATCTTAATGCAATGACATCTGCTGTCAAACAGTTACACAAAAGTAACAGCAGACAGGTGGTTAACCATGAGTGGCCTATTAGTCCATATGTGCTACCCAATTAGGTAAAAACATTTTTTGCTAAAAACCTCATGTGACCCACACCCCAAAGTCAGTAGGACCACATCTGGTCTTTAAGCAGCATGCTGGACATCCCACCTTAACAGATACTGAAGTTGTGGCTATCTGTTTGTATGTAAGTGTTGTTACCTTTGCCTTGAACACCCGTGCAACTTGCTTTAACTCCAAACTACAGAATTTAGAGGTTATTTTTACATGTATTTACATCTTCATTGCATATGGGTATCTAAACAAGCCTTCTAGTTATATTTTTATGTCTTTTGTACAAAATACACAAAAAATAAACTGGAAATTCTGTCTGTCCACTCAATCACTAGAATTTCTAATCTCTGAAGACTTAAAACATATTGAAATTAAAGAATGGTCCACTGAAATCAATGGGTAACTGAAAACATTAATGGAATCTTATACTTGTACACCTGGAATAACAGGACTGCAATTCAAGAACGACAACTTTACAGGATCACTGTCTAAGTATAGGGTTGTGTGTACAATATCTAGAACTGTGGGTACAGAAATGCCTTTATTACAGTACGTTAAAATAAACTTCACCTGCTCATTAGTGCGACACAGTATATTTTTTCCCCTTTCTTTCTTCTTCAAGTTTGTCTAGTGTCACAAAAAATTACTGCTTACTACAAAAATACAAATTCAACTCAGAATAAAATGCTTTAGTCAAGAGTATGCTCAAGAGCTTTCTCTTAACACACAGTAATCTACTCCATGCATAATTGGGCTAACATTACTGTTATTTCACTACTTATAAACACTGCTTCTCCAATGAAGAAATGTCTGCACAGGGTCTGACTATACACGTGGTATTCATGAAGCAAACCTATGTCCACATCAGCCCCATTTGTCAGTTATGTTCTTAATGATCATGATGGACAGAATACAAATCAGGAAGTATACATTCTCAATACTGTAATGATAAACAATTATATTTCTTAGTCGAGTCTGAAGTCATGTATAGCATATTCCTGTACTGCAGAAGTGATTAATGGAATTAATATACACAACAGACATAACAATGACCTGCTACATAGGCATACATTTACATAATACAGAAGAACAGGTTTATGAGGCTTACACATCAATGCCCAAAAATGTGTTGCAATGGCAACCAACAACAGCATAGTTGTAAAGATTTTGTATATCTGCTCACTACTATATTTCTCCATGTATCAGGGTAATATAAGCTTTCAGGTGAGTGGTGCATACCTCTGTACCTGTTGCAATTAAAATACAATTCAAATAACAAAAAAAAAAGTTACACAGTTCTAGTACAAATTTGGTATTATAGGCAAACAATTTAATTTTGGTTGATATACATCAAATAATAATCTCCATTTATAGAGGGGTCAAAAACCAGCTGTATCACTTTGCAGACTGAACACCCCCCCCCC
>Ga0268261_10000962_pt1 | contig 19284 bp, 9 predicted proteins | sample TergutNc150P1_FD_190353 | JGI IMG/M metagenome (GOLD analysis project Ga0268261, IMG submission 190353) | Nasutitermes corniger P1 segment gut microbial community from laboratory colony in Florida, USA - Nc150 P1 (SPAdes) (version 2) | ecosystem: Host-associated > Arthropoda: Insects > Digestive...
TCGTGTGTTGTCAGGTAGAGGTCTCTGCGACGAGCTGATCACTCGTCCAGAGGAGTCCTACCGACTGTGGTGCGTCGTCGTGTGTGATCTAGAAACATCAAGAATGGGTGCTCCATATATATATGACATTAGTCGCCTAAAGGTTAATAATTTAACCCTTATCCTCCTAACGTGAAGAAAATGGGGAGCTCCTAATAATGCCAGCAAATAGCAGATGGGATTTAATTCGGGATTTAAAGGGTTAAACTTACTTAAATCTAATGCAATGGTACAAAATGTCTTCTGTAGCACTTCTGTCTCTCTTCTGAACTTCACATGTCAGAAACACCTTTGTTTTATAAACGGCCTTTTAATCTTCCAGTGGCCAAGCCATGGCTCAGGTCAGTCACTGGCCTATCACTGCAGCTCGTCAGTTTCAATCCCAAGCCAATCCTGGTGGGATATGTGGTGGATACAGTTGCATTTGAACAGGTTTTGCTCTGAATACTTAACCCTTTGCCTGCTAATGTGGAGAATATGGTGAGTTCCCAATAATGCTAGCAAAGGGCAGATGGGATTTAATTTGGCATTTAAAGGGTTAACAGTTTTCCTTCAGTATCATTCTGCCAATGCTTCATATTCATATTACATTTACCTACCATCCATGGTATATAATATAGGCAACTAAGAGCATCATCAAACATGGCACATATCTTTTGCAAAAATATGGCATATAAACATTCCAACAGTTTCTATAACAGACTCTCAGTAACTCCATGAACCAGTATCAAGATCCATGCATTCTCCACCTCACCCTTATAACTTATATAGCTAAACTCTCATTCCCATATTTCACACATTTTACATCAACATTATCTGTTACAAGCTGGCTGTTCGAGGTTCTTATTCATACAGTGTGCGAACTGCACTCTTTTCTCATCCTCTTTCATTCAACTGGCCTTCTTTTCCCTACATGTTGTGGCAACTATCCTCTTTTTATACATGCCCCTTCAGCTGACTGTCAGAGACCTTGCTTGCAAAGTTACCAGAGCTGTGATGCAACGAATCTGTGACAGGAGATTTGTACAGACTATGAAGTTATGGGTAAGTTTTGCAATTAGGAAAAAGGGTGGAGGGGGGGAGTTTATGTTACATAAAGCACTTCCCCTATTTCTAGATATACAGCAGAAATATGAAACTTGACTAGGAGAGATGTAAGCAGAAGAGATAAAATTTCCAAAGAATTAAAAAACAAACAAAATACAAAACTGGCCATTAGACTGTATCTGCCTAGCTAGACAATTTAGGAAAAGGCATGAATAAATCACCCAGTCATCAAGACAGTATATATACAACAGACACACAGGAAAAATGGAGAGATACAAATTCCTTTGGAGGACAGTGAAAAATGGAAGAGGCTGTCTGTTGACAAAGTATGTCATCACATTTCAGAACTCCCCAATACCGAATTTAATTACAATTCATTTGGTATTACTGAAGCTGTTGCACATTTTTAAACCTGTGTTGCAAACAAGCCTCAAAGGACTACAAACATTTGTACTTACTGGATAAGATTCTATAGGTTTGGTCTCCATATGCAGGTCCCATACTTTAACAGACAGATAATCCCTAGATATCATGTATCGACCAGAGTTTGACAACTTCACGTCTGATATACTAGAGATAATCTCCGAGAAAAAACTTCTATTTGTCGGATCCTCAGGTTCTTCAAATACTGCAACACAATAAAGAAGCACTCACAATACTTGTAATACTCAATAGAAGAAAGCTTCTCTGGCAATAGAGATACTGTTCTTTGACTTCCCTCCCAAGAAACAGTGCCTTTGCTGGATGTCACACAATTACTAATCTTTCTTGCAAACCTGATACATTAACCTTTTGGTCCTGAGACTCAACTATAGTTGATATGCAGTGTAAACATCCACTAAAGTAGTCGGCCAACAACATGTAAAGTACTGGGCAGCCAATTAAATCTCAAGGTCTTTCACCAAGTACACTTGGCACCTAATTCTGGTTCTAAAGGGTTAATTTAAAAATGGCAACACATGAACTTCACAATAACAAAGAAATCTGCACATCAGCAGCCTTATTGTGTCCATGTGGTCTCTCATTATACATCATTTGACTTAACAATTATTACCACCACAAAGTAATCCACAACAGAAGACACGTTTCAACCACAGAAACTACAACATGCATATCAACACGGTATCAATGAGAATAGTTCTGATTCAAGATTTATTTCTTTTGATCCAGTGGTAGCAAACACGGACATAACTGGATTTGCATCCATAGATACTGTATCATTATTAAACATAGCTTAAGAGCAGACCCAGTTCAGAATGGAAAGCATCAAATAAACTGAACACAAACACAGTCAAAATCACATAAAAAAATCTTAAGGATTCAAAAGACTTTGCAAGAATATGCCACTCCGCCGTATGTCTACTCTCACATGAACTGATGAATCTCATCTTTTTTGCACTTTCTTAATTTTGCAAGTTTAAAGTTCATCCATTCCTCAATGACAACATAAAAACCTCCATCAGTCTGGCACAACAATTCCTAATGTAAGCTTAGTCACGTTTTTTCAAACCACAATAGAGCAAAATCTCATTTTAATGAGCACCAGACTGACTTGTGTTGTGGTCAGCAGTAAAATTCTCCAAAAATATACTGTGACATCACTGCTAACACAGGCTGCATAGAAAAAATGGACTTTTTCATGAATATTATCATTATGAAACTTCTACTGGTTCAGTGCAACAACATGTAATTATTACAAAATTCTCATTCATCTGTTGCCAGATGAACATATCATACAAAAACAGTCTGTAAACTGTTTTTTAACAGGTAAAACTGAGCTCATTTTTGGCACACATAAATAGCAGTTGTTTCAACACATACATTTTGAATGCCTGTCGCAAAGTGCTGCTGCTCTCATGTCGCATAGCCTGATTGTACCCTTACTGCTACTGTACACGAACAAGTTGCACTCCACAGGATGGAACTCTGCTGCTGTTATCACCTCTGTCAGTTCTTCCATATTTGTCGGCTTAATGTCAACAATATCTGAGTTTAATGGTGTAAAGGAACATATTTTCCTTTTGACTGAAGTGCTACGCAATAACCAATAAAATTATACAATCACTAAACAAAAATTTAACCAAATTTCCAATAGCAGGCTTATTTTAGGTAGTACAGAAAAGACAGGTACAATTTCTGTAACATTCCTATGCTAAAGCACCATGGCATGAATGTTGTTTACGGAAGAAGTAATGATGAAGCTCCACGCATTCTAATCCTCATCATTTGACAGATGTGAGTGGTCACTGTCAAGCTCCACACTTTCCAAACAGCTGTAGCTGTCCAGTGCATTACAAGCTGACTGTATATCACAGCAGCGAGGCAAATGTCTGCCAAGAATGTAAACAAACACAGGTCATCCGCCCATCGCAAACAATCCTGCCTCTTTTAGGAGGTATCGTATTTAAACAGCTACCAAGGAATCAGATACACCGAAAAGCATTTTTGTGATTTCCATCATTTCATCTGAAGCTACATAATCTCTGACCATCATATATAACTGGCAAAAACTTATGAAACAAATAAATGAATAAATGAAGAGGTGTGGGGGGGGCAATCAAGAAATCATGTCTTTAAAATATTATCAATTCAAATCTAGTGCTAGGGTTGTAACAAAACGTATGAAAACTGCAACAAAATTTTCACTAAAGATTCACATCTTCTGGGACATCCTGATGTACTGGTAATCAGTTAATAAATGGCAATATGAGAGATCTGCCTACAAAACGTCAGCAACTATTTACCAGCCAACATGGCAAAACATCCTAGAAAATATTGATCCTTCAGGAACACTGTTGTGAGAACCTCAAATCTCATGAAGTCTTCACTGCTTCCTAAAATTACGAACATCCTGCTGTCAGATTTATCACTAACAGGATTATTTCCTTTCTTGCACACATAATCTGGAAACACAAATGAAGGATACTGAAACTCTGATCAGTGATTTCTAGATGCCAAAGATTAATCCGTAGATCATCTGCTGAAAGGTATGTTTCTTGATCGGAATTGACACTAATGGAATTGATGTGATACGTGTGTGCATTAGCAAATATTCTTCTAGGGGATGCTTCAACCATCAGTTCCATAGGTTTAATTACTGGTACCTGGAAAACAGAGAGCAAATCACAAACTTTACCAGACAGATCTACCCTTTTCTCCAAACACCACTGCTGTAAGGTATGTATAGGGAAAAAACTTCCTGTTACGTATTCACTGATACCCCAATTTATGTACCTGCATTATCCCAGTGAGGTACATAAACTCACTTTGAAGATGGGGGGCCAGCCAAGCAGAATCCACCACTCCCACCCCAGACAGTGCATTATATTTAACCTACCATAAAGTCAAAGTAATGTACCATCTGTCAATGCATAATTTACACACTTTTTCCTATAATTTTAGGATTAGAACTTGAGGGCACCATTTATTAAAATGATCCTTCATGGACAATACTGTGCCTTACTTGTCAATCCACAATGAGAACATCTGCCAGCAGACTGAATGGCTGGTTGGTACACAGATGTAACTGACAGTAAATGACAGATGCTTTTGCTAATGACATCTTCCTACTAGACCCAAAATATATTTTTTTGTGACAAAGCACCTTGTCCAGTACTATCTGCCACCCTGCATGACTGCAAGATCATGCCACCAACCACAATTATTATTACCAAAACATGGACATACACATTTCACTCACTACAATTACCTATATGCCATGGACTTTATACATGCTGCAATGTTTATCTGACTCTGCAGATGAAACTTCATGATCATGTCTTATATGTAACAAGACGGGCAATGTACATGTAACATAACAATGAGGTACTTTAATGCAACCATCACTGCCATCAAAAAGCAGGAATTATTACATATTCTGAATGCATCTTTTAGCCTTAGTCATCCAGCATGCCAAAAACATGCGCTGTATTGTAGTGTCATTTGTGGCCTATCTGGCTATATCATATTTTTCCACAGTACATCATAAAGGTACGATTTTTGGAAAAAGAGTTACTGAGTATAACATGTGTGTTTTGATTTTCTCTACAACTTTTGTCTAAAACATTTCTCATTCTAAGAAGAATTTAATGAGATATACTCAAAAATGTTATGTTGGTCTTCAAGTACCAAGTACCCATTATTCTCGTCACATTTTAAAGAAACTTGAATTTTCTTGCCACATTTTCAATAAACAATCAAATATAATATTTCATGGAAATCCATCCAGTGACAGCCAAGTCATTCCATGCGGGTGGACGGGCAAACTGACGACCAGACATGATGAAACTAATAGTTGTTTTTCGCAATTTTGTGAACGTGCCTAAAAACTGAATATATGAAATACATGGACACTTGGTTTATTACTTACACAACTGCAAATTTGGGTACAACATACAATGGTACAAATTTCCAAATTTGCAATGACATAACATGACATGTTCATGCTATGAGAAGCATCATAATATGCTGCTACTGACTGGTTTGTCTGTCAATATAATGTGTTTACCCAAATGATCCCCCCCCACAATATTAACTTTTCACAATAATACCTGTACACAACATGTTTTTATGCATAACTGTAAGGCAACCCCCTTCAGAAAATGATCTAGTAAAAAATCTGTCTTTTATTTGAGGAAATACAGTAAATCTAATGTGTACTCACTGTAAGTTTAAAGAACACAATACTACTACTAAGGTTTAAATAATTTAACATAAACACTTTCTTTCACAAATTACCTTCATTACATATTCACTATACATGATTCTGAATAAGCACCAACTCACCCGTAATGCAGTGACACAAGATGGATCCCGTAACTGCCCATTCTCTTCTTTGGTGTTGTATCCTTCAACCCTCTTGTCTCTTTCTGAGACCTTCCATAATTTTATAGTCTTATCTATAAACAGAAAGTTCAAAAACAAGCTGCATAAATTCTAACAGAATATACCAAAAGTACAGATTTAAGAGTAAATGTTCGGTTTATTTAGAGTGTCCAGATATATGCAGTCTACCTTCACCTTCCTGGTCTCTGTTCACATAGGCACAAAAACAGCACCAACTTCCAAAGTGGGGACATCCACATATTAAATAACTACCTGCAATGATAAGGCAATTATATGGACACTGGTCAGAGGGAGTTCTACGGTTCAATGTGGGATTACATCATTCACATTACTAAAATTCTATTTTTGATACACGTCAAGATTCTCAAATGTGTGGGTAAAAATATCTGCACACAGTTTGGATTGGAAATCAAACTCGAAAAGCCCTATGAATGCCAGTCCAGTGGCATACCCAAAGATCACCATTCCCCATAAGAATGACTGCACTCATGCTAAAGGCAGGACTATGCATGTATTCGAGACCCTACAAAGGTCAACAATCATTTGTACCCTATTTTTAAAACTAAAGCCTGTACATAAGTGCACATGCATGTATACACACATAAACACAGTGCACTTCTTTTATTGGTGTCCTCAACACCACAGCAATCATAAGATGTATTGGTGGATGCATACTTTCTATGTGATACAGCTGCCATGTTCAGAGTGGTGATAACAGAAAGATCCTGTATCTTACAAGAGTTTCCAAAATAATATACTAAGTAAACAACTTCAGACAAAATGTGAAAAAGTACCCTGCACCACTATAATGTTCCATCAAAGTGACTGCTATTCATAAAACAGATGATGACAATGACCATGATGATGATGGTAATGATGATAATGATGGTGGTGGTGATAGCAGTAAACACACTATGGAGACACAATCTCCAAGATAGATCTCTTTCAAAAATAGGTTTTAACGTGTAAACCAATGCACAAAATAAGCAATAAATATAAATTTCAATAAGTAGAAAGTACTGTTTACTGATACATATGATTTACTGTTAATAATACACATCAATTCCAGCAATTCCTCACTCAACATGGGCATCATACTCTGAAAATTGTGAATTGGGAAAACAGTAGCACACAGACAAAACTGAAGGTTATCAGAAAGAAGGGCTTCCACTAAACATGGATTACAGAACGGACACCTGACACTAGTTTCCCATATTACATGATGTACAAATCAGCACTATTATCTGTTTTGTTCAACAAATACAGAAACACACTATTAATACCAAAAAGCAGTGAAATCCTATTTAATGAATTTCTGGTAGAATGTAATTTATCACAGTAACTTCACTACTAAATGTGGGTTATGCAAAACTCTTACTGAAAGATTTACAGTATATAATCATAATTCCTTTACATAAACACTTAAAAGAATTGGTGATGTTCTGGCAGTTAGAACTAAAATCTTTCAATTATCATACCATTAGTAGATAAGAGGAAATGTGACTGATTTTTCCTCTTGAGCCACCTAATCTTGTTAATTTTCTCCTCTATTTCGAGACTCTTGAGGTAGTCAAACTCTGGTTCGTGGCTCTGGAACGTGCTGTACACATTGTATTCTCCTCGTCGAGGAATGCAGTTTTTGCTCTAGAACAAAAACAAATGCCAGCATGATCTTCTATGGCATCAAACACTTACCATAGATGTTGTAATTATTGTACAACAAACTTTAACATACATTTCAATGTCAGACAACACAGTTTATGCTGTTACCTCATGCATGCATGCATGCAGGATGTATAAATAACATAATTTACTGTCTATTTTCAGACAAAAAAGCATGCTTCTATTATATAAAAGATTGCAACGCTGCCGTTCTTAGCACGCAACCGTGGTGAGCAAAACAGTACGATGCATGATAACAATTATCTATGCAACAACATAATACATACACCCACTCTATTGTCAAGGGGTCAGAATGCCCACAGACCAACTTCAAAACCCCAAAGTTCACAATATTCATCACTTACATGCATGAATTACAAGGGTTTTCTCTAAATAAATGCTTTAATGTAATATTAAAACAAACAAACAAACTCAAGGGATGTGCACAGTCCTGTCATTTATAGAAATGTAAAAATTCCTCCAAAAAGACAGCAGAGTTACTATAGTCCTAAAGGTCATGTTCAAAAATCAAGCTAACTTTCACCCAAGCTAGAGTCCAATGGATGTCTTCATCAATCTGCCATACAGTTCCAATGACCACATCCACATGCACCTCTTCACAATCATAAAACATTAACATGAGTAAGGTGTATAACCTTGTGGTGCCTACTGCCAGGATACCCAACATGCAGTGAGATACTCAAAATGTAAAACGAGTTACAATACTACTGGATGAAACTGTAACAGCTGTAGTATTGGTTTCTAACATATCTGTGCCAAGAAGGACAGTCCTGTGACTGAACCCAAGCATTACAGTAAGAAGCAATAACTCAGCTATGGTTAAGACATTACAAAGACTGAAATGGCAAGAACAAGGTAACTCCCTGGTAGAGGAACATAAAGGTTTCACACCTCAAACTTTACAGCTTGCTGTTAAATAGGGAGCGGGTTTTTTTTTTCCTGCTTGACTGATCAACGCCCGCCCAGTGCTCCACTAGCCTTGCACCATAAGCTGTCCTGGCGAGGTTAACAATCGGTAAAAGAAGCAACATTTGCTGTGATAATAACCTTTAGGAAGTTTAAGAAAAACTCACCAGAGCTACAGCAGATGCTCAAAATGCTGCCCCCCTGACCGAATGCACTAAGCAGAACCGCAGAAAACACAGTTTACTCCCTGGAGTTCTTCAGAAATTGTTGAAAACTCACAGCCTGCACTCATCACACACCAAACACTAGTTTTTTCACCATGAAGAGGAATTTCATGAATAATTTCTGAATTTTTTGCACTCCGATACCGGCTGTTCTTAGAATTCACCTCTACATGAAATAAACACCAGTCTTCATGGGAGAAAAAAGTAACTGTGGATCATTTTCTTCATCATGTAGAGACTCAAGAAACAAATTACAAAGAGAGAGAGAGAGAGAGAGAGAGAAGTTATTCCAACTGAACCATGTTCCCTCAAAGCAAGAACTACTGTTTTCTTACACAGTTCCAATTGTAACAATTTTGTGGCCCTTTTGCAGCTGTTTTTGAAACACTCATCCCCAAAGCTGAGAAATTTTCTGAGACATTTTCCAGCAAACTCATATCTGAAATACAGCTGCACTAAAAATGGACTCTGTTCAACAGTGTACCGAGTCAAGGGACGCTATTACATCACTTAATGAATGATAAATGCATTCACCAGCTACAAGCCAGATGATTTATAGCATAAGTCTGTTATCACAAACAGCTTAAGTTACACTCCTGTTTCAAAACACTGCCTCAGATCTTACATGGCTGTGTAATTACGCACAGTCTCTGGCCCCTTCATTCCCCTGATTTAACATCTTACAACTCTTATTTGTGTGGAAGTGTAAATAATATAGTGTATAAAACAAATGCTAACAATCTGGAAGAACTAAGAGACAACATCTGCAGCAAGTCTTCAACATTTCCAAGCAAGAAAACCATACAGTAAACATCTTCCATAGTTGTACAGACATTCATTCAGTCAGAAGGGCAACATTTTCAGCATCTGCTCTAGCACTGGTGAGTTATATATCAGACCTTCTAAAAAGGTCATTAACACAGCAAACGTTTTTCTTGCTGCCTTCACAAACTGTTAAATCTACCGAGACTCGGCACACGACGTAACATTAGTGGAGCATTGCACAGGAAATTATCGGTCAAGGGAAAAACAACACCCTACACAATCGCCAGAAGTTCACTCTGCATCTGCTTCTCACAATCTGCTTACTTAGCCTACTAGAAATCCTTAATGAGAACAGGCAGAAACCCCATTCATCATGACAAATATTACTGTCATGCGACTTCTCTGGCTCTCACTAGACAAACTAGTGCCAATCAGCCATAGTTCTTATTAGTATGCAGTCTACTTCCAGGTGTGGTGGTTCAGTGATGTCGTCTGTGACATGATCATCACTAACCTTGTTCACTGGGCTTTGAAAATGTAAAGACAAGCAAGCAAGTGCAAAATTCTCCACAAACAAGGAAGGGAACAAACCATTTTTAACAGGTACCAATACTTCAAACACGAGACACAAAAAGTGGACGTTGCTATTCGTCAACACTGCCCAGTGTCAAGGGCAGACAGGCAAGTTGGAGTCAGGCTTTGTACTGTACAGAGCATGGTTTCTTAAACTGTGGTATGTGTACCACTACTGGTATGCCAACCACTCTTTACTGGTGTGCAGCCTTAATAACAAAAATCAGAAACAGAAAAGGATAAAAAATAACAAATAAGCCACATATATTTGATAAGACACTGCGAATATAATTCATCCCCATTGTCAGCCAGTAATTTCAGTTTCAGCATTTTTATTTAAATAAAAAAATTGGTGGTACATAAACTGTTACACTTTCACTCAGTGGTATGCCAGTGAAAGAAGTTTGAGAACCCATCGTATGAAGAATTACGAGTCAGACATGCTACATCTTGCAGCTCTCTCTCCTTCTCTGCACTAAGGGCAGCACTCAATTTCCTTCATCCAAGAATTCAGCTCTCATAACCGATTAACCAAACTTTTAGCACCCAACTGCAAAATGGTATGTGACATGCCACATCATTACAGTTCCTGGGTTTAACAAACTATGTATAGAAAAGGATGTAAAGTCATCATACATGTGAGGGAGATGAAATACACCAGAGGAAAAATAATTGTGTATGAAGCTAAAACAGAGTTCAAGCAACAGACACTGTATGCACAAGAAGTGCAAGTTAAATATACTGTAACAATAAGAAGCAGTAAAACTAAAACACAATTATTTAAGACAATACAACAGCACTCAAGTTGACATTGATCAGACATGAGGAATGACTGGTCATCAGTGACACTGATAATGATTTAAAAAACCTACTGAAACATTTTGTACCACCTACTTTGCAGTTGCTGTAACAATGAGTACTGACTGGGAACTTCATTCTGGGTTCATAATAGAATTCTTTGGGCAATAAACAATTACATACTTGAGACACACAACAAAATCTGTTCTAGGTTTTTTAATGCAATAAACCTTTCATCATTTGGTTAATATTTTTACACTACCATTATAACAGGACAAGTAATATAAATATAACATAACACTGGCGTGTTTGTGTAACCACTGTTGCCATGGAAGGGCATAAGTATGTATTAAATATTGTGTGTGTGTGTGTGCGTGTGTGTGCGTGTGTGTATTCTTGCCTTAGTTACACAGCATGCAAAGTGTATGCATGGTATTATACTCACATCTGTGGCCTGTCTGGCTCTACCATATTTTTTCCACGTTATCTCATGAACAGCACGACTTTTGGAAAAAAGGTTACTTAAAATGTGTATTTTGATTTTCTCTACAACTTTTACCTGAAACATTTCTCATTCTAAGAACCCAGCAAGATATTATTAAATATGCAAATTGTTCTTCATGTAAATTACCTGTTATTCTTGTTAATTTGAATGAAACTTGAATTTTGACAGATTTTTTAAAATACTAAGTTTTCATGAAAATCCGTCCAGTGGGAGCCACATGGACGAACAGACACGATGAAGCTACAGATGCCTTCTGCAACGTATGGAATGAAAGCTATGGAATGGAAGCTTAAAATTTGCCTTCTGCAACTTTGTGAATGCACCTAAAAACAGCAATTATACTACAAAAGTTTAAGAATGCCACTATGTAAAATTTATATTATTATTATTGGCAGAAAGATTTAACATCAGATCAAAATGGAGCAGTGTGGTCCTTGGGCATATTTCCTTCTCAGGCCAATTCACTCCCTTGGAAACAGCCTCCTCTACCCACTGTAATGAAGATGGGTTGCCCTATACAGTGGACTGGGTAACAAAGTGAAAAATTCTTTAAAATAAACAGTGTCTGCATGTCATTTAAAAATGAAGAGGACAAATTCATAACACGAGATCCAAGTTCTGAAACCACTCCAGCATGCACCCATAATAAGTAAACACAAACATAATGCAAGCATGAGGATTGCCGCCTTCTGGGAGGTGATGCTATTTTGTCTTGTAGCTGATTAACAACACATCGGAGAAACCTGCTACCTACAGTTGCAGCATTAACCTGACATGATAGTAACTATCTACCACAAAACATAGCACCACATCACAGAAGACAACAGATTTTCACAAAGCAAGTAAATTCAACCAGTTTCATCTACTTCAACCCATTACCAAAACCCAACATGTCACAAAAACATCCAAATATAAGCAAAAGAGGTTTGAATTTAATTAATAAACACATATGTTGAAAAACTCAAAAACAGATGCACAAACATCTGATTTCTGTAGACACATTAAACCCATTACCTTTCATCTACTGTAGTAAATAAATTCTTTTCTGTTGTACTACAAATGGGATATGTTGAAACACTGTGTATAAAAAAAAGGCACAAGGACCATATTTTGTACTACACAGGTTAACTAAATTAAATAATCTTTCTTCCATCAAAGTAGAAACAAACAGATTTCTACACATCCTCAATATTTAGTGACTGGCTGCTACATTTGCCCTCAAAGGTCAAGATACATAAGAAATGGAACTGGTTACACAAAACCATGCAAATCGACAATGGCAAGTTCCAGCCTTCTACAAATTATGGAAATGGTACACAACAAGCTATATAATTTAACATTATCTAATCACATCCATTTGTTGGATAAAGCTGCTACTGTTATGTACCTAAAAAAGTATGCCTCAGGCAAGTAGTTATTTTAACAGTAAAATTACTTCCAGCCTGTCTTACATGTAACATGCACTCTGCACATTAAAGGCCAATTCACACATAGCACGCCTTGCCCATGCCATGCCATTAATTCACACATGCCACGCCGTGCCCCTGCCATGCTCCAATAGTGCCGTGTCCTTCATGAAGGTCCACAATGGAGCCGGAAATATCCGAACTGCTGGTCCAACAGTAACAGATCATCTTTTTTGCAGTGTGCTGCGACCATTCTTTTCCTTGTCCATGACAAACATTGTTTGGTTTCACACTGACCACCTGCATCTGAGAATGGTATGCTTCTGATAACAACCTACGTGGAACTCCACATGGTAGCCGGAAGATGCCGAATGCGGGCAGGCAGCCCACAGGCCATCTCTTGATGGATGTGCTGTGGCCTTGAGAAGAACAGCATGGTCGGAGCATGGCATGGGCATGGCATGGCAAGTGTCAATCAGACATGGCCGCACTGTGTAAATCAAAAGGAAAAGATACATTCAAAACCCTTAGCGGCACGGCATGCTATGTGTGAATCAGCCTTAAGTGCTCAGTCTAACAAACTGCAGCCTTGTAGTAACACACCAACATTTCAGACAAATGTGCTGCATTTGTTTTCAGGGTTGAATAGGAGACAGCTCATTCCTCTGATATGTCAATAAATTTATACCACCTCAAAGATGGCAGTATTCTTCAGTCAAGAATGTGACATCCTTAAACTCTTAACTTCACAACAACTTCAGGCCAACCAGATTGTAAATACCCCACTAACTGTGACACGGTAAGAACTGGTCACTGCCAACTATAAGACACTCAACAAGACTATTTTCGGCAGTGACAGGACAAATAAAAAAATTTAAATGATAATACACAATCCTAATCGGAATTTAAATTCCATACCAAACACTGGCATAACCGCAGATTAGTGGACCCAAGATGTTGCAGATTGCCACGTGTCGCTGTTGTCGCTACCCATTTGTTGCAGACTGCCACATGTGTCGTTGCGATATACCTCACAACACGATTTCCACAGACGTTATGTTTCACGAAAACATCTATAACCCCTCAGACAAAGGTTAGAAAAGGTTTTAGGTTAGTTCTAGCACAAAATGTGTTATAAAAATTTGTTTCGTGTACTGCAAAGACAAAGGTTAGAAATGGTTTTAGGTTAGTTCTAACACAAAATTTGTTGTGAAAATTTCCACGGACGTTATATTTCGCGAAGTTATATTTCGCATTACTTCTAGCACAAAATGTGTAATAATTTCCCCAGACGTTATATTTAGCGAAGTTACATTTCGCAACAACTTCTCAGACAAAGGTTAAAGAAGGTTTTAGGTTAGTTCTGGCACAAAATGTGTTATAAAAATTTTTTAAGTCAAGATTATACCGCCTTCTTCTCATTATGCACCACGCACAATTTCTTCATATTCGTGAGACAGAGGTTCCATTCTGTTATACGTCAAATGTATCATACAATTCATTATGACTCTTTTCACATTGCTGTCACCATCTTCTTCACTTCTTTCTCTTGTACTGTTTTTCCTAATGTGGAGTCGAGATTTTCCCGCCTTCTTCCAAGAACGCTACACCCACAAGCGTCTTCGTAACGGCAGTTCGCCACTGCAGTTCAACAATCTTGGTTGTGTGTGCTTGTGTGTGTTACGTAAGTTTTAAAACATGGTGCAACGAATCACACAAATTATCAAATATCAGGAGAGAGTACGCGAGAGGCCTTGCGTACCTACAACATTTCTTCGAAGAGATTCACTCTGATATCCCAGTGATGTGAATAAACTTTTCCTGGCATTATTGTTCAGTGAGCATGCCATATGTGTACAGTTCCTTAAAGACGTCGGATTAATTCGCAATAAGGTGCAACGTAATTCTTGCGGTCGCGATAGTACCTGGTACGCTGATCCTAGTGTTTTTTCCCATACAGCAAACCTCTTACAACTCCTGAGACAGAGGTTAGAAACGGTTTTAGGTCATTTCTAGCACAAAATGTATTATACAATTCATTACTACTCCTTCCACCCTGCATCATCCCCACCACAACCTCTTACAACTCCTCAGACAGAGGTTAGAAATGGTTTCAGGCCATTTCTAGCACATAATGTACTATAATATTCATCACGCTACTACGGTATGCGTGCGCAGTCCCCCGTCACAGCGCTACTTCCGCCATGTTTGTCCCTACATCTCCAAACATCGCGGATGTGCTGTCACGGATGGCTGCGCCTCTCGCCGCCATGTTTGGGTCCACTAATCTGCAGTCATTCCCCAAATACCAACCATACACAAACTTATACATACACCTGAAAACAGCAAAATCCAGTGACAGATAGCAAAGAGTTATTGATTCAAACATGTCTTACTTAGTCAATGGGCAGAATATAATAAAGTTGAAGGATGCAACCATATCTAGGGAGTATCTAAAATGCTGGACAAACTTCAAGTGGGGGTTCTTCAAATTAACACAAGAAAAAAAAGTTCATTTAAAAATATGTTTGGAAACGAGTGGTTTCTGAGTCTAACTGAAAAGCTGCATTCCTTAACAAAGTAATACTTTACTCATAACTGACAAAAATCACCATATACAATAAATGTTCAAAACGCCCCCCACCTGGAACAATGCATGCTTGGACACAGCACAGACTGCTGCACTCTTTCAAAGTCCCTGGGAGGTTGCCAATGGTTTGACAGGCATTAAAAGTACACTTGTGAAATCCCTCTTCATTTTCAATTGCAGCTTATTACTGGAGTTATTTAGTATCCCCACAGATAAAAATTTAAAGGACTGAGGTCAACACATTCTTGGGCTGTATCTCAAAAACCATTTGTGGACATATACTGATAACAACTTTTCCCTTGTTTTAGTATAAGAAACACAATCCTGAATTTTGTCCAGGCATTTTACACAAACCTTGTATATAAAAATTTTCCTAGTATGGCAAGTACACTCCATTCACAGGTTTCCTTACATGTGGCAAAAATGTTGCACATTCTACCACAGGTCCCTCTCTTTCATTCACTGCACAGGCATGCAGAGTAATATGCAATAACTGGCATCTGCCCACACGCCTTAGTAGCTACCAAAACATCATGCCAAATGGTATGTACTTCAACTGCATTTCTCACAATCAGAACTGCTGCCATCATGTTTTAATCAATTAAACTTAATATAATGACATGCAGGAGGAGGGAAAGTAAGAGAAGATCAATTCCTTATGTATCCCTTCTCACACTGCTGTCTCTGTGTTGTTCCATCACTCTACCAAGTTTTAGCCAGACACACAATATCCCAATAAACAGCAACATTAATATTTTAATGTTAATTAATTAATTAATTATAGCCTTGTGTGTGTCTTTGGTTCCTGTAACTCCATTTTTCCTATGAGGTCTTAATATTGTGCACAACAGTTTTACTGTGCACAAGATTTTTAATGAACATAACACCCACAAACAGGATGAGTGTACATGTGCAGCACATCCACCTTTCCCGCATGATATTTTATGTCAACATTTTAACAAAATCATCCACTGGAATTCTGGACAATCTAGGGTAGTCTGACTGACTTGCTGGAATAGTGGAAGTTATATTAAGTTCCGCTAAATCTTACAGAAATGCTCAGACACTGAAAACATCACATAAAACTGCTAACACAGAGACACCATAATTCAATTAGCAGCATACCAAAATGCAAAAATAACTTCACCAGTCATGTCAATTTGAAAACTGTGTATCACAGTTGCTGCCTGAATGATCTCCACTCAAACTTAGCCACGAAGATAAAATCTTCTGTCTACTACCTCATTACTACCACATTCCCATTAGCCTTGATAAAGCAGGGAATGCAGTGAATTCTTTCTTTCTTTCCTTCTTTCTGGAAGTCAGCTTTAAAGGAATAGTATGCAATGTTAAAATACTTACAACTGGATCTCTCTGGAAGATAACAACTCTTCCACCCTTATCTCCTGTTGCCAGGAGGTCACCATCATGATTGAACTCCACACATGATATAATATCAGCTGGAAATACAAAACTGGAACTTAGAACAAGGTAATACTTTACATAAGGTTGAAACACTCTAATGCACATACAAACATGCCCATTTAAACTGAATTAGCAATGACTTGTTTTAATGCTGTGTATAAGGACGAATTCATACTGCTTATTGAGAGGTTTTTTATTACATATATTATATTGTCTTGCGGTATCACTCGTCACTCCAAGTACAATGGCTCGAACACAACACACATTTAAGTTAATACACATTTCATAAGCCTTATACAACATTAGTATTTATATGGTTTTCTGCCAAAACATGTTTTGGCACACCCTTACAGGATGCGTATCATAATTTCTGGTAAAAGGATGCGAATCATAATTTCTGGTAAAACTGCATTACCTTAAGATCTGATAATTTAGAGGTAGAGTGTACCAATTAGATTTAAAACTTGCCTTCTGTCACATCGTCATCAAGCGTCCCTTTCACCTGTGAAAAGCACCACTGGATCTCCCCATTACCTGTCAACCACAATTACTCATAAATAAACTGACCTACGATATGTAACATACACAACCACATGTACTCTGCAAGACAACGTATCACACTATTATATATAACGCTCAATGCAATAAGTATCCAATCCCAAAAGCATACATCTTCAAACACCCTAACCAACTAGCTTGCACAAGGAAACGTCCGCATATATAATACTTACCGGCCATATCAGATAGTGGCGACAACTTTCCCCTATCCTGCAAATTGTGCCAAACTATATGTACGGGCTAAAGCAAATTTTTGTTGAATAGGGTAACCGATGAAACAGGATTTGTCACATTTCAACATAAAATACTCAGACACAATGGCGGCACTCACGAGTGCATAACAACGACTGTGACGTCATATACGGCGAAAATCCCGACGAAGAAGTGACTATCGCAACGCGTAATCAAGAATCCAAGGAAATCATTGTTCTGAAGTAGACACGCGATTTTCGTATCGGGAATATTATTTACAGTGCTGTTAAACTATATTAGCAATTGGCAATGTATAAATTTGTATACCATACTATAGGCCAGTAACTGTGAGAGAGAAAACATGTGGCAGTACTTTTCGGGGCTGCATATTCAATACAAGCAACCCACGATTCGAACCTCCTTGGTGGCGGACGTTTATACAACATGCGACAGATGGCAGCACTATCCTTTCGTTAGCTCGAAGGTCGTCCACACAGAATTCAAACACGTTTTACGAACTTCGCATTCAACAACTGAAAGTAAGAGAGATCTTAGAGACCTTCCAGTCTACAAATTTTAGAAAGCTAACGCTGCCTTAATTATCCTGTACGCAAATCGCATCTTTTTTTGGACCCATAATATGTTGGATCACATACGACCTGCCCACATTTACAGCATCTTTTGGAATAATCAAGCAAACGACAGGATTTTCGAGAGAGAGAGAGAGAGAGAGAGAGAGAGAGAGAGAGAGAGAGAAAGAGTGTTTGACATGGAACATGTGTTCTGATTTTATCTACAACTTTTGTCTGAACCTTTCATCAACATAGTAATTCGGCGACATATTGTCATAAAGTTATGTAGGTCTTCAGGCAAAGTGCCTTTAATTCCTACCCGTCTAACCAACTTGAATTTTCTCGACAGATTGCAGTAGTAGTGTCCTATATGGGGTTTCAGATCGGCGGGCCAACAGAGAGGCAGGCAGACAGACATGACGAATCTATTGGTCGCTTTTTTCAAACTCTGCACACGTGCTTAAAAAGGGTACAAAATTCACGAGCTTCCGCAACAAGCTATGACGACGACGACGACGACGACGATAATACTACTACTACTTACTTACTCCATGGAGCAAAGTCCTTCTTGAGAAGCTAACTGGTCTGCAGCTAGTCAAGAAATTCCCCGCATTTTATGGAACCCGAAGGTTCATCACCGCACTCACAAGCGCACGCCACCTGTCCCTATCCCGAGCTAGCTCCATCCAGTCCACACACCCACATCCCACTTCCCAAAGATCCATCCTAATATTATCCTCCCATCTACGCCTGGGTCTCCCCAGTGGTTCCTTCCCTCAGGTTTCCCCACCAAAACCCTGTACACACCTCTCCCCTCCCCCATACGCGCTACACGCCCCGCTACTGCTAATAATAAATATAATACTCCGGAAATGCCTCAACAAGCCAGGTAACTCGATGTTTCACAGGACTATAGCTTACATTTTAGCTGCCTTGAACCGTTTCGAAGACAGACGAACATCCATCACATCAAGTATATGAACGTATATTTCCTTACAATATTATCGATACCAGTGTATCTACAAACAGCTTAACCCTTTAAAACCTGAATTAAATCCCATCTGCTATTTGCTGGCATTATTAGGAGCTCACCATTTTCTCCACGTTAGCAGGATAAGAGTTAAATCATTAACCCTTATGCTACTAATGTCATATA